>MDSY01083743.1_pt1 | contig 16248 bp, 19 predicted proteins | sample 811131 | NCBI WGS metagenome assembly MDSY01 (sample SAMN05326643, study PRJNA326480) | marine metagenome | isolation source: seawater | place: Atlantic Ocean: South West | collected 2010
ATTTTAAAGATAGCTCGCAAAAGATAAAATATTCTTATTTGTTAACTCCAAAAGGTATTCGTGAAAAATCTTTGGTTACAAATAAATTTCTTGTGCGTAAAAAGAAAGAATATGAACTATTAAAAAAAGAGATTACTGAGTTAGAGTGGGATTTAAGTTGAAAGATAGAATCAAAGAAATGCATATAAATTTCGATGTAACGTCGCATTATGTCAAATTTAAATAAAATTCAATAGATTGTAGACTCTGGTAATGGGGTGTTATGTGTAGATCGGGTAATAGCTTTATGGGCGCCCTAAGAAATAGGATTTGAGACGTAATTTATGAAAATTGTTGTTGTTGGTTTAGGGTATGTGGGCATATCGAATGCGGTTTTATTGGCACAGAATAATGAAGTCATTGGCGTGGATATTTCACAAGAGCGCGTAGATACCCTAAACGCAAGGGAGTCTCCAATTATTGATGTTGAGCTTTCCGAGTATTTGGCTAATAAAGATTTGAACCTATCAGCGAGCATTGACTTGAAAGCCTCGCTTAGTGACGCTGACTATGTGATCGTTTCGACGCCAACCAATTATGATGAAAAGACAAACTTTTTTGATACGTCTTCAGTCGAGATAGTAATTGCGCAAGTCATTGCGATCGAGCCAACTGCGTGCATCGTTGTGAAATCTACGATACCAGTTGGCTTCATTGATGATATACGAGAGCGGTTAGATACTGATGCGGTGATCTTTTCGCCGGAGTTTTTGCGAGAGGGTGAAGCTCTATACGACAACTTACATCCAAGTCGTATAGTAGTTGGCGAAAAGTCAAAGCGTGCGGAAGTTTTTGCTAATTTGCTAGCAGAAAATGCGTTGAAACCCAATGTTAGCATTATATACACTGGCGCGCGTGAAGCTGAGGCAATTAAGTTATTTTCTAACGCGTACCTTGCAATGCGTGTGGCATTTTTTAATGAGCTAGATAGCTATGCGCTCGCTGGTGACATCAACAGTCGTGACATAATCGTTGGGGTGTCGCTCGAACCTCGTATTGGTGATCACTATAACAACCCATCCTTTGGTTATGGTGGGTATTGTTTGCCAAAAGATACCAAACAACTTCTTTCGAATTATGACAGCGTGCCCCAGAATATTATGCGAGCGATCGTTGATGCTAATTCAACGCGCAAAGATTTCTTAGCCGATGTGATTATCAAAACACAGCCAAAGACTGTTGGAATCTATCGTCTTGTCATGAAAGAAGGTAGTGACAATTTTCGGCAGAGTGCCGTTCAAGGCATAATGAAGCGTATCAAGGCCAAAGGAATTGATGTCGTAGTGTATGAACCAGCATTAGAGGAATCTTATTTCTTTAATTCACGCGTTGAAAAAGATTTTAGCGAATTCGAAAAAAGCGAAGATGTCATTTTAGCAAACCGTATTACTCCCGAACTGAAAACTGTATCAAAAAAAATATTCACAAGAGATTTATTTCATAACAATTAAAAAAGCGGTATTTCCGGTTGCTGGTTTATGACAACTGCTTTAATAATATTGGATTATTTTTTTTACATAAAAATCAACAGTATGATTGCAATGGGGACACGATGGCAATAGTTTACTTAGTCGGTGGTACAGGTAACCAATTATTTCAATATGCGGCAAGTTCTTCAAATGATAAGTTTTCTAACTTTTTTCTGAAAAGTTTCGTTAGACGCAGATTCGGCTGGACTAATCATGAGGAGGCAATCAGTTTTCCTGGCGCGCCTTGGTATATTCAGACTTTAGGCATAGTACTCTTATCATTGGATTTAATTCTAGCAACAAAATTTGGTTTTTCTTTGTTTTCAAGGCTAGATTTAAGAAGAGTACAGGCCAATGCTATGATTTCAGAAATCAACAAATTTGGCTATTTTCAAAATGACCCGCAAAGACGCGATATCTCACATTTGGCAACACAAATTTCACCTGATATCCATGAAGGTCGGATTGCTGTACATGTGCGTGGAGGCGACTTATTAAAAATAGAGCATGAGGGTCGTAATATTTATGGGATGCTCAACAGTGATTATTTTAGTGATGCCTTAGAAGAGATTTATGGCGAAATCACAGTTGGACAAAGAAGAGACATTGCCGCAATGATTATAACCGATGATCCAGAATACGCTTCTTCTCTAAACATTTCTCCTAGTGGTATTTCAAATGTAGAAATATGCCAATTGTCTCTCAGAGAAACTCTTTCAGTGGCCATCGGTGCTGATTGGTTTGTTGCTTCTAACTCCACACTTTCGTATTGGATAATTAAATTGCGTGACGGAAAGCGTTGCATCGCGCCGAAGCCATTTCAAAAGCGTTGCGACTTTGCGATGCCTAGTATGACAAATCGCGTGCTGGTAAATTATAAGTAAATTAAATGCTTCAAAACCAACAAATATTTCTAGATATTGGGTTTGTACTGGCTCTTACTGGGCTGGCTTTGGCAATCTTTTCTGATCATTTACAGGTTATTGCAAAATATCATGGAGCTACCAAACATCTTGTGGCGTCTGGTTATAATCAAGCAATGAAGGTGATGGTAGTCAATCGGATTGGAGCAGTACTTTACTTTGTACTGTTGGCTTACAACATTGACAATAGACTTGACCCATCAGTCCTTAAATTTGGCCTAGGTGTGACAATTCTTTTAAGCATTTTACCAACAATTGGTGTACTGGCTTGGTTGCAAAAACGTTTTAATGAGCTGGAGGTCACGCATTCGGTTATAAATTTAAAGATTTGGGACAAAAAAATCGTTGTTGCTACTTTTTTTGCGACACTATTTAATCTATTTGGACTGACCTTACCCTGGATAGCTGGGGCGACATTTCCTGAGTGGCGGCTTACACTCGCCAACACAAGCTTTATATTTAATACTATTTTTACAGTAATTAACGTATTTTATATTGAAAACCGCCTTGCATTTTTAATAGACACAAAGGAGACAGAAATACATGGTTTTGTTGCTGGTGTGATAATTGCACGAATAGCGGCTTTTATTTTTGTTGGTCTTGCGTTAATTTCATTATGAGTGCGCTCAAAGTAAACCGGTTAGACTTCAAAAGTTTATTTATAGTATTTTTTGCTTTTACAGGGAACGCCCAATTTTTGGGACAAGACCTAGTCTTGTTATGTTTTTTTCCTTTTCTTTTTTTTCTTTTTTTAAAAGGACAGCAGAGTATTTTATATCAATATTCGTATCTTTATTTTTTTATGTTAATGTTATTAATCTTTGCTACATTTTTGGCAATTAAGATTGATATACCATATTTTGAAAATTATATATTATGGGCGCCTAAGGCTGCTATTTTAATGACCGTGATTGGTTTTTCTAAACCGCCGCGCTGGAATATGTCCAATATGTTTGTTTTCAGCTTGATGATTTTTTTACTTATAATTACTGGTTCGATTCAAGACGGTCGTCTATTTTCTGTATTTGGCCCAAATATGCTTTATAGAATATTTGGCATGTTAGTTTTATTTTCAGTGATGCATCGATTTCAGCAAAATCATAAAGTTTCGGTAGTTAATCTATTGTTCATTGGATTAGGGATATACGGGATTATCTTGACAGGATCAGCAGGTGGAATATTAGTCCTTTTTTTAGTCTTATTAATTTATACCGTACATTTTTTAAAACGCTCGACTCCATTTTATGGCATTCTGTTTGTGCTACCTATAATCGGGCTTTTTGCGTTATCCATATATTTGTTAACTACTTTTGAGGAATTGACTACGTTTTCGAGAATATCATACAAATTAGCAGGTCTGCAATTAAGCAGCCGATTTATTGGATTAGTTACCCTGTTCAACGTGCCCTTTTCATGGATGGGCTATTCTTATGGATACTTCGGCCACTTGTGGTTCTTTGGATATGAATACCCACACAACATTTTTGCTGAGCTGTACGCGTTTTATGGTTCTATTGGATTATTTTTGATTGCAGTTATATGCTCGGCACTATCAAAGATTTACGTTAGCTCTCTTGCTAATGACGTTTATTTATTAACTTTCGCAGTTTTGCTTGTGGGCGCATGTTTATCTGGCGATTTGTCTGATAACTATGGAGTAATCGGGATAGCTGGCGGCTTACTAATCCGGCAACAACGTCACTAGGGGTTCAGTTTCGGCATCTGATACCTCATCTTCAACATTATATAATAAGGTTTAAAATGAAAGTTCTAATCGTGTCACCCTTTGAGAATGCTGCTACGGGCCGCGGGGACCGAAATATACGCCTCGAAAGGGAATTAATAAAGCGCGGGCATGATGTTACGTTTGTGACTGGTAATTTTGATCATGCAAAAAAGGTATCTATTCCGAAAAACGATTTGTCCCAAAATACCGGACATTTGGTAATACATCTACCAGGATACAGATCGAATGTGAGTTTAGCACGTATGTGGTGCCATTTAGTCTTCGGTTTCAAATTGTGGTTCCGATGCATACTTACAAGATGGGATGTTGTAGTAGTGTCCTCGGTTCCGCCAGACGCATTACTCGCAGCGCGGTTTCTCCGTAAAAATGCATTAGTAGTTGACGTAAGAGATATTTGGCCGGATGCAATAAAAACCTATGGGCAAACATCCTTATCGGTAAGGGTCTTTACTTTATTTTGTGATTTAATCTATAGATTAACTTTTAAGCGTGCTGACAGGATAATGCTCGTCGCACCTGGCTTCAGGCATTGGCTCTCGCATTATGGAAAATTTAGGCATGGACAGGTTAAGTTTGTGCCACTAGGTTTTCGGAGAGAAGATTTTCGTCCGTTGTCTAACGGTGGGGACGATGCAGAATTTTGCTATGCAGGCGGTGCTACCCCCCAATTCGACATTAGAGAATTTGCCGATGAGTTTGCCAATCGGCGTGGCTTCATAGTAGGTAGCGGACCGCTTATTGCTGATTGGCAGAAGTCTTTTCCTGAAAGCAGTTTTTTCGGGCCAGTACCACGTGCAGAGGCAATTCGTCTCATGTCGAAATCAAAAACATTATTATTTCCTTCAAATCCATTTGCGCAGTTACCGAATAAAGCTTTTGATTATTTTGCACTTGGTTATCCCGTTGTTTTTGGTGAAAACTGTGCACGTGCTACCAAGTCTTTATTTGCGCTTAGGCTGCGTCATCGTGAGCACGTTTCAGATGATTGGACCAGATACCAGATTATTGAAAAGGAAGCGATAGCCAAGCGCGCCGCTTCAATTATAGAGGAGGTTTGTTCATGATCCATCATTATATAAACCTCGTTTGCTGGCGTGAAATGCTAACAATATACAATCCCAAAAGAGACTTCGTATGGGTTGATAGTTACATTTTACATGTTTTAGTAAGGCGTTATCGGTGCACTGTTGCATACAAGCCAGGCACTTCTATTCTTGGAGCTGTTGGAAAAGATAACTCAAATTTGAATGGCTGGTTTTTTTTTACCGCCGTTACAGCTTATAATTTACCAGAAAATATCCAAGTTGAATTACCTTTTCTTAAACAAATTTTGCTTCCGGATAATGTCAAGCAGGCACTACAAAGCTTGCCTGCCGGCACGCGAGTAGGTCTCGGTATTAGTGCTCCCAAGCAAAATCATCTCGCTGTTGCTATGCACTTAATTAGGCCTGACCTTGAATACCATTGTCTGGGTGCTTCAATTGATCTATACAACAAGAACTTAGCAAAAGCACAAAAAAAAGCCTCTGTACTTTCGGGAACAGGATTTGAGTGGGTTTGGTTCTTAATTCAGTCACCTCGCCGTACCAGTTACAAAATAATATTGACCATCTGTGAGGCATTTAAAGTGACATCCATTAATGCATCACGCAAAAGGTTTATCGAATTTGTTTCGATATGTAAAAAAAATACGAATGAAACTTAACGAATTAAAAGAACAAAATAGAATGAAGAGCGATCAAATGAAAAAAGCACTAATAACCGGAGTTACAGGACAGGATGGTTCATATCTTGCGGAGTTTCTTATAGAAAAAGGATATGAGGTACATGGAATCAAACGTCGGGCTTCTTCACTGAATACACAAAGAGTGGATCACATATTTGAAGACGTCCATGCATCCGACGCTCGCTTTAAACTTCACTATGGTGACTTGACAGACTCATCGAATCTCACTCGCCTAATACGTGACATCGAGCCTGATGAAATCTATAATTTAGGCGCCCAGTCACATGTTGCGGTATCTTTCGAAGCTCCAGAATATACTGCAGATGTGGATGCAATTGGCACTTTGCGCATTTTGGAGGCAATACGTTTTCTGGGCCTTGAGAAAAAAACCCGTTTCTATCAGGCATCAACTTCAGAACTATTTGGCCTGGTTCGTGAGACGCCACAGCGTGAAACAACGCCGTTTTATCCGCGGTCCCCATATGCCGTCGCTAAAATGTACGCATACTGGATTTCCGTAAATTACCGCGAGAGTTATGGCATATACGCTTGTAATGGAATTCTGTTTAACCATGAATCTCCGCGGCGCGGTGAAACCTTTGTAACGCGCAAAATCACTCGTGGGTTATCTCACATAGCACTCGGCATCGAAGATTGTCTATATATGGGTAACATCGACAGTCTCCGCGACTGGGGTCATGCGAAAGACTATGTCCGGATGCAGTGGATGATGCTTCAACAAGACATGCCAGAAGACTTTGTTATTGCAACTGGAATGCAGTATTCTGTGCGTGAATTTATCAAGTGGTCCGCCAAAGAGCTAGGATTGACTATTGAGTTTAGCGGTAGCGAAGTTAATGAAATAGGAAAGATTGTCGCAATCGAAGGAAACCTAGCACCCGCCCTGTCAATTGGCGATGTCGTCGTACGAATAGACCCGCGCTATTTTCGCCCAGCCGAGGTTGAGACGTTGCTTGGCGATCCGACCAAGGCTAAGGAAAAGCTTGGCTGGGTACCCGAAATCACTGCGCAGGAGATGTGCGCCGAAATGGTGCGTGAAGATTTAAAGGCTGCGAGGCGGCAGGCACTGTTACTACAACATGATTTGTCATCCTCTGTGCCTGAAGGTTATTGATATGAAGCGCCTTCTGTTAACCGGCGGCCAGGGCATGGTGGGCCAAAATATTAGGGCACACCACCAAGCTAAATCTTGGGAAATTCTTGCACCAACGAGCACGGAACTCGACCTTACGGACGAGCATCTGGTCCGAGCTTACATCAGGAAGAACAAACCCGATGTGGTTGTCCACGCTGCGGGTCGTGTCGGTGGCATACAGGCAAACATGGCTCACCCAGTCGATTTTTTAGACGTAAACAACGTAATTGGTCGTAACGTCATAATGAGTGCTTGGGTCGAAGGAGTTCGGGATTTAATCAATCTTGGGTCCACTTGCATGTATCCTGCAGCCGCGCCTAACCCGCTGTCTGAGGACATGATTTTAACGGGTCCACTTGAGCCAACCAATGAAGGTTACGCACTGGCAAAAATCATGGCTATGCGTCTATGTAATTACATTAACCGCGAAGACAATGGCGCGCGATTCAAAACGCTCATACCGTGCAATCTGTTTGGCCCACATGATAAGTTTGACCCCAAGCACTCACATCTATTGCCAGCAATCATTCATAAGGTCCATACAGCAAAGACAAATGTGCAGCCTACCGTCGAGATCTGGGGAGATGGCACTGCACGGCGCGAGTTTATGTATGCACCTGACCTGGCAGACGCCGTATGCTGCGCTGTAAAAGATATTGAGGCGTTGCCAGAGCTGACAAACATCGGCTTGGGTCAGGACCACACGATCAACAACTATTATGCAGAGGTTGCTTGCGTTATTGGTTGGACTGGTGACTTCGTTCATGACCTTACGCGTCCCGTAGGAATGAAACAAAAGCTATGCGACACCAGTCGTGCGCAAGAGTGGGGCTGGCGTGCGCCTACCTCGCTACGCACAGGTATTGAAGAGACTTACAACTTTTATTGTGAAAGGTACATCCGATGAAACCAACATTCCCCCTCGCAACATCAAGCTGGGACCAGGCTGAGTATGATGCCCTCAACCGCGTAATTAAATCAAATCAGTTCTCCATGGGTCCAGAAGTCCGTGCCTTCGAAGATCAGTTCGCACGTCAGTTTGGCTCTAAGTATGCTGTAATGACAAATTCGGGGTCATCTGCGAATTTACTCATCATGGCTGCCCTGAGATACACAAAAAACGACAAAATAAACATTCCAGAGGGCGCCGAGATCATTGTTCCAGCCGTCAGCTGGTCAACGACTTATTATCCTTTGCAGCAATACGGACTAAAACTCAAGTTTGTAGATATAGACTTGAATACTCTTAACTATGACCTCGCCGCGCTCAGCCAAGCAGTAACTGATAAGACGCGAGCCATTATGGTCGTAAACTTACTCGGCAATCCTAACGACTTTGACGTGATCAATAACATCATCGATGGCCGTCAAATTGTAATAATTGAAGATAATTGTGAATCAATGGGGGCGACTTTCAACGGCCGTGAGGCAGGTACATTTGGGGTCGCAGGAAGCTTTTCTGGCTTTTTTTCCCATCATATCTCCACGATGGAGGGCGGAATCTGCGTGACAGATGACGAGGAGCTCTATCACGTAATGCTATCTATTCGGGCGCACGGCTGGACACGCAACTTACCAAAATTTAATAAAGTAACTGGCGAAAAAAGTGACGATCCATTCGAAGAGTCATTCCGCTTTGTCCTGCCAGGATATAATTTACGCCCGCTTGAGATGTCAGGTGCTTTAGGGTTGGAGCAACTCAAAAAGCTTCCGAGTCTAATCCAGGGGCGTCGTAGTAATGGCAAACTGGTACAGCAAAAGCTGGGTGATCACCCGCGATTTATGATACAGCAAGAGATTGGAAACAGTAGCTGGTTTGGCTTCTCACTCGTCTTGCGTGACCCCGCTGCGGGATCACGGCAGCAACTGGTAAAAGAACTGGTAGACGCTGGTTTTGAAGTCCGCCCAATCGTGACGGGGAACTTTGCCAAGAACGAAGTGATGAAGTACTTTGATTATACGGTCCACGATGAACTGAAAAACTCAGATTATATAGACGCTTACGGACTATTTATTGGCAACCACCACTATGGGATTGAGACAGCTGTCGATGCTTTAGCCGCGCTTTAGCCCAGTCGTAAACAATCGCTAACATCTACATTCCATCAACGGCGTCTCTGCCAAGAAATAACAAATGGAACTTAGGAGAAAAAATTGAGACCTCTGATACATCCCATCCTGCTTTGTGGCGGCTCCGGCACGCGCCTTTGGCCTCTATCCCGCAAGTCCCACCCAAAACAGTTTGTAAAACTTATGGGAGATGAGAGCCTATTCCAATCTTCTGCACGGCGCTTGTATGGCTCTGGCTTTGGCGCGCCTGCAGTTGTAACGGGCTCCGACTTTCGTTTCATGGTAGTCGAACAACTCGCAGCCGTTGAGATAGCGCATCGAGATATTCTTATTGAGCCTTCAGCTCGAAACACTGCCGCTGCTATTTGCGCTGCCGCTGTCGCGCTTGAAGCCAAAGAAGGCGTAAGCCTCATGCTGGTCGCGCCGTCCGATCACGTAATTCCTGACGCTGATGGCTTTAGAGCTACAGTTCAAGCCGCAGCGCCGGCCGCGCTAGATGGTCAAATTGTGACCTTTGGAATCCGCCCCGATCGCGCTGAAACTGGTTACGGCTGGCTGGAGCTAACCTCAAAGCCGTCGGATGATTTTGCTCCCGTAGCGCAGCCACTGTCGTCGTTTGTCGAAAAGCCTAATGCGGAAGCTGCTGAGGCCCTTTTGGCTGGCGGAATGCACCTTTGGAATGCAGGTATCTTTCTCTTCTCAACTGCGACCATTCTCAAGTCGTTTGAGCAGTACGCGCCGGAGACGCTATTCGGTGTGCGCGATGCGTTCGAAAACGCGGAGGCCGACCTTGGCTTTACGCGTCTAGCAGCCGAGCCTTGGTCACGCCTCGAAGACACCTCCATCGACTATGCGATCATGGAGCGCGCTCCTAACCTCTCTGTTGTCCCCTACGAAGGGACCTGGTCTGACCTAGGAGATTGGCAGGCTATTTGGCGTGAGGGCGACGCCGATGAGGCAGGCGTGGTTACGAGCGGCCATGCAACTGCTTTAGACTGTAAGAACACGCTGCTGCAGGCGACAAGTGGGACCCAGGAGCTTGTCGCAATGGGTCTTGAGGACATCATCGTTGTGGCAATGCCAGATGCGGTCCTGGTGGCGCACAAAGATCGTGCCCAGGGTGTGAAGATCGCCGTCAACAAACTTAAAGAAAAGGGCGCTGCCCAGGCTGAGACCCTGCCACGAGATTATCGCCCTTGGGGCTGGTATGAAGGCATCGCCCTCGGACCGCGGTTTCAGGTTAAACGCATCGTCGTAAAACCAGGGGCAGCGCTGTCACTACAATCGCACAACCACCGCTCTGAGCACTGGATTGTGGTTGAGGGTACCGCCAAAGTAACAATCAACGACGACGTTAAAACCGTTACCGAGAACCAGTCAGTTTACATTCCGCTCGGCGCCGTCCACCGCATGGAAAACCCAGGCAAACTGTCCCTGACACTGATCGAAGTGCAAACTGGCAGCTACTTTGGCGAGGATGACATCATCAGGTATGAGGATGTCTACTCACGGGGACAGGGTGCGAAGGGTTAATAGTGGTTTTTTGCATCACCTCTTCGCTGATGAGCATTTCCGCCGAGCGAGCCAAGTCACACAAGTGGCCAAAAATTTGGAGAACTAGCCGTGAGTGAACAAAAGATCCTAGTCACGGGGGGCGCGGGGTATATTGGCTCGCATGCATGCAAGGCGCTGAAGCGTACGGGATTTACGCCTGTGACCTTTGATAATCTCGTCACCGGTTGGAGAGACGCGGTTAAATTCGGCCCGTTTGAGCCGGGTGATCTACTTAACAAAGAAGACATCGACAGAGTTTTCAAAGAGCACGCCCCAGTTGCGGTAATGCACTTCGCAGCGCTGAGCCAGGTTGGCGAGAGCATGCAGGAACCCGGCCTCTACTGGCAAAACAACGTCATGGGATCACTGAACTTAATCCAGGCGGCAGTCGAGCATGGCTGTATGGATTTCGTATTTTCTTCTACTTGTGCTACTTACGGTGACCAGGACGGCGTAGTGCTTGACGAAGACAGCTCGCAGCAACCGATTAATGCCTACGGTGCCTCAAAGCGGGCTGTTGAGAATATTCTTGCTGACTACAAAGCCGCATATGGACTGAACCACGTTATTTTTCGCTATTTCAATGTTGCGGGAGCTGACCCCGAGGCAGAAATAGGCGAATTTCATCAGCCAGAGACGCACCTCATCCCCCTCATTCTAGATGCGGTGGAAGGCAAAAGGGATGCGCTAACAATTTTTGGCACAGACTACGACACGTCAGATGGGACCTGCATTCGCGATTACGTTCACGTTTGCGACCTTGTTGACGCACATGTCTTGGGCCTTAACTGGCTACAGAAAGGCCGGGGCAGCCGCGTTTTTAATCTTGGAACTGGTGAGGGGTTTTCTGTTCGCGAGGTTGTTGATCAGGCAGGGCACGTGACCAACAGACCAGTTCCAATAATTGAAGGGGCAAGGCGACCAGGCGACTGCACAAAGCTCGTGTCAGGGTCGTCACGTGCCGTTTCCGAACTTGGCTGGTCGGCAGACAGGTCGAACATGAAGCAAATGATCACCGACGCCTGGCGCTGGCACCAAAACGGGGCCTACATTGAGTGAGTATTTTGCGATACCAAGCACGAACAGCTTTAGCCGCTCAACCACACCTTCCTATATATTCACCACAGAATTGAGACCCGATAATGCCTAATATCCGCAAAGCAGTTTTTCCAGTCGCAGGCTTCGGAACACGTTTCCTGCCCGCGACAAAAGCTATACCTAAAGAGCTCATGCCGATCGTAGATAAGCCGCTGATCCAATACGCAGTTGAAGAAGCTATTGCCGCTGGCATTGACACGCTCATTTTTGTGACAGGTCGCCATAAGCGCGCCATTGAAGATCACTTTGACAGCAATCCAGAGCTTGAGATGGCGTTGCGAACCAAAGGCAAAGATGAGCAAGCTGATATGGTTAAGCATATCCTGCCAATTGGTGTTGAATGCATATATGTGCGCCAGCCAGAGCAACTTGGTCTGGGGCACGCTGTGTTATGTGCTGAGCGTGCTGTTGGCGGTGAGCCCTTTGCTGTTCTACTCGCCGATGACTTCCTCGATGATGAAGGCAACGGTATCACAAGCGATCTTGTGCGCAATTTTGAGAAATCAGCTAAGTCTCAGTTGAGCGCTATAGAAGTGAACGGCCCTGATATTTCTAAATACGGTGTTGTGATACCTGGTGAGAAGACTGGATCTGTCAAAGGACTTATGGAAAAGCCAAAAGCAGATGATGCGCCCTCCAACCTAGCCAGCATCGGTCGCTACGTGCTGACCCCTGATATTTTTGATATTTTGCGCAACCAAGCGCCGGGCGCGGGTGGAGAAATTCAACTCGCCGATGCAATTCATACGCAGGCCCAAAATGGTGGCGTTGAAGCCGTCCCCTTGAGTGGACTACGGTTTGATTGTGGCAGCGTGGATGGATACATTGACGCGATTGCGCACATGGCTGCAAAGCGCCGGTCAGGGGGTTGAGATAGTCTCTGATACCCACGCCTAGATTGTTCTAGTCCCAAATATTGTGTTGTGCATATTTTAGGTAGCGCGCGAGTGTCTGCGAATTGCTCCACCCGCCTGCGCGCATGATTGCGGCAGTGTCGAAGCCGCGCGTGAGTAGGTCTTGCGCCGCGCCGACACGCAGTGAGTGTCCTGAGACTGCCCTGTCATCCGGCCGCCCTGGTATTTTCACCCTGGCCACGGCTTTCTTTATGATTTCATTTACGCTTCTGTCGCAAATGGCCCTGTCGAGGCATGTCCCCGTGACTTATCGCGCAAAATACCATGCGTGAAGATGCGGGCTTGCGCCTTAGCCACTTGCGTAGGAGGTCATGGCTTCTCTTGGAGCCGTAGACCAAACGCCCTTCCCCAAATTGATCTGTCTTGCTGCGCCGTATTACGCCGCGCAAGCCTCCGGCATCTGTAAACTCTAAGTCTCCCTGCATGAGGCCGGTGAGTTCAGACCTGCGCGCCAAGAAATCATAGCCAAGGGAGATGAGTGCCCTGTTGCGAAAGCCTATGAGAGTGTTCGGCTGTGCGGCAATCATGTGCAGGAGCAGTTCCTCGTTAATTCCTGTGGCCTGGTTCTGTGCGCGCGACTGTGATCGCTTTAGCCTTCGGATTGCGAGGTAGACGACGTCCCCCCCGTCTTATCCTCGTGGCCGAGCAGGCTGTTTATGCGCTTTAGCGCTGACAGGCTCCGCCGCTTTGAGACGTAAACCGTATTGCACTGCCCGCCCTCAAGGTAGGTTATAATATTTTCTGACTTAAGCGGGAATGGCACTAATTCCCTCGCCTGGCACCAGTCGACAAACTTTGACGCGTCTGCGTAGTATGAGTGAATGGTATTCGGAGCGTAGGCACCTTCAAGGCGTTTTAATTGATGTTTCCAATGAGTATTTGAATTTTCAATATGGCTTTTTTAGTGCCATTAAGGCTGGATGTAAATGATTGTTGAAAAACAAATACGGATGGCACGTGTAGCTCTTGGATGGAGTATCCAAACTCTTTCTGAAAACTGCACCGTTAGTGTTAGAACGATCAAGCGCATCGAATCTGAAGGCGGACTTGATAAGGCCAATCCAGCCAATCTCTGGCTCATCCGCACGACCCTTGAGACTGCCGGCGTGGAATTCATCGGAGGGGCTAATGACGGCCCTGGTGTGCGCCTTTGGGATATCTAAGCAGCTTTTACTGCTCAGTAATAATTACGCCTTTGTCCTAATTTTTATCGCGTAGTATATTTGCGTCACATTCTAATGTGAGGCAAAATATGCAGACGTCAGATATAACAGTTGCGGGCTTTAGTGATCCGAGGCGCTTCCTCCCCGAGGATGAAAGTGTTGCTGACTATGGCCAGCTCTTGGAAAGTTACGTGGCCAACCTTGCGCCCGCCGATGCCCTGGAACGCCGCCAAGTGGAACTCATCCTGCGGTGTGACCTCGACGTGGACCGCCAGCATAGGATGATACGTGAACGCTTAAGGCCAGATGCGAGCCCCGCTCAAAAATCTGTGGACATGATCAGTGGATTGCGTGCCCTCCATAGAGATGCGGTCGCACAGGGTGAAAGCGCAAAGTCTGCCAAAGTGCGGCAGGGCCAAGTGCAAGTAGATAGTGCGCGCACCACAGCCAAGATTTCTGAGGCCTATGCGTCAAATCGTTTGTCGATTGAGCTCCACCAGCGTGAACTGCAGCAATCCTCGCGCAGGCGTTGCCAGGAAATCAACCTGCTGTTCAAGATGCAGGACAGGCGCAGGTGACAAGAGATCCCCGACGCTGTCATTGTGGTGGAAGAATGACGTGGTGGGTGGAATTATAGATCGCCGATACAACGCCAAAACCCATGGGGCGCAGTCGCGCCCCAGTGAGGTGGAGATTTTGGCACACTTAGAAATTATACTTGGCGACGGCGCATCAGATATGCGGCTTGACCCCAGTGACTCAGTCACATTTGCGGCTCTGGAGTTGGCGGATAGGGAGGCGCGCCTTGACGCCGCGCAGGCGGCTTATGTTGCCGCGCAATCCTTGGAGCGCGATGGGGAGTGGGACGCCATGATTGGGTCCATTGAAGATGTGTTGTGTGAGGTGTACTTGAACGCAAGGGACTTGCGTGAGGGGCGGGCGCGGCTTTTGGCCTGCAATCGCCAATCGATTGAGGCGGCCCTGAGGCTTAAGCTCCTGGCGGGCTGTTACTTGAGGGAGGCGGAATCTAAGCGCCACGTAGCCCTCGTGGCTTACCTTGCATGTGCAGAAGCTGATTTCCCGAAACGAACAATTTCTCATCCATGAGTTGTATTGCGGCTGGGTAAAGCTAATGTTGGCACAGAGTTTCCATTTCAAGCAGGCTAAACACTGACCTGCCGAACGTTTTGCCAGGTCCGCCGGCGTCTTTAGGTGGTTATGTGTTGAACAGTGTAATGCCACCGATTTAACAGCCCACATTTATAAGCCGGCGGACTTAATGGAGAGTTTAGGGGCGCTAAGCCGTACCGCCAAAAACTGGCGCTAAGTGGGAGCAATTTCCAGTGCGCCTAACACTCAATTACACTTGCTAAGTCGGCTTCAAAGGGCACCTAAATGGTGCCTGGCTTAACTGTAATGCAGAGCTATTGTGCACACCGCTTATCTTGCGCGGATAGTTAAGGCCGGCTCCTGCGCAGCCGCCCGTAAATCTGGGCGAGTGCAATGCCGCACAGAACTCCAACGCAGTCTGCGACCCAGTCATTGAGGTCTGCGCTACGCCCAAAGTGGGGCTGCACAAGCTCTATGAGGACACCGAATATGCATGCACTGAGGAAGACGAGGCCAGGCCCTATGCGCCGCGTACGCGCCAGCGGAAATGCGAGGGCTGCGAATGCAACGAGGTGAACGACTTTGTCCATGCCGTCGGGGCCTGGGGCACCCTGGAGGGGCCACAGCATTGCGGCCGTCAGGACGCAGGTGCCTATTACAGTCAGTGGAATGTCGAGATACTTACGCATGTAACCCTCCTATGGACAAATTGAGTGGGTGGCAATGTCTGGAGTGGTTCAGCGTTTGCAGCCTGTACGGGGCAGGACGTGGCTTCGTAATGTGGCTAATGTTATTTGGGGCAGTGATGCCACACCTGAGAGTGGGGCGGGGGGGTTTATCGGAGTGAGTTTGCTCAGGTCACGCCTCGATTTATGCAGGCATGTCCCCCAGAGGGGTTGATAACGGAGCTGCTGAACGTACGTTCACGGACAGCCTCAGAAGCGCCTGCGAGGACGACGGGAAGACACTCAGCGGGATGCCGTCTGGCGTCTAGAGCTACTTGTGCCCCAGCGATACGGCTTCGCGCTTGCGTAGTGCCCCAGGCCCTGTGGCTGTCATGTTGGAGCCTCCATTTGATTGCCACATTTGGGGGCAATGAGCCGTTTGTATTGCTCTTAGCTGATGATTTTTTAACATACAGCGGAAACGGTATTACGTCAGATCTTATCAGTGGATATGAAAAAACTGGTAAGTCTCAATTGAGTGTCATGAAAGTTGATGGCCCTGATATATCAAAATATGGTGTCATTGTGCCAAATAATAAAACAGGATTGGTCTC
>MDSY01135080.1_pt1 | contig 16244 bp, 14 predicted proteins | sample 811131 | NCBI WGS metagenome assembly MDSY01 (sample SAMN05326643, study PRJNA326480) | marine metagenome | isolation source: seawater | place: Atlantic Ocean: South West | collected 2010
CGAGGCTTCACGTATTGCACATTTCTACAGCAAAAGAAACAGAATTATTCGATGCTTCGAAACCGCTTGTAGAAAAGAACATCACTGCAGAAGCCTGCGTGCATCATTTATGGTTCTCTGAAGAGGATTATGCAACATACGGTACAAAGATAAAGTGGAACCCCGCTGTAAAAAGCGTACAGGACCGAGAAGGAATATGGAAAGCCCTTCTCGATAATAGAATTGATGTAGTTGCAACAGACCACGCGCCCCATACCCTTGAAGAAAAAAGCAATGCTTATTTAAAGGCTCCCTCTGGAGGACCACTTGTTCAGCACGCTCTGCTTAGTATGTTTGAGCATGCTAAAAATGGTAAGATTTCAATTGAGCGCATTGTGGAAAAAATGGCCCATAACCCAGCTATATTATTTAGAATAGAAAACCGCGGATACATTCGTGAAGGATATTTTGCTGATTTGGTGGTTGTATCGCCCTCTCCTAGTGAAACGGTGACACCAGAAAATATACTTTACCAATGCGGTTGGTCTCCGTTTGAAGGCACACAATTTTCACATCGTATTGACCAAACATTCGTGAATGGAAAGCTAGTTTATGAGAAAGGACATGTTCTTGAGGCCGGAAATGGACAGCGTCTTTCCTTCAAATATTAAACTTAATGAAAGCAATTGTTGCCGTTTTCTTTTTGGTTTTACTCTCCTGTGAAAATGGAGAGACAGCAGCTCCTATTTCCAAGGAAAAATTCAAATCCGTGTATAATGAAATAATGATATTGGAAAGTTATTATCAAATGAACTTCCGCAATCCAAATATTTATAAGGACTCTCTACTTAAATCCGTAGACGAAGTTCTTGAAAAGAATAAAATCTCTTTTGAAGACTTTGAACAAACGTTTAATTATTACTCAAGACACCAAGAAGAATTTACAGAGATTAATACAGAGCTTATCGAGCTCTATTCGAAATAATCACAACCTAATCTGCTCAGCAGCTATAGGCTTCTCTAAAAATTGGGTTGCCGAGGCGTTAAAGACAGCTGCATTCTCTGTCGTCAAAAAGGAACATGAACCTCCCTTAGAAAGCTGTGCGTCCATGAATTTATTCCTTTGAAGGTAATCACGAAGCTTATCAGCGACGATAGGGCCCTGAGAAACAACTTTAATTTTATCGCCAACAATTTTCTTTACATCATTGATGATCAATGGATAATGAGTACAAGCCAAAAGAATCGTGTCTATATTTGGGCTCATCGCCAACAATTCGCGAATGTCATTTTCAATAAGCTTCTTACCAATCTCCGTTTTGTGCTGGTTTGATTCAATGAGTGGGACCCACATAGGACAAGCATGCTGAATAACTTTTGTCTGCGGGGAAAACTTTTCAAGCTCAATTTTGTAGGACTTGGAATGTATGGTTCCTTCTGTACCTAGAATTCCTATGCACTTGTTTTTACTTAGTTTACCTATCGTTTCTGTGCTTGGCCGTATCACACCCAAAACCCTAAAGGACTCGTCCTCTCTATCGATGAGGTCAATTTGTTGAATCGTTCTTAATGCTTTCGCAGAAGAGGTATTACAGGCCAAAATAATCAAACGACAACCTTTCTCTTTTAAATAATTTACCGCCTCAAGGGTAAACTCATGAACAACCTCAAAAGACCGGTTCCCATATGGTGCCCTAGCGTTGTCTCCCAAATAAACATAATCATATTCGGGCAATGCCTTCAAGATTTCCTGAAGTACAGTTAGGCCTCCATATCCAGAATCAAAAACACCTATCGGGCCCAATTTATTCATAATTCAAAGCTACAAAAAAAGGGCAACGATTGTTGCCCTTTCAGTATCGTTTAAAGAAGTCACCCTAGTCTGCCATAAGGGCTGCTTCGAGCTTTAACAACTCTGTCATGACCTCTTGTGTAAGGTCAATACCGCCTGCAAAATACAAAGTGACTGTTTCATCCAAGACATATGATATTTTCTTTGCCTCTGATACATTGTTGACCGCAGTTTGTACCAAATCTAAAATTGGCTTATTCAACTCCTGACCATAAATTTGCATTTGCTGCTCTAATTCAACCTGACGGGTTTCTAGTCCTTGCTGCTTTTTCATGAGTTTGTCTTGCTCCATTTTTTGAATTACTGGAGACCAATCTTTCTCATTCTGCTGGTATCTTAAGTACGCTGTTTCAAAAGCCTTATTCATTTCTTGAAGCTCTTGAACTCCTTCTGATTCAAATTGCTTCAACTTCGCCATTGCATCTTTACGTGATTGCAAAGTGTCAAGAAGCACTTGAGAGTTAATGTGTCCTATCTTTGTCTGAGCCTCTGCTTGAAACCCCATAAGGAGCATAATTGTTATGAATATTACGTTTTTCATTTTTGTGTTTATTTGTATTTATTTCTATTTCTATTCACTAATTCCCATTTCATCTAAAATATCATCACTGATATCATACTCACTCGCAGCAAAAATCAAACTGCTTTGATTTGCTTTGTCAAATACCAAATCGTATCCATCGCTTTTCGAGATTTTCTTTAAAGCAGTAAAAATTCGATCTTGAATCGGTTTGACCAATTCTTGCCTTTTTTGAAAATAATCTCCTTCACTACCAAAGTGAAGCGTTTGCAAATCTAAGGCTTCTTGTTCTAAGTTTTCAATTTCTTCTTTGCGCTTGATTCGCTCCTCTTTTGGCAACAAAATCTCTTCTCGTTCGAAGTTGCTTTTTTTTCCTTTTATTGCTTCATATCGGTCCTCTATTTCTTTTGTCCAACGTTCCGCGAGCTTATCTAGCTTCTCTTTAGCCTGGACATATTCAGGAACCTTACTAAGGATATAATCTGAATCAATATAAGCGTAGGATTGACTATAGGCAAAGGTTGTGCCAAAAAACAAAATAAGAAGGAAAAAATATTTCAACATAAGGTGCAATTGACCAATTGAACGCCGAAGATACATAATTATTGTAAAGAAGCAGCCACTATACACGGCCTTAGTCCACTGTTCAAAAGGTTTTTTTGGGGATTAACCTGATTACTCTTTTATCAGCTTTAAAATTGTGCTTTTACTTCCAGCGCGAAGTTCAAAAAAGTAAGCCCCCGGTATTAATTCGGAGAGGTCTATGTCTTGAACTTCTTGTGTCTTATTAATAGAGTAAACAACCCTTCCTGAAGGGTCTGAAACAAAAACCTGGCTTTGCTTAAATTCATTTGACTCAATTGTAATAACCGACTTCGTTGGGTTAGGGTAAAGCTTTACATCTCCCGTTTCAATATCCATAATGCCTGCAGCTGTGCATTCAGTTTTTAAGGTCTCAAACCAATTAAAGGCATCTGTTAAAGATGGCAAAACACAATCATTGTGCATGCCTTCACCCTTATAAACGGCTTCAACATCCACTGCTCCGTTGGCAAGCATAGCAGCCTCTGCCGCCAATGCATTTTGAAATGAAACTTGTTCGTCACCAGTGCAATAATACATTTTAACTGGTCTTGTTGGGAGCCAATCGTGGTTATCATTGGCCGCCATAGCCTGCCAAATGGGGTGACTTTGACCTGAAGAAGCATCTAGAAAGTTGGCCAAAACTGTATCCTCAACAAAAACCTGAATTTCCTGAGGAAGCTGATCATTTAAGCTGCCCATACCCAATGTGTAATTGTTTCCATTAAAATAAGGTTCTACAATTTCGTCATACGGAGGTTTCAATATATCTGAATAGCTTGTGTACAAGTTGCCATAAACGCGTTGATAGGAAGCCATCAAATAGACAATATAACCTGGGTTTGAATACGATGCAGCTAGAATGGTATCAGCCATAGCTCCGGTGATCTCGTATGGTCCGGAACAAGGAGCAGAGGCAAGAACATTGAATTCTTCGAGTAAGTTATTGTCCTCAATATATTTGTGTGTAGCCATAGCCGCATGGCCTCCCTGAGAATAGCCTGTTATAAAAAGCTCACCATTATCTGGCTCTAGGCCTGGTATTTCTCCCAATGTTTGTGCCTCTCTAACTGCCCTGATCATATCTATTGTAGCCGTTGCCTCTGACTCACCGTGACAATACGGGTGCAATCCAGGGCCTTCCCCCATACCTAAATAATCGGGCATTACTACCTGATATCCACCAGCGGCAAATATTCTTCCAATATACGTCTCAGAGACATCTTCCGAAGGAACATCAATTTTTCTCAAGCTTGTTCCATGCTCATAAACTGCTATAGGAAAACCCTGACAATCTGGACTCACAGGAATGCAAAAGGCGCCAGAAGCTATCGTGGGCGTGCCGTCAACATCAGTAGTATTATAAATTATTTTATAGGTGTCTACTGTGTAAGTTAAAGACAAACCGGAAATGGCCTGTAAGGTTATTGGTTCAATGGTATTTATAAAAGAAGAAGAAATAAAATATTGGCTTTGAGCAGTTCCGAAGAAAAAACTCGAAAAGAATAATGCAATGATTTTGGAATAGGTTGTCATGGTCTCACTTTTTTGAATTACGTAAATTAAGAAAATAAGGTGACAGATAAAAAAAACGGGATGGTGGATTCGCCTACAACTCCCCTAAATTCATACCAATGGTAAAGCTAAGCTTTGGGTAAAATCCTTTTTGGTCTACAGATTGGTCTGTTGAGTTACCAAAACCATCTGCCCACGAGTCTAACTTATCAAAACCTAAACCATAGTCAAGACCTAACATTCCAAACATAGGCAAGAACACTCGTATGCCAATTCCAGCAGAACGTTTTACGTTGAAAGGATTGAATTTATTAAACGTCGGGTACGTATTTCCTGCCTCAACAAATGTGAGTGCATAGAACGTCGCGGAGGGATTCAGAGAGATAGGGTAACGAAGCTCCAAAGTGTATTTTGCAATGATTGGATCACCACCTGCGGATGAAACATATTGGTCTTCATACCCACGGAGGGCAATGATTTCTCTACCTCCCAGCTGATTCACTCCTGAAAGACCACTTCCTCCCATTGAATATCTATCGAAAGGTGTTACGCCCTTGTCTTTATTGTAAGCCCCTATGTAACTAAACCCAAACCTTGGCATGAGCACTAGCTTTTTATCCGCAGATAAAGGAACATACCATTCTCCTGTAAACCTAAAACGGTAGTATTCAAGATACTTATATCGCTCTTGATTCGTTGCCGTTGCGTAGTCAACATCTTTGAATAAAGAGTAAGGCAAAGTCGCTTTTGCTAAAAACCTAAAATTAGATCCGCTTTGCGGGTAAATTGGTGCACTGACAGAACTCCTTTGGAGGGTGTATTGAAAGGCGATGTCATTTGCAAAACCCTCTGTGAATAACGGAAACCTAAAATCATTTACCACATCATAATACTGATAGCTCAGCTCATATCGCGCCGTAAAATAATCATCTGGCCATTTCTTTCTTCGACCTAATCCTATTCCCGTCCCAGTAATGGACAAACCATTATAGTCAGGGTTTGTGCGGAGCAATCCATTTGAGCTCAAAGCGGTATTATTTACCCAAAAAGAGAATGAATTGGGTTTTTTACCCCCAAGCCATGGTTCGGTAAACGAGAAATTATAGCCTTGATAAAATCTACCATTTGATTGCGCACGAATAGACAGGCGTTGACCGTCTCCACCCGGCAAAGGAGTCCAAGCCGATTTTTTGAAAAAGTTCTTCGTAGAGAAGTTATTAAAGGTAAGACCAAGCGTTCCTATAATTCGTCCAGAAGATGTAGGGCCTGCGCCTCCATAACCTCCCGAAAGCTCAATTTGGTCAGAGGACTTTTCCTCCACCACATACTCAATATCAACGGTTCCATTGGCGGGATTAGGGAGCGGATTTACTTGAAAGGCTTGTTCATTAAAAAACCCAAGCTGCGATAGCTCTCTTTGCGTACGCATGATATCTGCTTTATTAAATAGGTCTCCAGGTTTAGTTCTGATTTCACGAAGAATTACATAATCGTTGGTTTTGTTATTTCCTTTAATTGTAACAGTACCAATTCGCGCCTCTTTTCCCTCAAGCATTCGCACCTGATAATTAATTTGGCGATCAGTAACATTCGTCTCTACAGGTATAATTTGAAAAAACAGATACCCTCTATCCATATATAGCGATGAGATGTCTCTACCATCACCTGTACCAAAAATTCTTTGCTCAAGAAGGGACTTGTTGTAAAGGTCTCCTTTTTTGATTCCTAGAATCGTATCCAAATACGAAGAACGGTACTTGGTATTACCTGTCCATTCAATATCTCCGAAGTAATACTTTCCGCCTTCATTAACGGTCAGCTCTATTACGAGGTTCTTTTCGTCAATTTGATAAACAGTATCTGATGTAATTGCTGCATCCCTAAGTCCCACGCCATTAAACTTATCAATCATGGCAAGCTTATCCGTTGCGTAGCTTGATTCTGTAAATTTAGACCGTTTGAAGATTCTTAAAATAGACTTCTTTTTTGTATCCTTCATCGCCCATTTCAGCTTCCAAAGAGGAAGTTGAGACACTCCGTTAATTTTAATTTCTTTTATACCAACTTTTGCTCCTTTTTTAATATTGATTGAAAAAAGCTCAGAATTGTTAATAACCGTGTCTTTGATTCTGTCGATATCGACCTTGACATTATAGAATGCTTTATCTCGAAAGTATCCTCGAATCTGATTTTTGGTCTGAAAAACTAAGTTTTCAGTAATTGTTTTTCCAGAAAAGAGCGCTATCTCCTCACGAATCTTATCGGCTTCTCGTTTAGAAACACCCTTAAACTTAAAACGAGAAAGCTTTGGCCTAGGTAAAAGATCAATAATCAAATAAACAACTCCAGCAATTTCTTTTTCCGCGTATATAGAAATATTGGAAAACAGTCCCTCAGCCCAAAGGTTTTTGATGGCCGTACTGATCTGCTGGCTCGGCAAAGTAATAGGTTGGCCTTGTCTAAGTCCGGCAATAAGACGGATGGCTTGATGGTCGTAATTGTCCGCACCATAAACGCGAATAGGGCCAAGCTCATATTCTTTAGGAGAAAGGTAATTAAAGTCAAGTTCGGATAGGGACGTAGAACCAACCTGCGCATTTATGTGAAGGGTGAAAAACAGAAAAAACAGAAAAAATATCTTTCTCATTACACGCTCTTTATTTGTTCTGACACCAAACCAAATCTTCGTTCTCGATTCTGGTAGTCGTATATCGACTCATGCAACTCTTTCTTGCCAAAGTCGGGCCAAAACATATCTAAAAAATAAAATTCTGTATAGGCTATTTGCCAAAGAAGAAAGTTACTTACACGGTGCTCACCACTTGTTCGGATCAAAAGCTCTGGGTCAGGAATACCTTTTGTAGTAAGCTCACTTGAGATTAGATTATTGTCAATGTTTTCTTCCGAAATAATTCCTTCCTTTACTTGTGACGAAATACTTTTTACCATTTGCTCAATCTCCCACTTAGAGCTATAATTCAAAGCCAAAACTAACGTAATGCTACTATTGTTTTTAGTCTGCTCTATTGCTTCGGCAAGACTTTCTTGACAAGATTCCGGTAATCCAACGATATTTCCTATTGCCTGAAGGCGAACGCCATTTTCATTCAATTCATCTAATTCATTGGCTAGAGACATGACCAAAAGATTCATAAGGCCTTCTACTTCTTCTTTAGGACGATTCCAGTTTTCTGTAGAAAACGCATAAAGCGTCAGGTATTTTACTTTCAAATCGGCAGCTGCCCTAAGGGTTTCACGAACTGCATCTACACCTTTTGAATGTCCATACAACCTATCTTCTCCCTTGCTTTTTGCCCAACGACCATTACCGTCCATTATAATGGCAATATGCTCAGGAATGGCTTTAAGATCGATATGGTTTAGGTCGCTCATTATTAGAAGTAACGAAGATAAGTAAACATTCTTGTATGGGCATTATAGCTTATTGTGCTTAACAAGTCTTAACAAAGGCCCCGAAAAAATACTTCGTGCTTGCTACTCGGCCAATACAATAAGCTTGTTTTGGTTTAATTCAGCGACGCCGCCGTTAATGGCAACGCTTATTTTCTCTGAAGAATCAACAACAATCATATCATTTTTCTGCTCCTCTGTAATAGGGGCCTCTAGCTCAACAATAAGGCTTCCTTTTTTCAACGCTGAAATTACAGGGGCGTGATTGTTAAGTACCTGAAATATTCCATCTAGGCCAGGAAGAGAAACGGATTTCGCTTCACCGCTAAAAACATTTGATTCTGGAGTAATGATTTCTAATTTCATTGTTCTAAGCTTCTGCAAGCATTTTTTCTCCGGCTGTAACAACATCTTCAATACCACCTTTCAAGTTAAAGGCAGCCTCTGGATATTGATCAAACTTACCGTCAAGAATATCATTAAATGCTTTAATTGTTTCTTGGATGTCAACAAGAACACCTGGAAGACCTGTAAACTGCTCAGCTACATGGAAAGGTTGAGATAAAAATCTCTGTACTCTTCTCGCTCTGTGAACAACCATTTTATCTTCTTCAGAAAGCTCATCCATTCCAAGAATTGCAATAATATCTTGTAATTCCTTATATCGCTGAAGTGTTACTTTCACACGCTGTGCACAATCATAGTGCTCATCACCAACAATCTCAGGAGTAAGTATTCTAGAAGTTGAATCTAATGGGTCAACTGCTGGATAAATACCGAGCTCTGCAATCTTTCTTGACAATACCGTAGTCGCATCAAGGTGAGCAAATGTATTCGCTGGTGCAGGGTCAGTAAGGTCATCTGCAGGAACATAAACAGCTTGAACAGAGGTGATAGAACCGCTTTTGGTTGAAGTAATCCGTTCTTGCATCGCACCCATTTCTGTTGCAAGTGTAGGTTGATAACCAACCGCCGAAGGCATTCTTCCTAGTAAGGCAGAAACCTCAGAACCTGCTTGCGTAAATCTAAATATGTTGTCAACGAAGAATAGGATATCTTTTCCTTGACCTTCTCCATCACCATCTCTAAAATATTCGGCAATCGTCAAACCTGAAAGCGCAACTCTTGCACGTGCTCCGGGAGGCTCATTCATTTGTCCGAAAACAAATGTTGCTTTTGACTCCTTCATTTCGTCAAGGTCAATTTTATTGAGGTCCCAACCTCCATTTTCCATCGAAGTCAAAAAGTCTGCGCCGTATTTGATAATCCCTGATTCAAGCATCTCACGAAGAAGGTCATTTCCCTCACGTGTTCTCTCACCGACTCCAGCAAATACAGAAAGACCACCATGACCTTTTGCAATGTTGTTGATCAACTCTTGAATCAAAACTGTTTTTCCAACACCAGCTCCACCGAAAAGACCAATTTTACCACCTTTAGCGTATGGCTCAATCAGGTCAATCACTTTGATACCTGTAAAAAGAATTTCAGTTGAGGTAGATAAGTCTTCAAACTTAGGTGCGTCTCTGTGAATTGGCAATCCATCAGAATTGTCAACCTCATTTATTCCGTCAATGGCTTCACCAACAACGTTAAATAAACGGCCTTTAATTTTTTCTCCTGTTGGAACTTTAATTGGGAGACCGGTTGAAGTCACCTCCATACCTCTTGTAAAACCATCTGTAGAGTCCATTGATATGGCTCTAATAGAACTCTCACCAACGTGCGCCTGAACTTCAAGCACAACTCTTGTTCCATCTGTTTTGAATACCTCAAGGGCATCATAAATATTTGGTAGCTCAAGACCTTTCTCAAAAGCAACGTCAACAACTGGACCGATAACCTGAGATATTTTTCCTTTTAGACTAGACATTATATACCTGTTTGAATTTGGGTGCAAATATAATCCATTTATTCTAAATACAAATCACTTTTTGGGAATAAAAGTGAGGGGGTTAAATATCCTCAGAACGCCTTAGTAAGAGTTTAACCGTGGCGTAAGAAAATAAAACACTTAAAATAGATACTGAGCCAATGATCGTTAGAAAGTCCCTAAAGGAGAACCCTATTGGATAAGGTTGTCCTGGGGCAATGTGAAGGAAGCCAAATGAAAGCTGCGCAAAACAAATCATATAACCAGCCGCGACACCAACGAAAACACCGAAAAAACAAATCAATAAGCCCTGAAAAAAGAAGACATTAAATAAGGTCTTTTTTGTCAATCCCATGCTTTTGAATGCCAGAAAGTTATCCTTCTTCTCGATAAAAAGCATTGTGAGCGATGAAACGAGATTGAAAGAGGCAAGCACAAAAACAAAAATTAAAATCAATGTAAGGATCGCTTTTTCTGATTTGCTAGTCTTAAAAATCAATTCATTTTTCTCTTTGTAAGTCTTGACCTCAAAGTCTTTTCCTAAAACCTTCGAAACCTCATTTTTAAGCGTTAGAAGATCGGTATTAGGAAGGGCCGAAAAATAAATATTTGTAAGCCTCCCCACTGTATCTCCCACTAGCTTTCTGTAAGCTTCTATAGGCCATAGCAGCGTTTCCTCGTTGACTTCCTTGTTTCTGTAGAATAAAACGGATGATAGGTTTAAATTCTTGGTATAAAACGGCTGTTTGGCACGAACACTTATATTCTTTTTGGGCAAAAATAGTTTAAAGCTTCCATCGAGAGGTGCTTCCAATTTTTGAAGTAATGAGATCCCAATTATACCTTCAGGATAACTGGTGCTTCCAAGAGAAGGGTTTGGACCTTTGAAATTACTTTTAATGGCAATTACTTTCAAAAATGAAGAATCTACAGCAAATAGTTTTGCATTGGTTCGTTTTACTCGATACGTTTTCTCTGACGAAATGGGACGGTTATATTCTAATACAGCTAAGGCCTCTACTCCTTTAGACATAAACGATGTGCCTTGGATTGTCTTCAGCGCATCCCAATTTACATCTCGCTCATAAAAAGCTTTTCCTTTCGACGATCGCACAACGATGGATGGGTCAAACTCACTATATATTTGGTCAATCAGTTGTTCCATACCGTTGAAGGCAGAAAGTAGGACCACTAGAGCACAGGTAATGCAAGCAATTCCTGTTATGGATACACGGGTGATTAAAGTTATGATATTCTTTTTCCGCTTCGAACGAAAATAGGTCTTTGCAATATAAAAGGCCGTTCTGATATTTATTTTTTTAGAAGTTCATCAATTTTAGAAGCATAATCGAGGGAATCGTCAATATGAAATTTTAGAGCCGGTATCTTTCGTAAATTTTTTAGCTTTTTACCTACTTCACCTCGTATTCTACTTGCGTTTTCTTGTATACTTTCAAAAACTTCTTGTTTTTCCCTTCCGCCAAAAATGCTGAGGTAACACCTCGCCAATGATAAATCTGCAGTTACACGAACAACAGTTACTGTTACCATCGTTCCTAAACATACACTTGAGTTTCGTTGAAGAAATACAGAAACTTCTGACTGGATTACCGATTCTATTTTACTTTGTCTAATTGATGCCATGTGACAAATTTAAGAATACTATTTCATGATGTCCCGAAAAGTAAAAATGTATCTTTGTGCCAATGATGAAATCATACCTCGAAATATTTAGATATACAATCAAGTACAAGCTGCACACTGCTCTTGTGGTGCTTTGTAATATGTTCTTTGTGGTTTTCAATCTCCTCTCGTTGGTTTTATTCATTCCTGTGCTGCAGCTTATCTTCAAAAAACCCGAGAGTATAACCCTTGTGGCTGAACCTGAGTTTCATTGGGGTATTCCTGATGTGTTCATTTATGTAAAGGATTACTACAATTTCACCATGACCTCAATGGTGAAAAACAACCCACTAGATGCCTTATTATTTGTGTGCATTTCAGTAATGCTAGCATTCTTCTTTAAAAATTTATTCCGGTACGGTGCGGTATGGTTTCAATCACAACTGCGAATGGCAGTAGTTCGCGATGTAAGAAATAAGCTTTTCACAAAGTCAATGAATCTTCCTCTGGCATACCACACTAACGAAAGGAAAGGCGACCTTATGGCGCGCATGGTTAGCGATGTAAATGAGATTGAAATTGCCGTTGTTTGTCTTCTTGAGCTACTTTTTAGAGAACCCTTTGCTGTGTTAATCAATTTAGCTACCCTTGTTTACTTAAGCCCGAGTCTATCATTGTTTTCTTTTCTTTTAATGCCTATCTCAGCTTTTGTGATTTCAAGAATTGGAAAAAGCCTCAAACGAACAGCTAAAAAAAGCCAAGAGCAAACAAGTGTAATGTATTCATCAATGGATGAGGGAATAGAGGGCGTCCGAATCATCAAAGCTTTCAATGCGGCTGCGTTTATTGTAAGGAGATTTAAAAAGATAAACTTAAAGCACCAAGAGCTCGTTACGAGAACCGCAAGAAAGAAAAACCTATCACCTTTACTGAATGAAACGATTGGAGCGGGTGTTCTATTAAGCCTTGTTTGGTTTGGAGGAAGAATGATCTTAGGGGACACTGAAGATGCGCTTTCCGGAGAGGTTTTTATGACTTTTATTATTGTCTTTTCTCAGTTTTTAAGACCAATACAAAATATTTCGAAAAATATTTCGAATATGATTAAATCACGGGCTTCTCAAGATCGAATCAATCAAATATTAAACCTTGACGAAGTCATTGTCGACGCTCCAAATGCTTCTGGAATTAATGCGTTTGAAAAAGAAATCGTGTTCAAAAATGTTAGCTTCCAGTATGATTCAGAATGTGTTTTAGATGATGTTTCATTTGCGATTGACAAAGGCCAAAACATTGCCCTTGTAGGAGAGTCTGGAAGCGGAAAAACAACATTAATTAATTTAATTCCACGCTTTTATAATGTTAGCTCTGGCAGCATAGAAGTCGATGGTAAAAAAATAAATGGGCTGCGCATTAAAGACCTTCGGTCAATGATGTCTTTAGTTTCTCAAGATGCCATTTTATTTAACTCCAGTGTTGCAGAGAACATTGCTTTTGGTGATACACAACCAAATATGGATAAAATCATCGAAGCTGCAAAAATTGCAAATGCCCATGGTTTTATTGAAAAAATGCAGAAGGGTTATGATAGCGTAATAGGAGAACGTGGTAGTTTATTGTCCGGAGGGCAAAAGCAAAGGCTAAGTATCGCAAGAGCAATGTATAAAAACCCAGAGATTCTCATCCTAGACGAGGCTACTTCTGCCTTAGACCTAGAATCGGAAAAACTAGTTCAAGAGGCTTTAGACCGTGTTATGGAGCAAAGAACGTGTATTGTGATTGCCCATAGGTTGAGCACGATTCGAAAATCAGACTTAATATTGGTTTTAGATAAAGGAAAGATCGTTGAACGCGGTAACCACAAGGATTTACTCGCCCAAGAAGGGTATTATAAGAAGTTATTTGACCTTCAAATCAACTGATTTCGAACTTTATTTGAACAAATCAGATTAGTTATGGTTACCTTTGCATATGCAAAGTAAATCCACATTCTCACCACTGCAGTTCGCTAAAAACAAAAACTCTGTATTTTACAAGGTTTTAAGACAGCGCGTAAACGAGTATTTTAAGAAAGAAAATATCTCTAGACACGCCAATGCAAGTATGGTTTTTAAAACCGTATGTATGTTGGCAATTTATCTAACCCCTTTCATATTAATTGTCACCTTAGGTATTAGCTCTTGGGCAGTACTTGGGTTGTGGGCAATGATGGGTGTCGGTATGGCCGGTTGCGGTCTATCAGTGATGCATGATGCAAATCATGGAGCATATTCGAAAAACCCCGCAGTGAATAGTTTTATAAGTAAGATTTTAATCATCCTTGCTGGTAATCCTGCAAATTGGAGAATACAACATAATGTCTTGCACCATACGTATACGAATGTATCAAACTACGACGAAGATATTGCTCCTCCTCCTGCAATTTTAAGATTCTCGCCGCATACGAAGCGATACAAGATCCACAGATTTCAACATTTCTATGCCTACTTTTTTTATGGGTTAATGACGATTACTTGGCTGATTAACAAAGATTACTCACAGGCGATGAGGTACAAAAAGCTAGACCTACTAAAAACCCAAGGCTTAACCTTCAAACAACATATCCGAAATATCATAGTCAACAAAGTTGTATATGCATCAATATTCATTGCATTACCTTTTATATTTAGCCCTGCAGCATGGTATATAACACTGTCAGGCTATTTATTGATGCAATTTATTACTGGTTTCATTTTAGGTATTATTTTTCAGCCCGCTCATGTTGTACCAACATCAACCTACCCATTGCCAACCGAATCAGGTGACGTGGATGCAGATTGGGCAGTGAGTCAGATGTACAATACAGCTAATTTTGCACAAAAATCTCGTTTATTTTCATGGTATGCCGGAGGATTGAACTTTCAGGTAGAGCACCATCTATTCCCGAATATCTGCCACATTCATTATAAAAAACTTTCTGAAATTGTTAAGTCAACTGCTGAAGAGTTTGAAGTCCCATACCACTCCTACAAAACGTTTATGGGTGCCCTTAAAGAGCATACACAGATGTTGTATAAGTTAGGTAACCAAGATGTTGCGCCGGCTATACATTAAGCCAAATGACGTTTGGTGCGTTTTATGATTTCTGCCTCAATCTTTGTGGTGAAGATGCGAAAACACCTTTCGATAAACATACTATAGTTTTCAAGAAAAAAGGGAAGATTTTCGCTCTTACAAATTCAAATGACTTCCAGTTCGTAAACCTTAAATGCAACCCTGAAAAATCGATAGAATTACGAGAAAAACACCATGGAATCAATCCTGGTTATCATATGAACAAAAAGCACTGGAATTCAGTCTATATAAACGATGACGTCGAGGATGTTTTGTTTTATAAACTCATAGAAGATTCATATAACCTAGTACAAAAAGGCTATAGGCACTAGATTAATTCTTGATAAAGGTTGATTTCGTTCCTTCAATCACTCCTTCAAAAGATATAATGTATTCACCAGATGCAAGGTGAGCACAGTTTATTTCAACTTTTTCAGTCGCCTGAATAAACTCGAATGCTAGCTTACCAGAAATATGCATCACTTTTCCTTTTTTTCCAATTAAAAATTCAGGAACTATAATATTTAATTTATCGTTTGTTGGGTTTGGATAAAGTACAAAAGACTGATCATTCTCATCGATTCCTACACTTGAATCGATCGTCAAGTCTAGTGTTATCGTACTGTCGCAGCCAGCTGCATTTATGACGGTCTGCGTGTAAACCCCAGAATTGCTATATGTTGTCCCATTTAAGGTATAAGAATCAAGGGCAGTCTCAAACAACTCTGAGCTTGTGCTTGTGTTTAATGTTAGCGCCAAAGTAAGGGTTGAATCACACCCCGCACTTGTTGTGAAAAGTTGAGTTGCAGATGAATTACTTTCTGTGTATGCAACCCCATTCGTCCAAGTATAGCTATCACAAGCGGATTGCACATCTAATTGTGAGGTAGAGTTATTGATCGTAAGGTCAAGTACTATTGTGGAATCGCAACCCTCAGCGTTGGGCAAAGTAACGCTCGCATTATTATTGCTTTCAGTATAAGTGACTCCGTCGACCCAGGTGTAGGAATCACAGGCCTGCTGCATATCCGTGGTCGTAGAGCCCAAACCTTCTTGGTAAACCCGGATATAATCCAATACCATATCGCTTTCTGTAAAAGATGAGGCAATAGAATTTTGTATGGCTACATTTAATAAAATAAATTGGTCGGCAATAAACGGCCAAGTGCTCATGTTTTGTGGGTTTGGTTGGTAGGTATAATAAATAAAACCATCGACACTAAAATCAATTTTATCCTCTGTCCACTCCATAGCGTAAATATGAAAAGTATTGGAAACATCATTCGACATTGTTCCGCCATGATTCACGGTCGCACCTGACGAAGAAGGGGTATGTAACGCGCTTTGCACATAGTTCTGATTTGATCCCCAATGCTCAAGGATATCAATTTCTCCACACGCAGGCCAAGCAGTTGTTCCAAAGCCTTGGGTTTGCCAATAGGCTCCTGCCTCATTGATGTTTTTTCCAAGCATCCAAATAGCAGGCCACGTTCCTACTCCAAAAGGCATTTTAGCTCGTGTTTCAACACGGCCATAGGTAAAAGCAAATTTTGAATTTAACCTTGCAGAGGTGTACTCCTTAGTCACACCTTGATCCGTATAGGTTTCGTCTTTTGCCACGATGTGCAGAAAACCATCTTCGACATAAGAATTATCTTCACGGTCTGTATAATGCTGAAGTTCGCCATTAAACCATCCCCATCCGTTTGGAAGGAGTGTTTGGTGGAACCATTTCGATGCGTCAACAGCACCATTACCGTCGAATTCATCAGACCAGACTAAATTATTAAAAGCAC
>MDSY01109654.1_pt1 | contig 16243 bp, 12 predicted proteins | sample 811131 | NCBI WGS metagenome assembly MDSY01 (sample SAMN05326643, study PRJNA326480) | marine metagenome | isolation source: seawater | place: Atlantic Ocean: South West | collected 2010
AAAACTGTTTTAGCTATTTTTCCCTCATCAATATTTCCGAAATCATGAAAAATTCTATCGAAACTAATTTCAGCATACTTACGATCTTTTGACATTTGAGCCTGCGCTACATCAGTACTTATTTTTTCAGAAGCTGATTCATTACAACCTAAAAAAGAAAAAAAGAAGGCAATTAAAATAAGTCTTTTCATATTCATCAAAATTAATAAAAATTAAGTAATAAGACCTCTCCCCGTTTTTAAAATTGTTCCATCCTCTGTAAGATCTTTTATTATTTTATCTAAAACACCATTAATAAATACACTGCTTTTAGGAGAGGAATACTCCTTAGAGATTTCTATATACTCATTCATAGTAACTTTAACAGGTATTAAAGGAAAGTATACTAACTCTGCTATAGCAGAAATTAAAATAGCTAAATCTATTTGGGCAATCCTTTCTGTATCCCAGTTTGGAATCCTACCATCCAAATAAGATTTCAGTTTATTTTTATTTTCAAAAACTTGGCTAATCAACTTTTCTCCAAAAATAATTTCCTCTTTATAATCATTTTCCCTAGGAATTTTAAACAAGCTTTTTTTATTTAAATCAATTTCTTTTACTATAGAGATTATATAAGAATTAATTATTGGAATATCATCTGTCCAAGTAATATTTTGATCCTGAATGAATTCATATAAAATTTCTGAATTCCATATTATCTCAGAGAAAAAGTATATAAAAAAGTTTAAATCTTCACTATTCGATTTATTTTTTTGAGAAATCTCATTCTCAATATATCTTTTTTTAATATCATCAATATAATTTGAGTTTAATTCCCAATTAATAGTCATTCCCCTCTTTTTTGGAATATCTATGTTAGAAAAAAAAATAAAATATGGGTTCTCAGAAATGTTTTTAAAAGACTTTTTTGTTTTTTGAATTGAAAGGAAATGATTTTTAATTTCTTTAATAAGATCAATCGAACAGTATAGTAGATCTAAAGAGTTAGAAATACTATTGATAAAGTCTAACATGTTTTTATCCATGTCATCCTTCAAAACAGAATTAGAGTAAACAAATTGAATAACTCGAGTTCGGATATACCTTCGATTAATAATTTTAAAGAACATATTGCAAAATAAATGATTTTTTTAATTCTTATTACTATTAAATAACAAAGTTTTAATAAACCTATATTTGTAAGATTCTAATGAAAGAACTAAGGAAATTAGATAAATATCTTTATAAGTATAGATTTAAACTTCTAGCTGGATTATTAATTACAATTATTTCAAGGATTTTCTCACTTGTTACCCCAAGATTTGTTGGTGACTCGCTAACATTAATAGAGAACTATATCTCTAATAATTCTATGGTTGCAGGAGATCTTCGAGAAATATTATTTATTAATATTTCTATAATAATTGGAGCATCAATTATTTCAGGGTTCTTTACTTTTCTGATGAGACAAACAATAATAAATGTCTCTAGATATATTGAATTTGATATCAAAAGTGAGATATTCTCTCACTACCAAACCTTAGACCAAGATTTCTATAAAAAGAATAGGACTGGTGACTTAATGAATCGAATAAGTGAAGATGTGAGTAGAACAAGAATGTATTTTGGACCTGTATTAATGTATGGCACAAATGCTATAGTTCTATTTATAATAATTATATCATATATGTTTACTATTGAACCAAAATTAACTCTCTACACTCTTATACCTCTTCCTTTTTTATCAATTATTATCTACAAAATAAGTAATGTTATTAATATAAAAAGTACAAAAGTTCAAGAGAGTCTGTCTGATTTATCTTCTCATTCTCAACAAAGCTTTAGTGGTATTTCAATATTAAAATCTTTTAATATCCAAAAACTTGTATATCACCAATTTGATAAATTATCAATTATAAGTTTTAAAAACAATCTGAGTTTAGCAAAAATTCAAGCTTGGTTCTTCCCATTAATAATATTTCTGATTGGATTAAGCAATCTAATCGTAATATATATAGGTGGAAATTTATATATAAACGGAGCAATTGAAATTGGAGTAGTTGCTGAATTTTTAATATATGTAAATATGCTTACATGGCCTGTTACTCTTGTAGGTTGGGTTACCGCAACAGTTAAACAAGCAGAAGCATCACAAAAAAGAATTAACGAATTTTTAAATGAAAAAAGTAATGTTAAGGATGGAGTAAAAGATTTAAACCTAAATAAAGCATTTGATATCAAATTTAAAAATGTAGACTTTATATACAAGAAAACTGGAATTAAAGTTTTTGATTCATTCAATTTAAAAATTGAAAAAGGCGAAAAATTAGGAGTTATTGGTAATGTCGGATCTGGTAAAACAACCCTTTTAGATTTAATATCAAGGGTTTATGATCCAAATAAAGGAGAGGTAACTTTTAATGGTAATAATATTAAAGATTATAAGGTTGATCATATCAGAGGGGAAATAAGTTATGTTCCTCAAAATAATTTTCTATTTTCAGATTCAATAGAAAAAAATATTGGATTTGGAAATGTTAATGCAAATATTGATAAAATTGTAGATGCTGCAAAAAGAGCTGAAATTCATAATGAAATAGAAAAATTCAAAAATAATTACAAAACAATCCTTGGGGAAAGAGGAGTAACTCTTTCAGGAGGTCAAGTTCAAAGAGTATCAATTTCAAGAGCATTTTTAAAAAATGCTTCTATATACTTATTTGATGATTGTTTTTCTTCACTTGACTCAGACACAGAAGAAAAAATAATTTCTAATATGCATAGATCTTTCAATGACAAAACCTTAGTTATTGTCAGCCATAGATTGTCTTGCCTAAAGTATTCAGATAGAATAATTGTTTTAGAAGATGGTAAGATTATTCAAGAAGGAAATCATTCCAAATTAATTGAAATAGAAGGATATTATAAAGATTTGTATTATAAGCAAATGAAAGAATAATACTATTGATATTTCATTATATTTGAAGAAAAAAATATGGAAAATAAAAATGAATATAATGTTGAAGAAATATTTTCTAAGGTTGTAAGGGCTGGAAGAAGAACTTATTTTTTTGATGTAAGAGAAACCAAAGCAGGAGATTACTACCTGACAATAACCGAAAGTAAAAAGTTCACTAATGAAGATGGAACATTCTACTACAAAAAACATAAGATCTATCTATATAAAGAAGACTTTGATGATTTTAACTCATCCTTAAATGAAACTTTTGATTTTATAATTGAAAAGAAAGGAAAGGAAGTTATTAGCGATAAGCATGATAAAGATTTTGAATCTAAAAAGAATGAAGAAACATCTAGTGATGAAGATAAAAGTGAAAGTGATAAAGCTGAAAAAGAAGCTGGTGATGATAGTTCAGGTGATGATAGTTCAAAAGATTTCGCAGATGTTGATTTTGAAAACGATGATAAAGAATGAAATTATTCCTATGAGATATCTATTAACCCTTTGTTTACTTTCATCATTTTATATAAATGCTCAAGTTACACTAGATTATTATCTTGATAGCAATATAGAATATAATACTATTATACCAACTCCAAAAAGTGTTATAGGTCATGAGGTTGGAGAATGGCATGTTAGCCATGATAAGCTTAGTCAATATGTAATTAAACTATCTGAAGTATCATCTAGGATAAAACTAATAAATAGAGGTAAAACATATGAAGATAGACCTTCTTGGCTTTTAATTTACACTAGTGAGGAAAACCATTCTAAACTAGATGAGATTCAAAAAAAACATCTAGAATTATCTAATTCTCCTGGAACAAAGATCGATGTTAGTAAAATGCCTATTGTCGTTTATCAAGGGTTCTCTGTTCATGGAGATGAGCCTAGTGGTACAAATGCAAGCTTACTTCTAATGTACCATTTAGCCGCTAGTGAAGATCCTAAAACTAAAGAAGTTCTTGAAAATACTATAATATTAGTTGACCCTAGTTTTAATCCAGATGGTCTACAGAGGTTTTCTCAATGGGCTAATAGTAATAGAAGCATGAATCTTAATCCGGATTCAAATGACAGAGAATACAATCAAATATTTCCTAGAGGAAGAACTAATCATTATTGGTTTGATTTAAATAGGGATTGGCTTCCAAACCAATTACCTGCTACAAATGCAAAAGTTGAAACTTTCACTGAGTGGCTTCCGAATATTTTAACTGACCATCATGAGATGGGAACAAATGCTACTTTCTTTTTTCAACCTGGTGTTCCTGAAAGGAAAAATCCTCTTATATCAGATAGGAATCAAAAACTTACTAAGAAAATAGCAACATTTCACGAAGAGGCATTTAACAAAATAGGATCACTTTATTATTCAGAAGAATCTTTTGATGACTTCTTTTTCGGAAAAGCATCAACATATCCAGATGTTAATGGAAGTATAGGTATTTTATTTGAACAGGCTAGCTCTAGAGGACATATTCAGAATAGCGACAATGGTCTTTTAACTTTTCCTTTTACAATAAAAAATCAACTAACTGCTGCATTTTCAACACTTAAAGCTGCAAATGAAATGAGAGTTGAGCTATTAACTTACATGAAGGATTTTTATGATAATGAGTTTTCAAAATCATCAAAAGACAACTCATATATAGTATTTGGTAAGAATAAGGATGAATCTACAGTCTTTCACCTTGCTGAAATTCTTAAAAGTCATAAGATAAAATTTAATAAGCTAAACGATGATGTAACAATAAACAAAGTAAAGTTTAATAAAGACAATAGCTATGTAGTTCCTCTAAACCAAAATAAGAGGACACTTATAAAGGCAATGTTTAATACTCAAGTAAAATTTACAGATAGTTTATTTTATGATGTTTCAGCTTGGACTTTTCCTCTAGCATTTAATGTAAATTATTCTAAAACAAACTCTTCAAAATTATTAGGAGACGAAGTAGCAAGTTTATTAAATAAACCTGGTTCTGTAGAAAATCAATCAGACTATGCCTATGTTTTTGAAGCTCATGAATACTATGCTCCATCAGCAGTTTACGAATTATTAAAAAAAGACATTAGAGTTAAAGTTGCAACAAAAAAATTCTCAGTTGATGGTAAGAATTATGATTATGGCACGTATTTAATCCCAGTACAAAATCAAGTTTTAACTTCAGATGAGATATATAGCCTATTAATGAAAGTATCTAAAGAAAATTATATAGATGTAAAGGCTCCTTCAACTGGTCTTACATTAGGTATAGACTTAGGCTCTAATTATTTCAAAAAAATAGAAAAACCAAAAGTAGGTATGTTAGTTGGAGAAGGTGTTAGAAGTTATGATGCAGGAGAAATATGGCATCTCTTGGATACTAGATATAAAATGCCTCTTACTAAAATTGACATAAAAGATTTAAGATCTATAGATTTATCTGATTACACTCATTTTATTATGCCTGATTACACAGGAAAAAACTTAAAATCATTCAAGGGCAAGATTGAGTCGTTTATTTCTAATGGTGGAACTTTAATTGGGTATAGGAATTCTATCAATTGGATATCTGATAACATCTCAGAAGTAGAGTTAAAATCAAATGATTTAATTGCTAAAGATGTCAATTATGTTGATAGAGAAAAATTTTATGGAGCTCAACAAACTGGCGGCGCTATATTTAATTCAATAATAGATAGAAGCCACCCTGTTAGTTATGGTGTTGAGACTTCAAATCTTCCTTTATTTAGAAATTCTAACATTTATATGGATAAAGATAAAAACAGTTTTAGCAATCCTATAGTTTATTCATCAAACCCTCTTCTTAGCGGATATATATCTGAAGAAAACTTATCTCTTTTAAAAGACTCAACACCTTTTAAAGTATTAAGAAAAGGAAAAGGAAAGATTATTTTGATTACCGATAACACAAATTTTAGAGCATTTTGGTATGGGACAAATAGAATTTTACTAAATTCTATTTTTCATTCAAACATAATGTGATTAATATAAGATTCTATTTTGGCTAACCCAACAGATATAAAGAATATTGCATTAGAAACTATTGCATTAGAATCAGATTCAATAAAAAATCTCTCAAAAGTTATTGATGATAATTTTGTAAAAATAGTTGAAAGCTTATACAAATCTGAAGGGAAAGTTATTATAACAGGGATTGGAAAAAGTGCTATCATTTGTATGAAAATTTCTGCTACTCTTAATTCCACCGGCACTAAATCTACTTTTCTTCACTTAGGTGATGCATTTCATGGAGATTTAGGTGTAATCGATAAAAATGATATTATTATATGTTTGTCTAAGAGTGGTGAATCTGAAGAAATTAAAAAATTAAGAAACTACTTAGAGATAAATAAAAATACTTTAATTGGGATTTCGTGCAATAATAATTCATTGCTAAAAGATATTTCTGATATGTTTATTTTAACTGAAATTGAGAAGGAAGCCTGTCACAATAACCTTGCTCCTACTTCTAGTTCTTCTTGTCATCTTGCTATTGGTGATGCTATTGCAATGAGCCTTCAATATATTAAAGGATTTACGCCTGAAAACTTTAGTAGTTTTCATCCATCAGGTAATCTTGGTAAAAAGTTGAATCTTAAAGTTGGGGACTTGATTGATAAAAATAGGAGCCCTAATGTTACTTTAGAATCTAAAATTGATGAAATAATTAATGAGATTTCAAGCAAAATGTATGGAGCTACTGCTGTTATGTCAAATAATGAAATAATTGGTGTGATAACCGATGGTGATATAAGAAGAATATTGGAAAAAAAAGTTGATATATACAGTATAAAAGCCTCTGATATAATGAATAATAATCCAAAAGTTGTTAATATAAATTCACTAGCAGCTGATTCTCTTAGTATTATGAAGAAAAATAATATAAGCCAATTACTTGTCATTAATGATTTAAAAGAATATGTTGGAGTTGTTCATTTTCTTGATTTAATCAAAGAAGGAATAAATGGGTGACTTTAAAGATATGTCTTTTCTTGACCATCTAGAAGAGTTGAGGTGGCATCTAATCAGATCCGCTATATCTATTTTAATTTTTGGATTTATCGCTTTTCTTGCAAAAGAACTCATTTTTGATACAATTATTTTTGGACCTAAAAAAGGTGATTTCATTAGTTATAAATTATTTTGCTCAATATCTCAGTCATTTGGCGGTGATGCATTTTGTTTTAATGAGCTACCATTTAGAGTTCAAAGCAGAACTGTATCAGGACAGTTTTCAGCTCATCTTTGGACTTCAATTCTTGCTGGATTTATTATAGCATTTCCATATGTTATTTGGGAATTTTGGAAATTTATAAGTCCTGGGATGTACAAAAACGAAAAAGATGGGGCTAAAGGTTTTATATTTATATCTTCATTACTTTTTTTTATTGGAGTTCTATTTGGTTATTATATTGTCACACCTTTATCAATAAATTTCCTTGGGAGTTATACAGTAAGTAATGAAGTGTTTAATGATTTTGATTTAGCAAGCTATGTAGGTTTATTAAGATCATCTGTATTAGCTTCTGGAATAATTTTTGAAATACCAATTATAGTTCATTATTTAACTAAAGTAGGAATTGTAACTCCTGATTTCTTAAGAAGAAATAGAAAGTTTGCCTTGGTAATTGTTCTTAGTCTATCCGCTATTATAACACCACCTGATATTGCAAGTCAAATCATAGTTAGTATCCCTATATTAATTTTGTATGAAATAAGTATAATTATATCAAAAATTGGTTTTAAAAAATTAAATAATTGATATTTGTGATATGATCTTAAAAGCAAACGAAATTTCTAAATCCTATAAAGGCAGAAAAGTTGTAAATAAAGTTTCTGTTCAGGTTAGTCAAGGAGAAATTGTTGGTTTGCTTGGACCAAATGGAGCAGGAAAAACAACATCTTTCTATATGATAGTAGGTATAATAAAACCTGAAGAAGGTGAGATATATCTAGATAATGAAAAAATTTCCACATATCCAATGTATAAAAGGGCTCAAAGTGGTATAGGTTATTTAGCTCAAGAGGCTTCAGTTTTCAGAAAACTCTCAGTAGAAGAAAACATACTTAGTATTCTAGAATTTTCAGATCTTTCAAAAAATAAGCAAAAAGATAGAGCAGAATCTCTTATGGAAGAATTTGGACTAACACATATAAGAAATAATCGAGGAGATCTTTTATCTGGTGGAGAAAGGAGAAGAACTGAAATTGCAAGAGCTCTTGCAACAGATCCAAAATTTCTTCTTTTAGATGAGCCGTTCGCAGGAGTTGACCCAATTGCAGTGGAAGATATTCAATCTATTATATCTATTCTTAAAAAGAAAAACATTGGAATATTAATTACCGATCATAATGTTCAGGAAACGTTAGCTATAACAGATAAAACATACCTTATGTTTGAGGGAAAAATTTTATTAGAAGGTATTCCTGAAAAATTAGCTCAAGACGAAATGGTAAGAAAGGTTTATTTGGGGAAAAACTTTGAATTCAAAAGAAAAAAACTTTAACAACTATTAAAATATTGACCATAAGTTTCTAATTATATTTAATAAGAGGTATAGAAGTATAATAATTACAAAACCTCCTAACTGAAAATAAAATAATATAGGAATAGATGTTAAAATAAGAATTGCTTGATAAGTATTTGATCTGAAATTAGTAAATGATATTTTTAATGAGAAGAGTCTAAATTGCGCATTCATAAGAAATACAGAGAATATAACTGATAAGATCAAAAAATAATTATTAAGAAAGACTCCCTTAGATTCAATTAAAAGGTCAGAATTAATTAGGACAGGTAATGCAGCAAAGAATATTGCATTTGCTGGAGTTGGTAATCCAATAAATTCATCACTTTGAATCGAAGTATTGTATTTAGATAATCTTATAGCAGATCCTATAGTTATAATAAAAGCTATAAAAGCAATAGGTGACAGACTAAAGATAAAATCATATCCAAAAATCAATAGCTCAAAGTCAGAAACTTTGTTCCCCGACAACTTAAAAAGCTGATAGACAACTACGCCAGGTACGACACCACTTGTAATAACATCAGTTATTGAATCTAAATGTTTTCCAAAATTTGTTACAGCATTTAATGCTCTAGCTACTAATCCATCTAGATAATCAAATAAATTACCTAAACAAACTAATATTAGAACAGCTTCAAATTGAAATTGAAAAGCTAAAGCTATTGCTATACAGCCACAGATCAAGTTTAATATTGTTAAAAAAGAAGGAATTATTTTTTTCATCAAAAGAATTGATTGTGAATTTATAAAAAAATTGTAATATTAAGCCTTCAAATAAAAATTAAAGATCATAAAATTGACTAGACACTTATCTTTATCAATACTATCAGGGATTCTCATGGGGTTCTCATGGCCTACAAGTGGTTTTACTCCTCTAGTTTTTGTCGGATTAATTCCTATACTACTGTTAGAGGACTTTATTATTAGAGATAATTTAGGTAAGAAAAATTTAAGAATATTTTTCTACTCATATATAATGTTTCTTACATGGAATATAATTACAACATGGTGGATTATTAATTCAAGTGTGCTTGGAGTCATTTTTGCTATTATTGTTAACACCACATTATATTCATTAGTATTTATGTTATATAGTCTCATGAAGAGAAGATTAGGAGTTAACCCTGGGATTATATTTTTAATAACTCTTTGGATTTCATTTGAAAAATTTCATCTTAATTGGCAATTTTCTTGGCCTTGGCTAAATTTAGGAAATGCATTTTCTGAAAGGATTGAATGGATCCAATGGTATGAGTATACTGGTGTCTTTGGAGGAAGCTTATGGGTATTATTATCTAATTGCTCTCTCTTTCTTTTAATTAGAAAATATGATTCATTAAATAATAAGAATAGTTTTATTATTGGTGCTTGTTCTAGAATTTTCTTAATAATACTATTACCTATTATTTTATCACACTTTATTATATCTCCTTCAATTGATCATAAATATACTGTTGAGGATGAAATTAAAGTATTGATAACTCAACCTAATATTGATGTATGGGATGCGAAATTTGTTAAAACAAATACCAATTTAGATTTCTTTGCTGTTCTTAAAGATCTTAGCGAAACTGAATTAGATAATCAATATGACTTTTTAATTGCGCCTGAAACTTATTTTGCTGAAGGGATTGGAGAAAATGTTGATTATTTTGACTATACTAAACTATCTGACAGTATTAATAATTTTTTAAAAAGATTCCCTAGTACAAATTTTATTTCTGGTATATCATTATATAAAACCTATCAAAATCAAGAAAAAAGTCCAACTAAGTCAGCTAACAGAGTAAGAGATAATGTTTGGATTGATTATTATAATTCTGCAATTAATATTTCAAGCAGTAAACCCTTTGAAGTTAATCATAAAACCAAATTAGTGGTTGGAACTGAGTTTATGCCATATAAATGGATTTTAGAACCCCTTATTGGAAATCTAATGGTTGACCTTGGAGGAACAATAGTATCAAAGGCAAGTCAACCAATATCAGAATTAAATGTTTTTGAGCATTCAACAAAAGATCTAAAAACTGTACCAATAATATGCTATGAAACAGTCTATGGTGAATTTGTTTCTAGCTATACAAAAAAAGGTGGTGATTTTATTACAATAATAAGTAATGATGCATGGTGGGGAAATACTGAAGGACATAAACAACTTCTCAGTTATGCTAGACTTAGAGCAATAGAGAATAGAAGATATATTGTTAGGAGTGCAAATTCAGGGATTTCTTCAATAATTAATCATAAAGGTGAAATTCTATCTACTCTAGAATACGAAAAATATGGAATTCTAACTGGAACTGCAGAAAAGGTTTCAGGAAAGACATTCTATAATAATTATGGAGACTTTATTGCGAGAATATCCATTTTTATATCAATATCAATGATACTTATAATCTTTGTTACATCAAATAAAAATTTTGACACTACCAAAATTCCTTTAGATTCACCGATGAGATATAATTAGTAGGTATACTAAAAAAACTCCTACTAATATTTAATGAGATTTTATTTGGTTTTTTTAACTAATCATATACTTTTGCAGGAATAAAAACTAAACTAAATGTATTGGACATTAGAACTAGTATCTCATTTAACTGATGCTCCTTGGCCGGCCTCAAAGGATGAATTAATTGATTTTTGCATTAGAACTGGAGCACCACTTGAAGTTGTGGAGAATCTTCAAACATTAGAAGATGAAAATGAGCTATATGATTCAATTGTTGATATATGGCCAGATTATCCTACAGAAGATGATTATCTTTGGAATCAGGATGAATATTAATTCCATTTCCCTATAAGTTTATTGAGTTTTTTTAAATAAATTTGAAAAAAAAACTGTGTCTATACTTAACTCAATTTTAAAAGTTTTTTTAGGAGACAAGTCAGGTAAAGACTTAAAGAAAATAACTCCCCTTGTAGATAAAATTAATGAACAGTTCATTAGTCTTGAAAAGATATCTAATGATTCATTAAGAGATAAAACAAATTCATTTAAAAAGAGAATTTTTGACAATACATCAGAAATAAGAAATAAGATTGATCAGTTAAACAAAAAAATTAGTGAAGAACAGTCCTTTATTGAGAAGGAGAACTTTTTTAAAGAACTAGATATTCTAGAGTCAGAGTTAAAAGAAATCAAAAAAGTTACATTAAATGAAATTCTACCAGAGGCATTTGCAGTTGTTAAAGAAACTGCTAGAAGATTTGTGGAGAACTCTGAAATTGAAGTTAAAGCAAGTGATTTTGATAAAAGAATATCAAGTAATAAACCTTATGTAAAAGTTAAAAATGATAAAGCTATATGGCTTAATTCTTGGGATGCTGCTGGAAAAAAGGTTTTATGGGATATGATTCATTACGATGTACAATTAATTGGTGGTATTGTTCTTCATCAAGGAAGAATTGCTGAAATGCAAACTGGAGAGGGAAAGACAGTGGTATCTACACTTCCTGTATATTTAAATGCGCTAACTGGAGATGGCGTTCATTTAGTTACAGTGAATGATTATTTAGCTCGAAGGGATAGCGCTTGGATGGGTCCAATTTTCGAATTTCATGGTCTTAGTGTTGAATGTATTGATCAACACAAGCCTAATAGTCCTGAGAGAAAAAGAGCATATGAAGCTGATATTACTTATGGAACAAATAATGAGTTTGGATTTGATTATCTGAGAGATAATATGGCTCATAATTTAGATGATATAGTCCAAAAGAAACATAATTATGCGATCGTCGATGAGGTTGATTCTGTATTAATAGATGACGCTAGAACTCCACTAATAATTTCTGGACCTACAAAAGAGGAAAATAGACAGGAATTTGACAATTTAAAACCAAAAATTCAAAAACTAGTCTCTTTACAAAAGTCTTATTTGTCTAATATACTTTCAGAATCAAAAAAATTAATTCAAGACTCAAATGAAGAGGAAGGAGGATTTCTTTTATATAGAGCTTTTAGAGGATTGCCAAAAAATAAGGCTTTAATAAAATTTTTAAGTGAAGATGGTATTAAACAAATTCTACAAAAAAATGAAAACTTCTTTATGCAAGACAATAATAGGGAAATGCCACAGATTGATAAAGAACTTTATTTTACAATAGATGAAAAAATTAATCAAATAGATTTAACAGATAAGGGTATAGAAACTATCTCTACAGATTTAGATGATAAAGATTTCTTTGTATTACCTGATATTGCTACAGACGTTGCAAAAATTGAAAAAAAGGGTCTGAAAAAGGAAGATGAAGTTGAAGAAAAGAACAAACTATTTCAAGAGTTTAATATTAAAAGCGAAAGGATACATACCTTAAACCAATTACTTAAAGCTTATACTTTATTTGAAAAAGATATTGAATATGTTGTTATGGAAAACAAAGTTATGATTGTTGATGAGCAGACTGGAAGGATAATGGATGGTAGAAGATATTCTGATGGTCTACATCAAGCTATAGAGGCAAAAGAGAATGTTAAGATAGAAGCTGCAACTCAAACATTTGCAACTATAACACTTCAAAATTATTTTAGATTATATGATAAACTATCTGGAATGACTGGAACTGCAATAACAGAAGCTGGTGAATTCTGGGAAATTTATGAGCTAGATGTTATTGAAATCCCAACCAATAGGCCAATTGCTAGAAAAGACTCGAATGATTTAGTGTATAAAACTAAAAGAGAAAAATATAATGCAATAATTCAAGAGGTAATTGAGTTAAGAAATAATAAAAGACCTGTCCTAATAGGAACAACTTCAGTTGAAATTTCAGAACTGTTAAGCAAGATGCTTAATAGAAGTAGTGTTAACCATAATGTCTTAAATGCAAAATTACATAAGAAAGAAGCAGATATAGTAGCTGAGGCAGGTAAGCCAGGAATAGTTACAATTGCAACTAATATGGCTGGAAGAGGAACTGATATTAAGTTAAGTCAAGATGTTATTAACTCTGGAGGGCTTGCTATTATTGGGACAGAAAGACATGATTCAAGAAGAGTTGATAGACAGTTAAGAGGACGATCAGGGAGACAAGGTGATCCAGGAAGCTCACAGTTTTTTGTTTCATTTGAGGATAACTTAATGAGATTGTTTGGAAGTGATAGGGTAACAAAAGTAATGGATAGAATGGGATTACAAGAAGGTGAGAATATTCAACATTCAATGGTAACAAAAACTATTGAAAGAGCACAAAAGAAAGTTGAAGAAAATAATTTTGGAATTAGAAAAAGACTACTTGAATATGATGATGTTATGAATTCCCAAAGAACAATAATATATACCTTAAGAAAAAATGCACTTAAAGGAGAGAAATTAAAAATTGATATTTCTAACATGTTATTTGACACACTAGAAGAAATTGTAGTTTCAAATAAAGATGCAAATGATTATAAAAGCTTCGAATTTGATTTAATAACAAATTTCTCTGTAACATCTCCAATTAGTGAAGAAGATTTTAATAATAAAGATGACTCAGAGATATTAGATATTTTATATAAGAATCTTTCAGATTATTATGAAAGAAAAAAAGACCAGAACAAAGAACTTGCATTCCCTGTTATTAGAAATGTTTTTGAAAATAAAGGAAATAATTATAAAAGAATAGTAGTCCCTTTTACAGATGGGGCAAAAGTGATAAATATTTCTACTGATCTAAAAGAATCTTTTGAATCAAAATGTAAATCCTTAATTGATGATTTTGAAAAAAATATCTCTCTTGCTATAATTGACGATAAATGGAAAGTTCATCTTAAGAAGATGGATGAATTAAAACAATCTGTTCAGCTTGCTGTTCACGAACAAAAAGACCCTCTTTTAATATATAAATTTGAAGCTTATGAATTATTTAAAAATATGATTGTAGATCTTAATAAGGAATTATTATCATTTTTATTTAAAGGCTCATTACCAAATAATGAAAATAATATTAAGGAGGCGACTCAACCTAATAAAAACAGAAATTACCAAACAAGTAAAGACGAAACATTAAATACTGATGAAATGGCTCAAAAAGCTAGACAAGTTGGAGCTAGCGCAAGTCAATCATCTCAAAAGGTAGAAACTATAATTAGAGATATCCCAAAGATTGGAAGAAATGAGATTGTTGAAATAAAAAATACTAATTCAGGGGAAGTGAGAAAATTAAAGTTTAAAAAGGCAATAAATCTTTTAGAATCAGGAGAGTGGATTGTTAATTCCAAATAACTACTATTAACTTTAATTATGAAAAAAAATAGTAGTATAGATTATCTAATTATATCTACAGCATACCCTTACAGGGGTGGGATATCAGATTCAACTCATTCATTAGTTAATGAAATGTCAAATCAGAATATTAATTGTGAAGTTTGGACATTTAAGCTCCTTTATCCAAAATTACTTTTCCCCGGTAGAACACAGTATAGTAAAGAAGTATTTAAATCCGATTTTAAAATCTTACGAGAGATTAATACATTAAATCCAGTAAATTGGATTTTAACAGCTAGAAAGATTAACAAAGTAGGTCCAAAGAAAATAATATTTAGGTACTGGACACCACTACTATCAATACCATACTTTATTATCTCTAGTATTTTAAACAATAAAATAAAAGTTTTAGGTTTAGTTGACAATTGGTCAGGACATGAAACTATTTTCTTTGAAAAATTTTTTAGAAAACTTTTTCTTAAAAGTTGCAATAGCTTTATTTCGTTATCTGAGAACATAGGAAAAAACTTAAAAAACAATACTAAAAAAAGTGTCTTACCTTTATTTCACCCTATTAACTCTCACCTTCCAGTAAAGATTTCAAAAGATGAAGCAATATTTAATCTTAATTTACCCCAAAAACAATACATATTATTTATAGGTTTGATACGAAAATATAAAGGAGTTGAAACATTAATCAAGGCATTTCATTATATCTCAAAGGAACATAAAGATTTAAAACTTATTATTGCAGGGGAATTTTATGATGATATTAATAAGTATAAAAAGCTAATAAAAAGAAAGGATCTTGAAGAAAAAATTATAATTGATGACAATTTTTTAGAATCATCTAGAATTAGAGATTATATCTGTGCGAGTGATGTAGTAGTTCAACCATATAAAAAAGCTAGTCAAAGCGGTATAACACCTGTAGCATATTTCTATGATAAACCATTAGTTGTATCAAACACAGAGGGTTTGAAAGAAATAATAATTAATGATAAGTCAGGAGAGGTTTTTGATAAAACACCCGCAAACCTAGCTACAGCAATAAAGAACTGTATTAATCCAGAATCTAATAGAAATTACTCAAATAATATAGCTAATTCAAAAGCAAAATATAGCTGGTCAAGATTTGTTGAAAAGATTAAAGTTTTTTAATACCATTTTATGGGCCCTATAAATTAGTAATCCATTAATAACTCCAAATAAAGCTCCAAATATTATATCTAATGGATAATGTACACCAAGATATATCCTACTATAGGATATTAGTGCTGCATAAATTATGGTAAAATAAATAGGATACTTAGAAAAATCCCTATATAAAAGACCAAAAAAAACAGCCAGCGAAAATGAGTTTGATGAATGAGCTGAAAAGAAACCATATTTGCCTCCACAACTATCTTTCACAAGTCTAACTGAATTCTGAATTATCTCATTAAAACAAGGTCTCATCCTTTGAAAAGAATCTTTAAATATATTCGCTGATTGATCTGAAATGAAAATCATTACTAAAACTATAGAGAAAATGTAAAAGATATCTAGAGATCTTATTTTATATGACTTAAAACCTTTC
>MDSY01127837.1_pt1 | contig 16237 bp, 17 predicted proteins | sample 811131 | NCBI WGS metagenome assembly MDSY01 (sample SAMN05326643, study PRJNA326480) | marine metagenome | isolation source: seawater | place: Atlantic Ocean: South West | collected 2010
ATATTTGCGATAGAATTGAAGAGTCTAAAGACTATTTATCTGAACTCGATAGAGCTATCGGTGATGGAGATCATGGAGTAACTATGAGTATTGGTTGGACAGCAGTTAAAAATCAATTGAACGAAATTAATCCTCAGGATGGTTTTCAAAAAATTTGCACTCAGATAGCAAGCAGTTTCCTTAGTGCTGTTGGCGCTTCTGCCGGACCACTTTATGCAACTGCTTTAATAAGAGGTGGTATGGCTATCAAAGACATTGAGGATGTTGATGCTAACAACTTTTCTCTATTTTTAGATGCTGCGGCAAAAGGAATTAAAGATAGAGGCAAGGCAGATCTGGGTGATAAAACAATGTTAGATGTTTGGTTGCCAGCAGCTGACGAAATGAAAAATCAAGTAGCCAAAGGAAATAACTTAATAAATTCGCTAGAAGCCACTGTTAAAACTGCTGAAAATTCAATGAATCAAACTAAAGAGCTTATTTCTAAAAAAGGTCGTTCAAGTAAACTAGGTGAAAGAAGTAAAGGACATATAGATCCAGGTGCTGCATCTTCTTATATAATTATTAACTCTATTTATTTATCAATAAAAAACTTCGAATAATTTGATGTTATCTTCCAAAGAGAATATTGGAATTTTTTTTGGAATATTAGCATTTTTTCTTTTTGCAACTACAGATGTTGCTCAAAAATATGCAACAATCTATCATTCTGTTTTCCAAATAATGCTTTTTAGATATTTGTTTCTTTTAATTATTTCATTAATTGAAGCAAAAAGAAAAAAGAATCAGCAAGTTTGGAAAACTAAAAATTTAAAAATGCAACTTTTAAGATCTCTTTCTTCAATTTTAGAAACAGCATTTTTTGTTACTTCATTTAAATATTTACCTTTGGGAGATGCTCATAGTGTTGCGGCATTATCTCCAATTATAGTTGTTGCGTTATCAATCATTTTCCTAAAAGAATTTGTTGATAAAAAAATTTGGTTTGCAATATTTTTTGGGTTTATTGGTGTTTTGATTATTTTAAGACCAGGATTTGAAGTTTTTAGTTTTAAAGCTCTACTTCCCTTAGGTGCTGCTTTAGGTTTTGCAGTATATCAAATATTAACAAAAAAAGTTTCAGAATATGATTCAGATGAAACATCTTTGTTTTTTACATCATTATTTGGAGTGGTAGTAATGCTAGTTTTGGCATCAATTTTTTGGGTCGATTTTATTTTATTATCTTATTTTTTACTTCCTCTCATAGGAATAATGATGTCGTTAGCTCATTATTGTTTAATTATAGGACTTGCTAAAGCGCCCGCAAATAAAATTCAGCCTTTCCATTTCACGCTCATTTTTTGGGCAATAATTTATGGTTTTGTGTTTTATGAAGATGTGCCAGATCTACCAACAATAATTGGTGCATCTATCATAGTTTGCTCTGGAATTTATATAATTCACAAGCAAAGAAATTGAGTTGAATTTTATTTACAGGTTTTGTTTTATAAATTTAAAACCTTCTTCGTAAACTTCTTCTTTAGAGGGAAAAAAATCCCTCCATACGCGTGTAGCAGCCGCAAGATCAGGTAATGCTCTTCCAAAAGCTTCAATTGTCAACCATCCATCGTATTCAGTATTTTTAATTTCTTTAAATGTTTCATTCCAAGGCACATTGCCTTTACCCGGAGTTCCTCTATCATTTTCTGAAATATGAATATGATTAATATTATTTATTGTTTTGCTAATGATACCAACTGGATCTTTCTCTTCTATGTTGGCATGAAAAGTATCATAAAGATATCCAAAATTTTTTCTATCAACCATGTCTACATAATCAGATGCATCTTGACCTATATTTAAAAAATAACATTCAAATCGATTCAAAGGCTCTATAGAAAGTTGTAAATTGATATCCAATGCATAATCAGCAGCATCTTGATGAACTTTTGCAGCATTTTCTTTTTCTTTTAGTGTTGGAGGCTCGCCAGAAAATACACCAAGTGGCTGATGGTAAGGCCCACCTAGAACTTCACTTTCTAAAGCATGACTACAATCCATTGCCCATTTTAAGTAATCAAGCGCTTTTGAACGTACATTAATATCCTCACTTATAGGACTTCTTGATTCATCTGGAATAACTGTAACGCTTGTACATTTTAAATCATTATCCTTAAGTACTTTTCCAATATTTTGAAAATGTTCAATTTTTTCCTCTCCTCCAAAAATTGGTATCTCTACACCATCATATCCAACATTTTTAATTTTTTCTAACAAGTGAAATTCTTCTTCCACTAAGTTTGTAGTCCATAACAGCATGTTAAATCCAATTTTCATATTTTTCTCTAATTAAAGTTAATAAAATATTAAATAAATATTAAATCTATAAAGTTTATTTATATAATTGCTTTCTTTATCAAATAGTAGCAGTATGGTCTTATATTTTTAATTAGGAGGAATTTATGACCATTAAAGGTCCAGCAATTTTTTTAGCTCAGTTTGCCGGAGATAAACCGCCTTTTGACACTTTAGATAACATTACAAAGTGGGCAGCTGACTTAGGTTATAAAGGCGTGCAGATACCTACTTGGGACTCTAGAATGATAGATTTAAAAAAAGCTTCTGAGAGTAAAGATTATTGTGATGAACTTAAAGGAATATGTAAAAACAATAATGTAGAAATAAGTGAATTGTCTACACATCTTCAAGGTCAACTTGTTGCGGTACACCCAGCTTATGATATTGGTTTTGATCAATTTGCCCCTCCAGAGGTTCATAACAACCCAACTGAAAGACAAAGATGGGCTGTAAACCAAGTTAAAATGGCTGCTCAAGCTTCTAGGAATTTGGGGATTGATGTATCAGTTAGTTTTCCTGGAGCTTTACTGTGGCCCTACATATATAGCTGGCCTCCTCGCCTACCAGGTCTTGTAGAAGATGGTTTCAAAGAATTATCAAAAAGGTGGACACCAATTTTAGATGTTTATGAAGAAAATGGTGTTGATCTTTGTTATGAGGCTCACGCAAGTGAAGACATTCATGATGGAGCTTCATGGGAGATGTTCTTAGATTCAGTAAAAGAACATCCAAGATGCAATCTTTTATATGATCCAAGTCATTTCGTTTTGCAACAACTTGATTACTTACATTATATTGACTTGTACCATGATCGTATAAAAATGTTTCATGTAAAAGATGCAGAATTTAATTCAACTGGAAGAAATGGGGTTTATGGAGGTTATGCCGATTGGAGAGACAGAGCAGGTAGGTTTAGATCTCTTGGTGATGGACAAGTTGATTTTTCATCAATTTTTACTAAACTTACTTATTATGGTTTTTCTGGTTGGGCAGTTTTAGAATGGGAGTGTGCTATTAAAGACTCTGTTCAAGGAGCTAGAGAGGGTGCACCATTCATCCAAAAGCATATTATTACTGTTTCTCAAGGAGCATTTGATGATTTCATTGATAAAAGTGGTGATAACAAAGAGGCAAATAAAAAAATTTTAGGAATTGATTAGGAGGATTTATGAAAAGAACATCTATAGGAACTTGGGCTTACAATGTTGGGCCATATGGGGAAAATCCTATACCATTTGATACAGTTGGTAAAACACTAGCTGACTTAAAATTTAGCGGATTGGAGTTAGGTGGATTTAATGGCTACCCTAATCCTCATAATCATCCAGAAAAAGAACAACGAGATGAGCTAAAAGAAAAAATGAATAATTGGGGTCTATCTTTTTCAGGTTTTGCTCAAGATTTGTGGAGTGAGCAATTATTAAATACTGATGACCAAACTAAATATATTTCTGAATTTAAAGCTAATGTAGATTTTGCTGTAGATTTAGGAATTAAAGGAGTCAGAGTTGATTGTGTGCAACCGCCAACAATTCATTCTGAGGTAGATTTTGATACACTTTTCAAAAGACTAACAACAACATGGGATACTTGTATAAATTATGCTGGTGATAAAGGTATATATGTAACTTGGGAATTCGAGCCGGGTTTTGCATTTAATAAACCATCTTATATTTTAAAAGTATTGGATACACTTCAACATAATAACTTTGGACTTATGTATGATACTTGTCATGGACAAATGATGGGAGTTAATGGAGTGAGACAAGAAGGAGAAAAGGAAGTTGTTAGTGATCAGGTTGAGCTCATTAGTAAGTTTAGTGGTCGTATAAATCATATTCATTTAATTGATTCAGATAATACTTGTCATAAAGATGCTGAAGGAAACGACGAAACAAGTTCTCACCCTCCATTTGGAGAAGGTGTTCTTGATTTTGATACTATTGTACCAATTTTAGCTAAAGAAAATGTAGGCCATGATTGGTGGACAGTAGATTTATGTTTTTGGCCAGAAGCTTGGGCAGCTACAGAAAAATGCAAAAGTGCTTTAGATCAATTAGTATCAAAATACGGCTAAGATATTAATGAATAATATTGATCTTTCTAATAAAATAGCTGTTGTAACTGGTGCAGCGCAAGGTTTTGGATATGCAATAGCAAAAAGATTTGTCTCCTCTGGTGCTAAGGTGATCCTAATAGATAAAGATCCTGAAGCAATTTCAACAGCTTTAAAAAAAAATGAGATTAACTTTGTAGATAATTTTCAAGTTGATATTACTAACTTTAACGAAGTTATTAAAATTATAAAAGAGATAATTGATAGATACAACAAAATAGATATATTTGTTAATAATGCTGGTATCGCTGGACCTTCTCATAAAACATGGGATTATCCAATTGAAGATTGGAAATCAGTTGTTGATATTGATCTAAATGGTACATTTAATTGTTGTAAAGCGGTTGTTCCTTATATGATTGAAAAAAATTATGGAAGAATTGTTAATGTGGCTAGTATTGCTGGTAAAGAAGGTAACCCTAATGCATCGGCATATAGCGCTGCAAAAGCTGGAGTTATAGCTCTTACAAAATCACTTGGAAAAGAGCTAGCAGATTATAATATTGCTGTAAATTGTGTTACACCTGCTGCTGCAAAAACTAAAATTTTTGATCAAATTAGTGATGAACATATAAATTATATGCTATCTAAAATACCAAGAAAAAGATTTGTCTTAGTTGACGAGTTAGCTTCAATGGTTTCTTGGATGGTTTCTGAAGAGAATTCTTTTACAACCGGAGCTGTGTTTGATATAAGTGGTGGAAGAGCAACATACTAATTTAATATGGCATATTTAGAATTAAAAAATATTATAAAAAAATATGATGAACTAATTGCTTTAGATAATTTCAGTTTTTCTGCTGATAAAAATGAGTTCGCGGTATTATTTGGATCTAGCGCTGCAGGTAAAACAACAACTCTTAGGTGTATTGCTGGATTAGAACAAGTTGAAAATGGTGAAGTCTTATTTAATGACAACAATTATACAAATAAGCCTATTCAAGGTAGAGGAATGGCAATGGTATTCCAAACATTTGCATTATATCCACATCTTACAACTGAAAAAAACTTAGCTTACCCATTAATCAAAAACAAAATACCAAAAGATGAAATAAATAAAAGAATAGCAGAAACTGCTGAGATGCTTAGAATATCACATGCTTTAAAAAGAAAGCCCAATACCTTATCAGGCGGAGAGCAACAAAGACTTGCGATTGGAAGAGCTTTAATTCAGCAACCTATTTTATTATTATTAGATGAGCCTCTAGCAAATTTAGATGCAAAATTAAGACATGATACTAGAGCTGAATTAAAAAGATTACAAAGAGATTTAAATATGACAATGGTATATGCAACGCCAGATCAATTGGAAGCTCTTACAATGGGTGATAACATCACTATCATTAATGAAGGTAAGTTTGTCCAAAAAGGAACTCCAGATGATTTGTACGATAATCCAAAAAGTGTATATGTTGGAAAAATGATTGGTTCACCTGAAATGAACATTATTAATGCAAAAATAAATAGCTCGAACAAATCAAGTATTGATTTGCCTTTTGGATCTGTAAATATAAACAAAAATAAAAGTATTAATCAGGAATTTGCTGCAACTGATTTATCTTTTGGCATTAGACCTAATGATATTAATATAACTAATGAAGGTGAAACATTTAACGCAAAGGTATTTTTGAAAGAACCTTTAGGAGATGTTACTATTTTAGATTTAACAATCAATGATACTAAATTGAAGATGATACTTCCTGAAGAAGAAGCTATTAAATATCAAACTGGTCAAGATATAAATATTAATTTTAATACTAATAATGCTTATCTATTCACTAGTGATACTGGCGTAAACATTCTTTCTTAATTAATCTTGCTGTCTTTCATCAAATAAATTTTTTAATATTCTTGTTTCTTCATAAAAAAATTCCTCAAAAGAAGATATCAATTCTTGAGATGGTTTAAGAATAACTTTTCTTCTATCTTTTTTTGATCTCTCTTCAGTTATTATGCCAAGAGAAATAGTTTCTTGTATATATTTTAATATAGTTATGTGAGAGACTTGTATTTTATGTATTAAATCACTTTTTGTAATAATATCTCCATTATAGTACGCGTTTAAAATATTTAATAAATACAACCAATGTATCCTTGATCTTCTAAAATAATTTAGAGCATTATTTGATTCATCTTGTGAATCATCAAATTGTTTAATTTCTCTTTTAAGAAATTTTTTAATGGTATCTTCAAGCATAGATATTTATTCAATTATCAGCAAAATCATATTTTTTATCCAAAAAAAACGTTTTTTTTATAATATATATAAAGAATCTTTATATTTTTAGTAGAAATTTATGATTTACTGTATTTTACTAAATTTAGTTATAGGAGGTATAATGTTAAAATTAACAAAAAATTTACTTCTTGTTTTTTTAACTTCAATTATTTTTTCAATTGGGGTGACAAAAACTGTTCAATCAAAGACAGTTGAAATAATTATGGCAGCGCCAGATTGGCCTCCAACTCGTTTCATGCAAGAGTATTTCAATTCTAATTACCCTCAATCAGATGATATGGAGGTTAAGTTAACACTAGATTTTATCCCTTGGGATACTTTCTACACAAACGTAGCAGCATCTCTAACTTCTGGAGAAGAAAAGTATAATATGATTGTATCTGATAGCCAATGGCTAGGTGCATTCATTGAAGGCGGATATTTCCAAAAGTTAAATAAATATATTGATGCTGATCCTGAACTTCAGGCAATATTTGATGATATGCATCAAGGATATAAAGAAGGTTACACAACTTATCCTTATAAGAGTGAGAACTATTATGGTTTCCCACAATTTCCAGATAACTATGTAAATTTCTATAGAACAGATATTTTCTGTAATCCTGACGAAAATGCTGCATTTAGAGCAAAATATGGAAAAAAACTTCCTTGTACTTATGCAGATTGGGAAATTGTTGTTTGGGATGATATTTTCGAAATCAATGAATTCTTAACTCGTAAAAAAGGTGAGATGATGGCTGGAAAACCTCTTGAGGATGACATGTATGGTGTAACATATCAAGCAGGTAAAGCTTATGACTTTTCTTCAATGCAAATTAATGGTTTCTTCTGGCAATATGGAGGAGACATTTGGAGAGAAGATCAACAACCTGATGCTCAAGCTGTTGGTGTTGTAAATTCTGACATCAACGTTAAAGCTTTAACTAAATATCTTGACCTTCTTGGAACAATGCACCCTTCTCACAAAACAGGTGGTATGGGTATCTTTGAAATGCAAGCACTTTATTTAGAAGGTAAAATTGCATCAATGATTAACTGGGTTGGTTTAGGAGCTCCAGTTGTAGATCCTAAATTATCAAAAGTTAATGATATTACAGGGTATGCTCGTCAGCCTGGAACTATGCAAGCTGATGGTACAATTTCTCGTTGGGCAAATCTTGGTGGTCAGCCATTCGTTATGACTACTTGGATGACAGATGATGAAATTGAAGCATCATTTAGAGTAATCAAATGGTGGTTATCTTATGATGTACAAATTGCTGCTGTTAAAGCTGGTGGACAAAGCTGTATGAAGAGTATTATCTACTCTGATGGCTATAATGCACTAGCTCCATGGAATGCTGCTTACGTAGCAAGTATGGATTGGCAGAAAGATGTTTGGCATATTCCAGAATTCTTTGAATTATTAACTCAACAACAAGAAGAGTTTGATAAAGCAATTACTGGTCAACAAGATGCTAAAACTACTCTGGATAATATCGCTGAGTTCCAACAAGAATTGTTGGAAGAAGTTGATAGAATTCAATAAATTTTATTTTAAAAAGCCCAATATGAATATTGGGCTTTTTACTTAAATTATCCTATAAAGATTAATAATTATGAATAGAAGTAACGGATTTCTTAGTTGGTTGATGGATCCAAAAAGACGAGGTCCGATGCTTATAGCTCCCGCAATAATTGTTCTTTTACTTGTAAATATTATTCCATTAATGTGGTCATTTGGTCTTAGTTTTTTTAAATATAGAGCCAATACTTTAAAACTTCCAAAATTTAGCTGGTTTTACAGTTATGAAAAGGTTTTAACTAAAGATAATATTTGGGAGTCTCTTCAAACTACAGCGATTATTGTAGCTGGTAGTGTTGGTGTACAAATGGTTTTAGGATTTTTACTCGCCTTATTGTTCGCGAAAGCATTTCCATTACGAAGAATTCTTTTAATGTTTGTTTTAACACCAATGATGTTAAGTAATGTTGCTGTAGCAATATATTTTAAATTATTCTATGAACCTGAGTTTGGTCTTTTAAGCCAATTTGTCCAATCATTTATTACTGGTGAGATGTATGTTTTATTAGCAACACCTGCTGGTGCTCTTATAGGTGTTATTTTTGCTGATGCTTGGCAATGGACTCCTTTCGTAATGTTACTTGTTTTAGCTGGCTTGGTAAGCGTACCTAAACATTTATATGAAGCTGCTGAAATTGATCGAATGAGTTGGTGGAGAAAGTTTACAACCATAACATTTCCATATGTTAGAAGTTTATTACTTTTGGCAGTTTTATTTAGAACAATTGAGACAGTCAAAATTTTTGACTTGGTATTTATTTTAACAAATGGTGGACCAGGTACAGCTACTGAAACGATTGGTGTATTAGTTTATCGAACTGCATTCCAATTTTTTAGAACAAGTAATTCTGCTGCAATGGGATACATTTTATTATTTGCAGTAATTGTTCTTACTAGTTTATATTTGTATGTAATTAAACAAAGAGAAAGTGAGGAGATGTGAAAAAAAGAGCTATAGGTGAAGCTGGTTGGCTATATACAGGATTTGCAGCAGTTGTTGGCTTTATTTATTTTTTTCCTGTCCTCTTTATAATTTTAACAGCATTTAGATCAAGAAGCGATACTCTTGCAACGCCACCGAAGTGGTTTTTTACACCAACTTTTGAAAATTTTTATCACATATTTTTTAGAAGTATGTCCAACAGTACAGAGTACGTCGCTACTGGTTTTCATGTTTATTTCTTCAATAGTATTTATATTTCTGGAATGAGTGTTTTGCTTGCATTAATAATTGGAACTTTAGCTGCTTACGGATTTTCAAGACATCCTCTTAGAGGCAATGATACGTATTTATTTATTATACTCACTACAAGAATGCTGCCACCAATAATAGTAATAGTGCCAATTTTTTTAATATTTAGAATTACAGGCTTAGCTGGTACTTATACTGGTATTATACTTATGTATACTGCTTTTAATTTACCTTTTTCTATATGGATGATGAAAAGCTTCTTTGATGAATTAAATACAGAAATTGAAGATGCATCGAGAATGGATGGTGCTTCTGAAAGATCAGTTTTCTTTGGTGTCTGTATTCCTCAAGTATATGCAGGATTAGCAGCCACATCTGTTTTTGCTTTAATATTAACTTGGAATGAATTTTTATTCTCATTATTACTGACAAATAAATTAACCCGAACAATGCCACCGGCAATGGCAAGGACAATAGGTGGAGAAATAAATGTAGATTATGGTCTTCTTGCGGCTATGATATGTTTATTTATAATTCCTATTTTCTTAATCACTTATCTTCTTCAAAATCAACTTTTAAGAGGTGTAACATTTGGAACAATTAAAAAATAATGTCTACTATTGAATTACATAACCTTACTAAAGCATTTGGCGAATTGATAGCGGTAAATGATGTTTCTCTGAAAGTTGAGGAAAATGAAGTGCTTTGTTTATTAGGACCTTCTGGTTGTGGTAAAACAACCACTCTTAGAATGGTGGCTGGTCTTGAAGTAGCAACTTCTGGAGACATATTGATAGCTAATAAAAATGTTAATAATCTTGATACGCGTGATAGAAACTTAGCAATGGCGTTTCAGTTTTATGCACTGTACCCTAGTTTAACAGTTGCGGAAAATCTTGCAAATCCTCTTCATGCTGAAAATCTCTCTACAGAAGAAGTAAGAAAAAAAATTTTTGAAATTGCAGATATTCTTCAATTACGCGATATCATTAATAGAAAACCCCATCAATTAGCTGAAGGAGAAAAGCAAAGAGTAGCAGTTGGTAGAGCAATTATTAGAGATCCTGAGTGCTTCCTTTTTGATGAACCATTAAGTAGATTAGATGTACAACTCAGAGAGCAAATGAGGGGCCAGATAAAAGAAGTTTTATCCAATTTAAAAAAAGCTACAGTAATAGTAACTCATGATCAGTTAGAAGCTCTCACAATGGCAACAAAAATTGCAGTGATGAGAGATGGCTTTATTGAACAAGTTTCTTCTCCTCATGATATTTTCGCTAAACCAAATAATACTTTTGTGGCAGGATTTATTGGTACTCCACAAATGAATATTTTAGATTGTAAAATCAGCAATGCAAATTCATCAGTTGTTAAAATTAATACTTTGGGTCAAGAAATAGAAATTGATTTTCAATCTCAATTAGATTTAAATGTAAATGATGATTATTATTTAGGTATTAGACCAAGAAGTTTTGAAATTGTTAATGATAACTCTTCGGATAGTTTTTCTGGTCAAGTAGATCTGATAGAAAATATGGGCGCTGAAGTTTTAATTCATATAAAAATAAATGAATCTACTTTTAGATCTGTGCAAAACAAATCTCATCAAATAAAAATTGGAGAAACTATAAATTTAAAACCTAAAAAAGGTCAAGTCCACTTATTTAATAAAGAAGGAAAGGTAATTCGTAATGAATAAATCTAACAGTGGAGGTCTTACAAAAAAACAAGCTAAAGTTGTTGAAAGAATAATAGTTGGTTTTAGTATTCTTTCATTGATATTTTTGTTTCAACCATTTTCAATGACTCTATATAGTATAGGATGCATTGCTGTTGTTGTAGGAGGTTTATCTTTTAATTTAGTTCCTTTATGCGTTGAAGGTGTAAAAGCTTCTCAACTAATAAAAATTGGGATTATTATTTTTATAATTTTAATAATTGTTGCAATAGTAGCTATAGGTTCTGCTGAACTATATTCATGGTATCTAGCAAGTTCTAGATAAACATCTTTGAGTTTGATGATTATTAAAACCTCAACTCAAAAATTAATTTAAAAATGCGATTTAATCTTAAAAATAAATATATAGCAGTAACAGGTTCCGGAAATGGAATTGGAAGAGCAGCTTCTATTATGCTAGCTAAAGAAGGTGCTATAGTGATAGGAATCGATAAAGATAAAAATTCTTTGTCAAAATTGAAATTAAAACTTAAAAAAAATTTAATTATTAAAAATTTAGATTGCACAAAACCAAAACAAATTAATACAATTCTTAAGAATATAAAAAAATTAGATGGATTAGTTAATTGTGCTGGAATTGTTCCTCAAGGAAATATAATAAATTGTAGTGAGAATGAATGGCAAAATGTAATAGATACAAATTTAACTTCAGTTTATCTAATGACTAGATATTTTATTCCAATATTTATAAAACAAAAAAAAGGAACTATAGTAAATATTTCATCAGTTGCTTCCTCAATAAAGGGTGTTCCTAGAAGATTTGCTTACTCAGTAACAAAGGCTGGTATAATAGGTTTAACTAAATCTATTGCAGTAGATTATGCAAAAAAAGGAATACGATGCAATGCTATATGTCCTGGGACAGTCGATACCCCAACTTGGAGAAAAAGAGTTTTAAATTCTAATAATCCAGCTCAAAGTAGAAAAGATTTTAATTCTCGTCAAATTATTGGTAGGGTAGGCAAGCCAGAAGAAATTTCAGATTTAATAGCTTTTTTATCAAGTGATAGATCTTCTTTTGTAACAGGATCGATTTATAATATTGATGGCGGTATGAGCTTATAATGTTGGGTAAGGATATTTTTAATTCAATAGATAATATTCAAACTATTATTAATCAGAATAAAGATGAAATAGAAAAATTAGATCAAGAAATTGGTGATGGTGATCATATATTTAATATTATAAGGGGATTAGAAGAAATTTGTAAATTAAAAGATACGTTAATTGAAGAACCTGCAGATCAAATATTTAAACAACTTGGAATGAAAATTATGACCACTGTAGGAGGCTCTTCGGGAGCTTTATTTGCTACACTATTAATAGGTATGTCAAAAAAATATAATAACCAATTAAATAATGCAATTAATTTGGCTAATATGTTTACTGAAGGAGTTGAGTCAATGAAAAAAAGAGGTAAATCTGATATTGGGGAGAAAACAATGCTTGATGTATTAGTTCCAGTTTCTGATGAACTCCAAAAATTAAAAAATCAGGAAAATGTAAAAAAAATTGCTGAACAAATAAAAATTATTGCTGAAAAAGGCATGCTTGCAACTAAAGATCTTGTAGCAACAAAAGGGAGAGCATCATTTCTTGGAGAACGTGCTATAGGACATATTGATCCTGGTGCTAGATCTTCTCAATTAGCTATTGAAGCAATTTGTAATACAATTATAAATAAATAAAAATGAAAAAATTTATTAATAATGTTGATGATATTCTCTTGGAAAGTTTATCAGGTTTTGGAGATGCACATAATGATATTTTAGAATTTAAAACTAATCCAGATTTTATTGCACGAAAAAAAATATCTTCCAGTCCTAAAGTTGTATTAATATCTGGAGGGGGTTCTGGACACGAACCTCTTCATGGTGGTTTTGTAGGATATGGTATGCTCGATGCCGCATGCCCTGGTCAGGTATTTAGTGCTCCAACCCCAGACCAAATGGAAGCGGCTGCGAATCATGTTCACTCAGGAAAAGGAGTTTTGTTTATTGTTAAAAATTATTCTGGTGACATCATGAATTTTGAAATGGGTGCTGATATGATAGATATAGAACATCAAACTATCATTGTTAATGATGATGTTGCTGTTGAAGATTCAACTTTTACAACTGGCAGAAGAGGTGTTGCTGGAACTATGATAGTTGAAAAAGTTGTAGGTAGTTTGGCTGAAACTGGAGCTTCTCTAAATGAATGTAAAAGTTTTGGTGACCATGTAAATAAAATGACTGCGTCTATGGGGGTTGCATTTACAAGCTGTACGGTTCCAGCTGCTGGAAAACCAACGTTTGATATAAATAATAGTGAAATGGAATTTGGAGTAGGTATTCATGGAGAGCCAGGAAGAAAAAGAGAGAAAATGAAATCTGCAAATGAAATCACTACTGAATTGCTTGGAGCCATATTAGAGGATCTAAAACCAGAGGATAATCAAGAATTACTTCTACATGTCAATGGTTTTGGAGGAACACCTTTAATGGAATTATATCTATTGTACAACACTGCTAAAGAAATGCTTCTTAAAAAAAACCTTAAAGTATCCAGATCATTAGTTGGAAATTTTACGACTTCACTTGATATGGCTGGAGGATCAATAACTTTAACTAAACTTGATAAACAAATCACTGAACACTGGGATAGTCCTGTTCATACTGCTGCATTGCGCTGGAAAATTTAAACTATATTAGTTTACAAAAATTTTTATATAGAGTCGTTGCATATCTATTCATATCTTTCATGTTAGTAGCAGCTGACTCTTCAAATTTTTTTAATGCTCCTTGACCTAAACTATCTTCTAATGCATTTTTATATTCTGGTATACATCCCCAATCACTCACTGTGTTACTTTTTATTTCTATGTGAAATTGAATACCATAAGCATTAGAATTATACTTGAAAATTTGATATTTAGTTGATGGTGATGATCCTAACAAAGTAATATCATTATTATTTTCTAATCCAACCACTTCATAAGAATGCCACTGAAGTGCCTTGATAGTTTTAGGAAATGAATTAAATAATGCATCATTTTTAATTTCTTCATGTATGTTTACATCTAAAATTCCTATTTCAGATGGTGTAGATTTTACAACCTCTCCTCCTACTACTTCACCCAGCAATTGACATCCTAAACAAAAGCCTAAAAAAGGCTTTTTTAAATCAACAACAAATTCTTTGATCTTTTTTTTCTCTTCTAATAGCCAAGGGTATTCCTTTACCATCCATGTATCCATTGGTCCTCCCATACATAGCATAGCATCAAATGAATTTAAATCTTCAGGAATTAAACCTCCTTCATCAAGTTGAATTGTAGTAATGTCCACTCCATCTTCTATCATTAAATCTTTGATATAACCTGGAGTCTCACAAGCAATGTGTTGTAAAACAATAATTCTCATAAAAAATTTAAATTATCATTAAATAGATTTTTCAAGGTTAAGCAATCTTTGTTTCATTTTAATACCTCCTGTTCCAGAAAAACCTCCTAATTTTTTATCACTCCGTATAACTCTATGACAGGGAACAATAATTAAGTGTTTGTTTTGACCACAAACTTTTCCAACATATCTTGGAGAAGTTTTTAGTTTTTTTGCAATTTCACCATAACTTTTAGTTTCACCATAAGAAATTTTTTTTAATTCATTCCAAATTTGATTTTGTATTTTTGATCCTGACAATGAAATATCAACTTTTATTTTTTTATTTCTTTTTAAAAAATATCCATTTATTAATTTTTTTAAATTTATTAATTTTTTTGAATAACCAATATTTTTAGTTTTGCCAAAAGATACTGAGGTTATCTTTTTATTTTCCTGCTCTATTGAAACCCATCCATATTTTGATTTAAAACTAATTCTTTTGAACATCTTGATTTAATGTCAATCTATATTGATAATATTATCCAAAAAGTTGAAAATCCTATAAAGATTATAATTGCTAAAATTAAGAAAATGACAATCTCTTTTATTGGAAATTTCATATTTTTATAAATCATCCATTTTAAAATTAAACTTTAAAAATACTATATATTATAAATAAAATTGATACCAGTTTCATTGAAATGATAATAATTAAAATGAATAGATTTAGTTTAAACGACTCTGAATTTTTTCCAAAGTTTCTAAATTTTTAATTGGACCTATACTTGATATTGTTATTGGTTTTGATAAAATATAATTAGCTATTCTTTCAACAGAATCCTTTGAAACAGAATTAATTTCAGCAATTATTTCATTAGGATCTATCACCCTATTAAATACTAGTAGTTGTCTTGCTGCACTTTCACATCTTCTAAATGCACTTTCTCTTCCCATCATAAGACTTGTTTTAAGCTGAGCTTTTCCTCTATTAATTTCTTTTTCTGAAATTGAATTAGGGGAATTTCTTAATTCATCACATAAAACAGGAATTAATTCTTTTATTTCTTTATCGCCTGTGCCAGCATATATGCCAAAAACCCCTGTGTCTGTATAAGAAGTGCTAAAAGATGAAATACCATAAACTAACCCTCTTTTTTCTCTTATTTCTTGAAATAGTCTAGATGACATACCACCACCTAATAATGAGGAATATATTAATAAGGAATAATAATCTTTGTGATGATAATCTATTCCTTCAAAACCCAAAAGGAAATGAATCTGTTCTAATTTTTTATTTTCCCTATATTCACCAGAAAAATATTTTGCATCTTCTCTTTTATTTGAATTACCTGAAGGTAAATTAGTACAAGTTTTAAGTATGCTTGAAACAAATTCATCATGATCAATCTTCCCTGCTGCACTAACAACCATTTTTTTTGGATTATAGTGAGATAACATAAATTTTTTTACTTCATCACGAGATATATTTTTTATTATTTCTGATTTACCTAAAATCGATCTTCCCATAGCTTGATTTGGAAATGCCTTTTCTTGCCAATATTCAAAAATCATATCATCCGGAGTATCCAAATACATTCCGATTTCTTGAAGAATTACACCTCTTTCACGATCAAGTTCTTTTTCTTCAAAAGTTGAATTTTGCATGATGTCTGTTATTATATC
>MDSY01112661.1_pt1 | contig 16228 bp, 14 predicted proteins | sample 811131 | NCBI WGS metagenome assembly MDSY01 (sample SAMN05326643, study PRJNA326480) | marine metagenome | isolation source: seawater | place: Atlantic Ocean: South West | collected 2010
ACATCAGGCGTCACATCCGTATTAAAATCAAAAGAAGAAACCCCATCATTATTATCATCACAAATACTAATATCTGCCACAGGATTTGCTGTTGGAGTCTCAAAAATAGTCACCAAAGTTTCAAAAGTTTGACTTTCAGTTGTTGTTGTTATGGTTACGCTAACAGTATATTGCCCCGGAGTATTGTAGATATGCGATGGATTTAATTCAGTAGAGGTTTCAGAATCCCCAAAATCCCATTCCAAGCTAACGATTGTTTCAGATGTTGATAGTGAAAACTGAGTGTTGGAACCAGAACAATCGTTTACGTAGCTAATGTTAGCAACTAAAAACGATTGTATAAAGGGCGGAAGTCCATAACCTGCTTGTGTTCCTGGAGACAACTGCTGCCCCCCTTCTACATAGTTTGAAGCAGCCCCAGCTTCGTTGGGGTCATTGATAACATCTAGCGCAGTAGGATTATTTTGTACAGCTACATATATTTTTCCATTAGGTCCAAGTTGCATGGCGCCCATACCCCCCCCAATAACATTAACATAAATAAATTCAGCAGAATTAGGCACATCAGTTGCTGTTAAATCTATCTGTTGTACTCCTGTATTACTAGAAAAATAAACTTTCTCTGAATTTTGCGAAAATGCGACGCCGTAAAAACGATCGTTTGAAAGTACTTCCATCGCTCCAGTTACTTGCCCTGTTTCTTTATTAAAATCGTAAATCCATGCAGAGCCGTTATTGGCAAATTCACCTTCTTGAGTTCCATTTTGGTTATGTGCTATCGCTATTTTTTCACCATTGGGAGAAGACTTTAGATAGCCAATGGCATTTCGTCTGTACCCTTCAATACCGATAGAAGGAGTTACATTTGAAATAGATGGACTTGGGTTTACTCCATCTGAATCTACTCGAAAAGCGTAGAAAGAACTTATAAAATGTGTTAAAACCCAATACGATTGTCCGTCAGCATGTTCAACAGCTGATATTTTTTCTCCACATTTATATTTTATCTGTTCAGCGTTATTTTGGTCATAAGTTAAAAGTTGTATGTTTTTTTCTACTAAATCAATGTCCCCCATTCCATTGTTAAGCGTCATGTCAACCAACGAATAGTTGAGACCGTTATTGAACCCATCATCACCTTCAGGAACAGAGGTAAAAGAATCATTGTATTCGGTGGTAGAGAATCCATTGAAATCTGCGGGACCTTGGTCAGGAAAAGCCCACGCATTTTGATGGTGTGGCTCATCTACTGTGAAAACATAATACTTGTCTAAATCTCCAGGCTTAGGAATAATCACTGCTGAGCTTGTACTTGAAGGGTCTCCTAAGAGCCCTGATCCAAAATAATAATTTGCATTAGGCATGAGAACGTGGTTGGCATCCCATACGTCGCGCCCATCGGTATAAAATTTTAGGTTTCCATTTGGATCAGAAATAGAGGAGCATCCTTCAAATGTAGCAATTGTGTTTTGAGCAGCGGCAGTTGGAGTTACAGTGTTGTTCACGTTGTCAAAAACAAGTCCGGCGCCATATCCAAAAAACCAATTATTTGCTTCTCCTTGAGAGTATATAGTATTGCTGATTAGCAAAAAAAAGATTGCTAGTATTATATTCTTTATCATGTCAAAAATTATGAGCTAAAAATACATTATTTTACAATATTTTATTTATTTAATTATGTTAAAAATTAAACAAAGTATGAAAATCCATTAAGTTATGGGAGTACAAATAAAACAAGCAATTACAACAAAATTTGTTATGCTATTTTAGAGGTTGTATTTACAGTTAAGCCTCTTAAATTGTAGGGTAGGGTAAGAAAACTATAATTTTAAAGAGTAGAATCTAATAAAAGTCCATGTTCTCTAGAAAAGAGATAACCGCCTCTAAACTTTGATTGGGGCTCTCCTCCATAGGAACATGTCCTACGTTTTTTAAGACAACAAAGGTATTGCTGGGTAAATCTTTATGAAATAATTTGGCGTTTTCAACAGGGATAAGCAAATCCTGTTCGCCCCATAAAATGAGCGTTGGTTGAAGGATGCTTGGAATCTGTTTATAAGCATCTGAGTTGTTTTGAATCGAAAGTCGATCTACAAAAGCCTGTCGGTTTCCAGGTCGAAGGGTCAACTCAAAGTACCGATCTGTGAGTTCATCTGTTACCTTTCTTTTATCAGCATAAACGTTTTCAATACTAGATCGTGCAACGAATTTGGGTGTAATGTATTTGAATAGATTTTTTATCAGAGGAATTTTTGCGATCCTAAAAGCCAATGGTAAGCTCTTGGCTTTGTACGGATACCCAGCGGCATCAATTAAGATCATTTTTTCCACCATGTTAGGATAGTTTGCAGTAAATCTCCAAGCGATATGTCCCCCAAGTGAGTTGCCGCCAATCACACATTTTTTAATTCCTTTTTTATCTAAGAATTGTTTTACAAAAGAGGTGTAATTGCTAACCGAATATATTTTTTTAGGAAAAGGATCGGTAAGGCCATAACCCGGGAGGTCCATTCGAATAACCCTATATTCAGTCTTTAAACTGTCTGTCCAATCATCAAAAGTATGCAGGCTAGAACCAGTCCCATGTATCAGAACAATAGGAACTGAAGTATTTAAATCACCCTCGTCACGGAAATGAACATTTATTCCATCTACAGAAACAAATGAAGAAGGCGCTTTTGCATATTTAGCCTTTAGTTCGTCCAAAGGAATGTCTTTATAACCGAAAAGAAAAGCGACTATAAGAGCCAATATTCCAATACAAAGAAAGGTTGTTTTAAGAATTTTAAACAATTGTTTCATCAAGAAATTTTGATCTCGTTTATAAATTTCAATATAGGTTTAAATTTTACAATATCATACAAGACACTGAATTGAAATTGTACCATATTGGGAAGACTTTAAAAAACCAAACAATCTTAGACGATAAATTAGGTGTTCAGTTTTTATTGAATTGTTTTATAAATTAATTGGGTTTTAAGCTGTTGTTTTAAAATTTTCACTAAATAGTAAACAAAATTAATTGTTAAATTAATTTTATTAACTTTACAATATGAAACCAACTTCACTTATATTTCTAGATATTATCAGGCTGTCAAATATGAATAAATATTATTTTTTTGGACTTTTATTTGTTACGATTTTTTCATGTTCTGGGCCGCAAATTAATGAGGAAATTCCTTATGCCTTGCAAGTGAAAGAGGTTAGAAGCTATTACAAAGCAATAGATATTCGTGATAGATTGGAGGATAAAGGGGTAGGGTCCTACATTATTTCGGAAGATACAGATGATGGTAATTGGTATAGAGTGTTGACTGGTGCCGAAAAATCGATTGATGCTGTAAAGGAATATAGAAAATCTTTAGAATCTAAAATTGCTATTAATCAGCTTAAAATTATAAATTATCAAACCATTGAAAAAAATCTTGATTTAGATTTTGAAGATCATTTAGACGAGCGTCAAAGACTTCAGTCAGAAAGACCAAATGTTCCTGAAAAAATATATGATTTAATTAATAAGTTCCCCGATGATAATAATTTTATTGTTAAAAGTTTTTTTGTCACCAATTGCCCAGACTCTTTGGCTAATATGGGAAAATACACAGCTTCTTATGACAATATAAAGCATGATCTTCCAAGAGGAATTTATATGCGGAGTCTCATGAAAAAGTCAACTGCGATCGCAGAAGTTATTTATGAAGATAATCTATTTGGAGATAGAGTGACCTTAGATATTATCAAACTAAAAGATAATTTAGATTTAGGATCTGTAGAACATGAGCCGTTAACCAATTTAGATATTGCTGACTATTTTGCTGAACTGATTTTGGATACAGGGAACTATGCGTTTGAAGACAAGTTAAAAGTTAAGGTATCAGCATTTCAAAAATTACATGGATATAAAGTTACTATTCAGCCAAAGAAAAGTAAGGCTTCTTTGAGGACCTATTTTTGTTTAGTCTCAAAAGATTCTAAATATCTTGTGTTTTCTCAATCTACAGACAAATCAGATGATGAAATTATTGAAATCGTTGAAGATTTGGGAGAGTCTGACGGACTGAGTTCGTATGACGAGTTCTATAATGCTTTTTATACAATCCCTGCCACTTGTAGTGTAGATGATCAATTTATTTCTATTTATTCAAAAAAACTAACCAACGATTATGCTCGTAGAAGAAGGTATGCCAAGTGGTCAAAAAAAATGGTTGGACACTGGCAGACTACGGCTTACTTTAATGGAGAAGAAAATAATTCTTGGGGGGTTTCATTCTTTGATTTATTAGATCAAAGTCATGTTAATCTTATATATAGTAATTTGTACATTGATTCCCAAAAATCTAAAAGAAATTCTGAATTAATTGATGTTTTGGATAACACAGGAGTAATTGATAAAGCAAACTATCCCGATGAATTATCCTTTCCTGGAAACCGCTTTGTTGTTTCGGTTAATAATTTTAATAGAGGGAAGCTAACACGCGAGACAATGCTATCTATTACCAATTGTCTTCAATTAAAATAAAACCATTATAGAGGCAAATCTATTTCTAAAAATGATTTGTTGACACTGTTTATAATTCAAAAAAAATCCCTGAAAATAAAAAGTTATTTTCAGGGAAAGTACTTTAGTGTCTCCTAGATTACTATAGGTCTTTTAAATTATATCTAATTTCATAGTATAAAGGCTCTTCATACATTGCAACAACATCCAGCCAAACATAAGTGTCATACCAAGTACTTAGGGATTCTAGGCCTATGTAAGCAAATCCTTTTTTTGGTTTTTTGACCAATCCAACTCTACTTTGTGTGGATAATGCACTGTTGTTTAAATCGTATTTAAAAGCTGATGAATGATTGGTCCCATTGTAACCAATAAACTTTTTAATTTCTTTTTGATTATCAAAAAAGAAAACGTTTAAAGAAAATTCGTCATCTTTTTTAGGTGGAAAAATACTATTAACTATTTCGCGGGTGATACTAGATCCACTACTGTTTGAATCCCACAACGGAAGTCCTAACATATTTATTTTTGTATGACTGGTAGAAACTTTATCAATTAAATTACCATCATTTTTTTGATTGTCTTTTTTCCCTGATATTCTTAGAGTGTAAATAAATTCTACAGTTTTGTTAGGAACTTCGATAGGAGCATATAATTTTGAAACGCCACTAAGATTAAGTTTTTGTGATACTATAAACTTTTTAGGCTCATTATATAATTTTTCAAATTTTAAGGATTTCCCTGTAAAACTTCTTCTGGTTTTCTTTTTCACAATGACTGAATCTCTTACAAGTTTAGTTTTACTTAGTTTATTTTCAACAGTTGCAGATTTTCTTTGAATATCCAAGTTATAATAGGTGGCTTCATTAAAAGTAATATTAATCGTAAAAGGGTTTTTTATTTTAATTTTGTGTGCCCAATTAAACTTGTTTGAATTCGTAAATTTCTTAAAAACGCGTCCACTTCTTTCTTCAATGAAAACTACTTGTTTGATTTTAGAGTCTGAATCAAAACTAACTGTAATTGAGTCATTTTTAAGTCCAAAAAAAGATTTTGTTATAACACCTTTTTCAGCAAATTCTGATTCTAAAGAAATAATCTTTTCAAATTTCAGATCTTTCAAAGTGATTTTTTTCTCAATTACCGGTTTAATCTCTTGTTCTGGTTCTTTTTTTGAGAGATCACAAGAAGCTAAGAGTAAAACAGTGCTAAATATTCCTATTTTTAAAGTTTTCAATTTCATTTTGGTTAATTTTTAAGCTTGATAAATTAAGATGGTTATGTATTTTACTGCAAGGTTGTATTAATATATTATTTTATTAGTCCATGAATAGTCTATGTTAAAACCCCCTTTTTTCCTATGGATATAAGCCATCAAATTTTCTTTTAAAAATTTAACTGTAAGTCAATACATTTTTAGAAGCTATAGGTAGGAGAAGAATTATTTTTTTAATTATGTGGGGATTAAGAAAAGTAATTTTTAAGATATGATGTGGTGAAAAAATCGGGGTAAACACTTTTGTTAGATTCTGTGTATTTATTTAGATATGTTTTTTTATCGGCGGAATAAAAATGATATTTAAAAATCAGTTCATACTTATAAAGTAATTTTGAATAGGAAAAAAACATCCTATCAAATGAGAAATTTTTCAATACGATTTCAATTGATTCATGGTCTTTTACTTTTAAAAGGTAAATTAATTTCATGAAAGTGAAATTCTGAAAATGTTCAAATTTATAGAAATATTTATAATTAGTATCGTTATTAACCTTTGATATGATCCATTCCATTACCTCAAAATTTGATGTAATTATACTGGTGAATACAATTTCGAAGAAATATTCTATTTTTAGACCTCGATTTTCATGAAATTTCTCAAAATAAATATTTAGTATATTTATGATATTTTCATTGTTTTCAATAAGATTTTGAGAAATAATTCTACTTTTAAGTATAGCGTGAAATTCATGATTTATTTTCAGCTTATAATACCTTGAAATTGGTTGTTTTTCAAGGTATAAAGATACATTTAGGACTCCTTTACAAAACTCTTTTAAATCAGTTCTTTCAGTAGTATCATATACGTATTTGATGATTTTATTGTAATCACTTTTTGAACCGTCATAACTTACATTGATTGTTATTATTAAATCTTGGAAGTTAGTATTTAAAATTAATTCTTTTACTAAAGAATTATTAATATCCAGCCTTTTTAATAATTTCCCGGCAGACATTCCTATCAAAACAACTTCATCAAATGAAAACATTGTAAATTTCATTTGACTCATGTTGAAAATTTTATTTAGTAATTTAAAATTTTCAACAACTAATAATTCTGTTATTATTTTAGTCAGTCTTAAATAGAACTCATCTTTTTTGTGTAAATTTTCTTTAATCAAACAAATTACAGATTCATCTTCGTCATATTGTAATAAATTTATAATTTTAAATTCTTCATAATATTTATTTCTTAAGTTATAATTAATCAAAAAATCGTTATAGTTCTTAAAATCATTGAACTTAGAAATTGCGTCTAATGTAAATTCACTTGGTTTGACCATTTTAATAATTCCAAATAAACGTCTTAAGGTGTTATAACTGATATAGGAGTCGGTTACGGTTAAAATAATAGCACTCAATCGCTTACAGTCGCTTAATGTGGATATTTCAAATCCTATTTTAGTTTGTGTGATTTCTTTTAATTTTTCGACCATTGTAACGTTAATAGATGCATAGTTATCTAAACTAAAGTACAGTTTTATAAAATTAAATCATGTTGAATAAGCAATTAATTCCGTTATTTATTTTAATCTTTTTGTAGAACATTCTAATAAAAATGAAAAACAAGAGTTTTTTGAGTCATTCGATTCGTGTTTTAAATATATTTGGTAAAAAAATACAGTAATGAATAATATAGCGTCTTCTTTTACTTTGCCAAATGGGTCTGTTTTAAAAAATAGAATTGCCAAGTCTGCAATGAGTGAAAATTTTGGCTCACGAAATCACGCACCAAGTAAGGGATTAATAAATGCATATCGCGTTTGGGCAAAAGGGAATCCAGGACTGCTCATTACAGGAAATGTGATGGTGGATACCATGGCACTAGGGGAAGCACGTAATGTCGTCGTCGAAGACTACAAACATTTTGAGTTATTAAAAGAATGGGCACAATCTGTGGAAGGAACCGGCGTACATCTTTGGCCACAAATTAATCATCCAGGAAGGCAAGCTTTTGCGGCCATTAATAGGGAAATTGTAGGGCCCTCTGCAGTACCGTTAAAAATGGGCAGTGCCTCTAAGATGTTTAAAGTGCCAACAGCATTGACAGAAGCAGCCATTTGGGACATCATTAAACGCTTTGGAACGACCGCAAGAATTCTAAAAGAAGCTGGGTTTACAGGGTGTCAGATACACGGAGCTCACGGATACTTAGTCAGTCAATTTTTATCTCCTAATAGCAATATTAGAACAGATCAATGGGGCGGATCTCTGTCTAATAGAGCGCGTTTTGTTTTAGAGATTTATCGTGAAATTCGCCGACAAGTAGGAGCGGAGTACCCAATAGGAATTAAGATTAATTCTGCAGATTTTCAGCGCGGTGGGTTTACAGAAAAAGCGTCTATGGAGGTAATTCGTCTTCTTGGAAATGAAGGGATTGATTTAATTGAAATTTCTGGTGGAACTTATGAAAAGCCCGCAATGATTCAAGGAGATCGTAAAAAAAGTACTATGGAACGTGAAGCCTACTTTTTAGATTATATTAAAAAAGCCCGAAAATTGATTAAAACACCCTTACTACTTACGGGAGGGTTTCGTTCTATTTCGGTCATGGAGCAGGCTTTGGAAGATGGCCATCTGGACGTTGTTGGTTTGGCAAGACCATTTTGCTTGTATCCGAACTTAGCAAATCAAATTTTTGAGGGATCCATAAAACGTTTTGAAGCACCAATACCCAGAATTGGTGTGAAGTTCTTAGATCAACTTGGTGGGGTAGAATTACCTTGGTATGAGCTTCAAATTCAGCGCATCGGAAAAGGAAAAGCGCCTAAAACCAATCTACCAGGGATTTTAGCTTTCTGGTTTAGTATGAAGAGTTTGTTTGTCAAATCATTTTGGAAAAATAAGTAAGTTTATATAAAAACCCCTCACATTGCTGCGAGGGGTTTCTGGTTTGAATTCTTTAAAAATAGTTAGTTGCTTCTTACCAATAGGTCACAGTTGGGGGGCTAGTCATGTGGTTGGTCCACTGTCCAGTTCCATTTGCATTCCAAGTGGCTGAGTATGATAAATCGCCATTTACTGTGTAAGCGAAACTCCCAGATCCGTCATTACTCATGCTCATTTCATAAAACACTTGTGATGTATCGCCAAAATCAAATGACATTTCCATGTGAATACCACTATCATCAGAAGTCCAAGACATTTCTGTAGTGTAGTCTGGCATAGTTTCCATCCCCGCTCCCAATGCATCAAAATCGATTGTTGAAGCCCAATATCCAGCAGAGCCGTCAGCCATTTGCCATCCCTCTATGGTGTAGTAAACCGCTCCTTGGTAAGTAACCGTGTATAGAAACTGATATTGGTTACCAACCAATTCGTAGCTATAATCAACGTTAAAATCGCCATAAGACCAGTCGTTAGTAGTCCTGGAGTGGTTTGCTGAACCATATAGAGATTCTGCATTCGTCATAAATGCACCAACTGCATTCATTTGTGCTTGCATAGACATCACCTGAGAATAAACAATTGGTGCGTCAGTCTGCATATTTAATGGCATGCGTTCCTCAAAATTAAACGTGGTCACTGCTGGTTCAAATGATGTTTCACTGTCAGAATCGCCGCTACATGACCAAAGCGTTATTCCTAAAAATAGGTAAATTATTTTTTTCATAATGTTGAATCTTTTTTCAAATATACGTATTTTTAAATATATTTTTTGGAATCAAAATCGTGGAGCCAAGTGGAGTGCAATTAAACTATTTTTGGATAGATTTTAAACAATTCCGAATATTATAAAAATGTCCAATAATAATGGCTATAGAAAATAGAAACAAGAAAAAAAAGTTTGCTATTGCAACATAGTTGCGTTAAATTTGTGTTTATGGGTATTATCAGAAAAACAATAGCGGTAACCACGGTACTTCAAATTTTTGAAGATAAAAACGAGGCAAAATCGGTAGTGAACCTTATCGCTCTTTTAAAGGATGAGATGAATAAAACAACTGTTTATCGCATCTCAGATAGAATTCTCTTATCTCTTTCTACCCTAAGATTCTCCATTAATGAATTAACTTGACCCTCTGTAAGGATTACAACCTTTTTCTTTGATTTCATTTGACTTGTTTACTAATAAATAGTCTATCAAAGGATTAAATCGTGCAGCAGCGTTATTCTTTCATAATAAGAGTCATCAAATTATGTGCGTCGATTAAGTCTTTTGGAGTAAAACTGATGTTCGATATTTCGATAGAGTTATCTACTAAGCGAGACTCAAGTACTTTTTGTATTTGAGTCTTTTTTATTTTAACTCCATAAGCGTCTTTAAATGAGCTAGTTAGGTCAAAAATTATATTCATTTTGCTGGTTCGACATTCTTTGTTTTTTAATGAAAATATAAATCCTTCCGGAAACACAACATTTTGGAATACTCGCTTATCATTGTAATTTAAAGATTCGTAGAATTCACCTGGGTTTTTAGCGATTTTTAAAAACCGTTTTAGGAGTTTTTGATGGTTCGACTTTTTAGATGGCAAGTTTAGAAGTTGTTTCGATTTTTCATCAATTTTCGTTTTTAGTTTTAGTCCATGCTTGTCAAAAATCTCTTCTGAAATTTTACCCACAGCAAAACGATATTCCATGTCATCATAGCTTTGTTGTAACTCATTTATCTCATTTTTTAATAGCCGTTTTTTTTCACTTGACCCTGACATTTCAGTATCAATAATTTTTTCTAATTGTTTTGAAAATAGATTATGAAATGATTTAGAAAATTGAAGAGCACCTATGGATTTTCTAAATTGTTCATTGAGTCCGTCATTAATTGATTTAGGTCTTGTATTGGCGTTAGCTGTTTTATTACATTTACCGCACTTATAATAGTAGATGCTTTTTGTCTTATTTAAATAAGAAGTCATTTTATTGTCACATTCAGCACAAATAAGAAATTTAGGAACCAAAGGGGTGTTAGTTTTTCCATTAATTTTTGGGATACCAACTTGTTTAGAATTGGACAATCTAGATTGTAGTAATTTAAATTCTTTTCTAGAAATGATTGGCTCCCAATGGCCTTTTATTTCAACTCCTGGGACTAAGCTATTTGTGAAGTATCCTGTGTAAAATACCATTCGCCACATAGCGTTTAGACTTTGTTTTGGAACTTTTAAGCCTTCTAATAAAAGCCAATCTAGGATTTCCTTGTCTGTGTAATTATCGTAAAGTTTGAGTTTAAATGCTTTTTTTAATAAAAGACCATCAGTATTAAGTTTAATTTCTTGGTGAGCTTGAACTTTAACAGGGTCTTTTACTCTTGGTCCAAAATGATCATAGCCTCTCGGTGCTCGTCCTAAAAAGGTTCCTTTTTCAATAGCATCTTTCATACCAGGAATGATAACATCTTGTCTACTAAAATTTTCTTTTTGAGCATGAAGTAGTTGTAAAGAAAATTCGTTTTCATTTCGTTCTGTAAAAGTATTGTGCCCTGTACTCACAGAATAAAGAAGTACATTGTATTTTCTTCTTAAGCTCACAAACAATTCTATATGTTCTGAGCCCGCTCTTCCAAATCTACTTGGTGACCATATTAGAATCATTTTAGGACGCTTTTTAGCTGCTGTATTTTTAATAGCATTAATAAGTTCGTTTAATGTCTTTTGCGTGTTTATCCGCTTTGAACTTTCGTATTCTGCATCAAATTCTTTAGAAATGATTAATTGATTTTCATTTGCGAAAGATTTAATTCTTTTTACCTGAGACCCAATACTGCCATTACTAATAAATTGCTCTCTAGAAGAAACTCTTGTATAAGACCATACAGCAGAGGCTTTAAAGTCTAAAATGGTATACTCTTTTCTTTTCATTTTTGGATCATTTAATGTTATTGTAAATCAGATTAGTAAATAGGTAAAGATTAAATGCAAAATCATCGTTTTGATTTTTTTGAAGTTCTTTAATTGAGTTAGTAAAACATTCTTTAATTTCTGATTCAGTTAATAATTGTCGTTCCTGAAGTTCCTGTTTTGGCTTTCGGCCCATAACGATATAGGATTATACCGGGCTGTATTTTCAGGAACCGAATCTGTGCTACTTTCATTTTTATTAGTTTTTTATTAGGGTTAATTTATAGTTGCCTTGTGCTCTAATCTCAATAAGAAGTTTTGCACCCTTTGCTATTTTATGCTCTAAAATATATTTGGCCAATTGTTCTCTAGTTTTATGTTGTTCTGTTATTATAATTGGTTGAATGTTTTTGTTCTCAAAAGCAATCTCAACTATTTTGGTTTTTTTAAAAACAACAATATCTCTAATTTGTTTTTCAATTTCTGAGAGGTAAGAAAGTTCCTTTTTCTTATTTCCAAAATCTACCGCTAATACTTTAGCAATTATGGGTATCATTGGAATGGATATCATAGGATGTTGCATATAAACACTACTAAGTTTTAGGGTTAGGTTTGCATCTCCATAAAGGAATTCAAAATCATTAGTACCTGGAACATATAATAACGTATGTGGCATAGACTCTCTTAAAATAGCCGATTTTAACATGTCTGTAAATGGATTGATAAGAGTTCTAAAGTTATGTTCCATTATGCGTTCATCCTTAAGATAATCGTTTAAAGATTGAATAACATCCTTTGGTAATTGATGTTTATTTTTTTTAATATGCTCTTTAAATACTTTATCAGCATATTTATCAACTCTTGGTTCATGCCAAATGGATTTCCCTAAAGTGTATATTTTATCTGCTGATACTCCAAAAGAGGATAATGCATCTATAATGCAAACCCATACAGCCTGAGATAAATTAAGTCGTATCCATTTGGTTTTTGTGGCTGCCTCTTCAATTTTTTTTTCTGTATCCTTAACATTTTGATGTTTTTCTACAAAAGGCACTAAATTGTGGTCTAACCAATAATTTATTTTTCTGGAGGTAATACCTAATTGTGTAGGACTAATATCACGTTGATCGAAAACAATATTCCCTAAATTTTTAATTTCTTCTATTGTCATTTTTAAAAATTATTTTTTACAAATATAGTATAAACATAATAAATAAAACAAAAGTAACTATATTTGTATTAATTATACCACGTAGTATAATTATTTAAATAAAGATAATATATGTACAAATGAAAAATAGAAATGAAATAGCAGCGGTGGAATTCCCTGTAAGCCCAATTCGGATAAGAGAATGTAAGTGTGGGTGTGGATATGAATTTCAACCAAATCGCAAAGACCAACTTTATATAGATAAGCGGCATTATGATTTTGATTACAATCAAAATAAGCGGAAAGTTAAAAACAAACATATAATAGAAACTGAAAAGCAGCTCAGGTTAAATAATAGAGTTTTAGAAAAGCATTATAAAGCTAAGATTGAAAGTCAAAAAAAAGAACCTGTTAAATGTTGCTTTGACATCTTGAAAGCAGAGGCTTTTTCAACTAAAAATTATATGGGGATATCTGAAGAGGGTTCTAAAATCTTCTATTTTTTGTATGACTACTATTACCGCTTGTTTAGGAATACAAACAATCAATTAATTATTGAAATTTATAAACACAAATAGCGTCGAGATGAGAGAACCCATGACAATAGAATCGCTACCAAGCTGGATAGCAGAGAACCAAGAATATCCAAGAAAGAATTATTCACAAGAATCTAATTACATTATAATTACTGTTGCGGCAGTTTTAATTACATCATTAGTTGCGGTTTTAATCGTTAACTATCAAAAAGAAAATAATAAAGAAGAAGTTTAACACTCTTATTTTTTTACTGCAATGTAATTTGTATTTCTTTCAGTGAATAATTTTTCACTAATTAAAATTACTTTTAAACGGAAGTGTCAAGCACTCATGTTTTTCTATAAAATTATTTTATAAAATAATTATTATTTTTAAAAATAAAAATGGCTTTTTTAGCTCTGAATATATAAAAGCAACAAGAAACAGGTGTTATGAAGGTTAAAACAATGAAAAACGACCAAAAACGCTATTTTACGTGTTTTTACACTTTTTTATTTATTAGAAAGAGTAATAGTTCTATTATTTGAATGTATATTAAGAACTCAGAGTAGAAATAAATTTGATTTTAAATTGTTTAAGAAATCAACTAAGGTTTTAAAATTTTTTAAAAATATTGTTATTATTAATTTTCAGTTGAATTATGTACCCCTTTTTTTTTAATTTTGTCTGTTAATGGTTTTATTATAAATACCTGTTTGTAAATTAGTTCACTTTTATTTGACCACATACAATCTATATGGCGTTCGTTTTGATTTGACGGATTACAACTTGGGTTCTTAGCGATTTCACAAAATCGTTTTATGAATTTCTGTTGGTTACGCCATTTGAGCAATTTTTTAAATATATTGACCGAAAAAAAAACTATTAAATGTGAATTTAATTTGAATTTTGTCAGTTAATTATTTAAAGTATATTGATGAAAAAAAATACTACTATCAATCTAATTTTTTTCCTATTTTTAATTGTAAATTCAGTAACATATGCGCAATCAGTCAAACAGAGTTCTGAAAAAAAACAACCTAACTTTTTATTTGTTTTAGTAGATGACCAACCTTTTGATGCGCTCGGATTATCTAAACGTTACCCATTTTTAAAAACCCCAAATATTGATCGATTAGCTAAAGAGGGTGCCAATGTAGAAAACTTCTTTGTTACCCAATCTATCTGTTCACCTTCTAGAGCTAGTTTTTTAACAGGTACGTATCCTCATATTCATGGTGTAAACCAGAATAACATACATGTAGATCCAAATTGGGACGAGTTTGCTCCTTATTCTAGCCATTTACAAAAGGGAGGCTATGAAACAGCCCATGTGGGTAAAATTCACATGGCACATTATAAAGGAAAAAAACATATCAGACCTGGTTTTGATTACTGGTTTAGTTTTGTTGGTCAAGGAAAATATTTTGACCCTCCAGTTAATGAAAATGGCAGAGAATATCAAGAAAAAGGATATATAACAGATATTTTAACTGATAAAGCAATTTCTTGGTTAAAAGAAAAAAGAGACCCTAATAAACCCTTCAGTTTAAATCTCTGGCATAAAGCAGTTCATCAGCCTCATTTACCTGCTCCTAGGCATGAGAATTTGTATGTTGGAAAAGAATTACCAACACCACCTTACGATACCCACAAAGAAACCTTTAAAGGGAAACCTGAATGGCAGCGTAAAAAAACCTATGGATTTGACTGGAAAAACAATTTACCTATTCCATCTGAACTTCCAGAACAAGAATGGCCAATAAATTACGATAGAAATATGCAGCTTCTTCGTTGTTTAGTAGCAATAGACGAATCTCTAGGAAAGCTCTTAGCTACTTTAGAACAGATGGGTGAACTAGAAAATACAGTTGTCATATATAGCAGTGATAATGGCTATTTTATGGGGGAGCACACATTTTTAGATAAACGTTTAGCTTATGAGAACTCTATGCGTGTGCCAATGCTTATTCGCTATCCAAAACTAATAAAACCAAACACTATAATAGATGAGCAATGTTTAAATATTGATATGGCTCCAACAATTCTTAACTTAGCTGGAATAGAAAAACCTGACTACATGCAAGGAGAATCAATGGTAAATTTGTTGAAGGGTAATAAAGAAGATAATTGGAGAAAATCGATGCTGTTTGAATATTATCTAGATACGTATTGGCCTTATGCTGGACCAAATCAAATAGCTGTTAGAACGGAAAAATATAAATTGGTGGATGCTTTTTTAAAAAATGATATTGATGAGTTGTATGATCTTAAAGCAGATCCAGGAGAAATGAATAACTTAATCAACAACCCTGAATACGATAAAATTGAGTCCGATCTTAGAAACGAAGCAACAAAATTAAAAAAACAGTACAAGTATAATCCAAATAGAGATTGGTGGTTAAAAGAAGTACTAAGGTCAAAAGGAACCAAACAAAAGCACTAGTTACTGCTGTAGATAGAGAGTTGTTTTTATTTTTTTGAGTAGCCTAATTTTAGCAACAAAATTAATAAATTGTACTTTTACAAATAGAAGCCCTTGTTAATGAACTTGCTCAAACTCAAAAAAGTTTAAACGAGTTCGATGTTAATTTTCTTAATGAATTGTTATAATGAAATGTGTTTTTTACATAGTTTGCTTTTTAGTGTTTTTTCTACCTGACCAAATATACGGACAGCAAATTAAACATCTTAGTGCTTATGATGGTATTAAAAGTGGTGCTGTACGTGCTTTTGCAAAGGATACTTTGGGCTATATGTGGATTGGAACTGCACAAGGCTTAAATAGGTACTCTGGATATAATTTTAAAACCTATAACAAGTATACAACCCATGGTATTGTAGATATTATTAGCAAAAACGGAAATCTTTTTGTTTTAGGTTCTAAAGGAGAACTTTTGCAATATCAATATGAACAAGATCGTTTCAAAAGCATTTTAAACTTAAAGTACCGCAATTTTTTATGTTTTGAACAAATCAATGACAATACTATAATTATTGGTCTTAAA
>MDSY01114055.1_pt1 | contig 16228 bp, 7 predicted proteins | sample 811131 | NCBI WGS metagenome assembly MDSY01 (sample SAMN05326643, study PRJNA326480) | marine metagenome | isolation source: seawater | place: Atlantic Ocean: South West | collected 2010
AGACAACGATAACACCAACTTTAGGCGGTAGTTATTTGATCAGAGGTTTTATAAGTTGTCCAGGAGAACCCGAAGAATTTCTTGATTCGGATCCAATTAATATTAGTGTATGTCCACCTGATTTTACGGTTAGCGAAAATTTTGTAACGGTTAATGAGTCAGGAACTAATACCAGTAGTGTATTGATCGGATTGGTGCATAAACCTGATTCAAATGTTGTTTTATCTATTACAATTGTTGATCCATCAGAGGTTAGTGTATCTTCAACTACCCTCACCTTTACACCTTTGAATTGGAATAATCAAAAATTGATAACTATAACAGGTGTTGACGACACGATACGTGATTCCGATATAACTAGTAATTTGATTGTATCTATTGTTGATAGCCTGTCAGATGATGACTTTGATTTATTGATTGATAAAACAATTCAAGCACGAAATTTAGATGATGATTTAGAAGTTTGTTTTACCAGAAATTTTGATAGTTCAGAGTTTGCAATAAATAATTCAGCAATTCATCAAGGAGCAGGTCTTTATAGAATTACACCGAATTTAAATACTCAATCTGGATCAGTTTGGTATCAAAGAAGGCTGGACCTCAGAGTTGAATTTACTTTTGATGTTGATTTAAATTTTGGAAACAGCGATAGTGGGGCAGATGGAATTGCATTTGTACTGCAAAATTTAGATTTGGGTCAGGGTACCTCTGGTGGTGGCTTGGGTTATGGCGGAATAACTCCGTCTTATGCAATTGAAATGGATACATACAGAAATGGTCATGACCCCAATAGTGGAGCCGATCACATTGGATTTATTCTCAACGGTGACTCATCAATGAATCAACAAGGATCCCCTGATACAATTGAAACCATCAATCTTGAAGATGGGAATTGGCATAATATACTAATAAAGTGGAACCCCCAATCAACTATTTTATCTTATACGTTTACTCACAATAACGGAACTGTTTATTCCGATAGCAAGTCCATTGACTTGATAGGAACAGTATTGAATTCTAACATCGCTTACATGGGTTTTACGGCATCTACAGGGGGTGCTAAAAATGAACAAAGTGTTCGTTTTGATAATAATTCACTCTGTATGACAGATGAAATTTTAACCCCAACAGGTGCAAGTAGTCAAACTTTTTGTTTACAAGCTTCTCCAACTTTGAATGATATTATTGTGGACAACGGGTCTGACGCTGGGGGAACGCCTTACAATGGAGTTTGGTTTTCAACTCCTATTGGTTCTGCTTCTGAACTCCCAATTACAAACGAGTTGGTAAATGGAGCTACATATTATATTGAGGCTGCTAATCTTTCTGACACTTCCAATATTGATTACCGTAACAGTTTGAATCGATTAGCTGTTACTATCTATCTTACGGACGGTTCTTATACGCTTGTACCTCCAATTTTAAATCTGACAGAAGGCAGTACGGTTTCCACCTTTTCTTTGGTCTTGAATGATCCTCCTACTAGTCCTGTAACTTATGATATAGCTTCTTCAGATTTAACTCAGATGACTGTATCAACTTCATCAATTACCTTTACTCCCTCTAATTGGAATGTTTCTCAAATTGGAACTGTAACAACCGTTGATAACTCAATTGCTGATGGGACTCAGACTGCAAATTTTACGGTACGAATTAATGATCCTCTTTCAGATGATTGCTATGTTAACCCGAATCCCCTGCCAACTTATGCAATTCAAATAGTAGATGATGAGGTAGCAGGATTTTTACTTAGTACAGTTTCAGGAACTTTGACCGAAAATAATCCTCAGACTGCAAGTGTTTCAGTGGTTCTGACAGCAGAACCGTTGACTGATGTTATAATAGATATAAAAAGTTTGGACTTAACAGAGGTTACCGTTGGTACAACAAGCCTAACCTTTACTCCATTGAATTGGAACATAGCTCAAACTATTGTTTTGAATTCAGTAGATGAATTGACTGTTGATGGAACCCAAACAGCAAGTATTTCAGCAAGTATTAATTCAGCTTCCGACTCGGCATTTACCTCTTTAGCCTCTCAAACAGCCACGGTCAATAATGCAGATAATGATTCAGCTGGTTATTCTTTGTCACCCCTTACCGGAGTTTTAATAGAGGGAGATTCACAAACGGCTAGTTTTACAATAATTCTCGATTCGCAACCGGCTACTGATGTTGTTTTAAATTTAACCATAAATCCTAATGATGAAGTTTCGTCCTCTGTATCTAGTGTTCGATTTACCTTCGCAAATTGGAATGTATCTCAAACAATAACAGTTTCTAATTTTGATGATTTTTTGATAGATGGTACTATTGTATCGTCTATTACTTTTGATGTTGATTCAAGTTCAGATATTGAATTTAGTTCCCTTGCTTCACAAACCATACTGGCTCCAAATTTAGATAATGAAATCGCTGGATTTACTCTAAGTGCAATTGGGGGTGGTTCCCTTCAGGAAGCATCCTCGGCTAATGTAAGTTTCACGATAGTTTTGGATGCACAACCGAGTCTTGCAGAGATTATAATTATAGATATTACAAGTATTGATTTAACCGAAGTAAATGTTGAGGGTTTATCAACTCCAAAGGTATTTACCAGTGCAAATTGGAATGTCCCTCAGACTGTAATATTGAATAGTGTAGATGATATAATATTGGATGGAACAACAACAAATTCTGTAACTGTAGAAGTTAATGCTTTATCAGCAAACTCGTTTTTAGCTGTCGCGAGTCAAAGCGTGAATGTTCAGAATTTAGACAACGAAATTCCAGGTTTTCAAGTTTCAAGTGTTTTAGGAGTCTTAACAGAGGCTGCTTCGCCTACAGCAAGTTTTGAAGTTATTCTTGATGTTGAACCTTTAACCAACGTAACCATAAATTTATTTTCAAACGACTCTACAGAAGCTGGTGTGGTCGCGCCTTCATTTTTAATATTTACTCCGACTTCTTGGAACGTTTCTCAAACAGTAAATCTATTTCAAGTCGATGATTTTTTAATTGACGGGAGTCAAAACTCTTCCATAACAGCATCCATAGATGCAGGATCCAATGCTGGTTTTTTGGCAGTGCCCTCAAAAGATGTTTTGGTAACAACACTTGATAACGATTTAGCGGGAATAACCATAGTTGTTTTGGATAATTTGTGTTCTGAAAGTGGAGATACTGCTCAATTTACGCTCCAACTAGATGCAATTCCAAGAGCAAATGTTACCATAGATCTTAATTCCAGTATGATTAGCGAAGCTACCGTAGGTGTAAATCAAGTTTTATTTACGCCTGCAAACTGGAATATTCCTCAAATAATTACGGTGACAGGAGTAGACGATTCACCACCAATTTCCGATGGGAGTCAATCCGTAACGATCTCTACTTTTAATGTAAACTCGACCGATGCAGATTTTAATGCAATAACAGATGCTCAGGTTGAGGATGTTGTAATAATGAATCAAGACAATGATGCACCAGGAATAGTTTTGAGTTTATTGAATAATAATTTTTTCACTTCTGAGAATGGTCAAACTGTAACTGTTCAGTTTCGACTTCTTTCACGACCACTGGGGGACGAGGATGTTGTTGTGCCTTTGTCTTTAGCTGGTGATATTGATGAGATAACTCTCAGTGCAAATAGCATAACAATAGAAGCTTCGAATTGGGATAATCCAGCAGAAAACCAGATTATTGTTACTGGGCAAGATGATTTTATCATTGATGGAACTCAATCAATAACCTTGATAACAGGAGATCCAAGCAGTATTGATTTTGACCACAATACTTTAACAGCCCAGGATGTTGCAGACGTAGAACTTTATAATTTAGATAATGATTCCCCTAGTTTGTTCGTCTCAGAACCACAAGCAGTTTCTGAGAATGCTAGTACTACATATTTGACTGTAAAGTTAACTACTAGTATTTCTATTTCAACTACGATTTTAATTATAGCTGAAGATCTAACCGAATTATCAGTAATTACACCTCAATTAGTATTTACTCCGACAAATTGGAATATTCCCCAGATAATAACAGTAATAGGGGTAGACGATTACATAATTGACGGTGACATAATTAGTAATGTTGTTATAAGTATAGATGCTCCTAATTCGGATCCTGACTACAGATCAATATTAGATGAAATTCGAAGCATAATTAATTTTGATAACGATAGGGATCAAGATAGTGACGGAGCTATTGATGCTTTGGATAATTGTATTCTCATTTCAAATTCAGATCAAGCAGATCTTGATTTGGATGGTATTGGAGATGTTTGTGATGATGATATTGATGGAGATGGTGTTTTGAATACAGATGAACTTGCTGATAATTCTGACCCAAACAATCCTTGTGAATTTATTTTTCAAAGCATCACTATAGATGTTCTAGGGACAGGAGATTGTGATTCGGATGGATTGATAAACAGTATCGATTTAGACGATGACAATGATGGGATTTTAGATACAGAAGAATTTTTTCAGGATGAAGATTCAGATGGGATACCCAATACTTTTGATCTAGACAGTGATAATGACGGTTGTTATGACGTACTTGAAGCAGGATTTAATGATCAAGATGATGATGGTATTTTAGGAACAGGAATAATTGAAGTTGATGCTCTGGGACAGGTAATAAATCATGGAGGGTATCTTGATCCTGCTGACATGAATCTCAACGGGGTTTATGATTTTAAGGAAGAAAATGATTTGATTCGTTTTGAAACTGAAGTAGCTCCCGTAACAAGGTATTCTTCAAATAGAATGGAATTTACCGTGGGTCTCTCTCTGGATAGTTTTGCCACCTATCAATGGCAAATAAATTTAGGGTCAGAAGAATTTCCTACTTGGATAAATGTCGAAGAAAGTAGTTTACAAAGAGGAACTAATACCAAGCAGCTGTTAATTCTTCAAGCTCCTAAAAGCTCAATAGACAAGCAATATCGAATTGTGGTAAACAATACAGCATTTGCTTGTCAAAACAGCCTGATTTCTAAAACTAAGGTAACGGAGTCTGGTTTGGTTATTCCAAATGCCTTTTCTCCAGACGGAGACGGTGTCAATGATACATGGGAAATTCAAGGTTTAAATTCTAGAGGAGGTTATGTAATTACAATTTTTAATCGTTGGGAAAATATTGTTTTTAAAACCAATCAATACAATAATGATTGGCAAGGGGAATCCGTAAATACAGCTTTACTTTCTTCAAATAACTTACTACCCGATGGCACCTATTTTTATCTGATAGAATGGGAAGACAATTCTCAACCCAATACGGGTTATGTTTACATTAAAAGAAGACAGAATTGATGAAATGGATACACTTATTTATTCTTTTTTGCTTTAGTCTGAGTCTCTCTTATGCTCAACAAGAATCAGCTTTTAATCATTACATGTTTAACCACCAATCCATTAACCCTGGTTATGCTGGAGCGAGGGGATTGTCAAGTTTTACCTCTATAGTTCGGTCACAATGGGCAGGTATTGAAGGCGCACCCTTAACCCAAACACTATCGTTTAATACGCCCATTACTTCAAAAAATTTAGGGTTTGGTCTGAGTGTTTTGAATGATAAAATAGGTCCAACTAGCAGCACATCATTTGATGTGGATCTATCCTATCACTTGCGACTAAATCGCAATGATCATAGGCTTTCAATAGGACTTAAGCTCGGTGCTTTAAATTATTTTTTAAATCCCGATATGATCAATACATTAACTGGAAATGATGCCTCTTTTGAGTCGACAGTGGATAAAAAAATAATGGCTAATATTGGTTTTGGAGCTTACTACTACACTCAGAAATTTTATCTCGGATTGGCTGTTCCGCGTATTTTAGAAAATAAGGATTTCGGTTTGGAACGCCATGCATATTTAATGGCAGGAGGTCTTTTTCAAATGAATAAAAGCTTACTTTTAAAACCAAGTTTTTTATTGAAACAAACGAAAACTGTAGCTGCCTTTGATGCTTCCCTATTATTGATAATAAACGAACGCTTTTGGACTGGTCTTCAAATTAGAAATGTAATTAATAGAAAAGATTTTTTCAACTTTGCTGAGGCAGGGTTAAGTGCATTGATTGGCATTCAGCTTGGCGAGAATTTATCTATTGGATATTCTTACGGTTTACCTGCCTCTATTACCAATAAGGGTTTAAATGCTTCATCGCATGAACTGATGATTCGTTTTGACTTAACACAGAAAGTTAAAGGTTATTTACGTTCACCAAGATTCTTTTAATTATGAAAAAAGTATTAAAATTTTTGACGTTTTTTTTAATGGGTGTTTCCATTCAAGCTCAACAAGAAACTGAAGTTTTTTCTACCGAGAACTGGGGGGATTATTATTATTTAAACCAAGATTTTGAAAAAGCAATATATTTTTTCTCAAGAACAAAAGACAACATATCTATTCGAACTCAACGAAATTGGGCATTGGCGTTGTGGGCTTTGGGAGAAAAAGATAAAGCCAGAATTCAGTATGAATCTGTTGTCAATTCCATTGATGCTAAGGTTGAAGATTATTATAATTTCGCAGATTTGTTAGCTGATGATGTTTCTTTGTCCAATGAATACAGAAAAAAAGCCTTCCTCTTACCTTGGTCATCACCCAATTTATTTCAGAATGATAGTTTGTTGTTTAAAAAACGTTTTGATCAAGAGCAGGTGTATGATATTAATTCTGTCCTAGGGAACACAGAGGGATCTGAATTTGGAATGGTTTTTTTAGCACAAGACGATCAAAGCTCTGTTTTTTATCTATCTGAACAAGATCAAACAAAGGCTTCTGCAAAGGTCATGAAACGAATCAAAACAGATTATCCTATTTATAATTTTTACAAAGCAAACTTTGATAAAAAAAACTTTTCACTGTCAAACAAAGTTGAACTTAATACCTCCATCAATTCGCTTTATCAAGAGGGCCCTGGTAGTTATGATCCCGATACAGAATATTTTTATTTTACGAGAAGTGCCTATAAATTAGATAAAAGCAAAACATTACAATTAAATTTATATAAAATCCGTTTATCCGATTTAAATCAAAATAAATCACCTGTTGCGCTTCCTTTCAATGTGGATGGTTATTCAACAATTCCCCCGAGTCTATGTCCCGACGGATCCAGATTATACTTTGCCAGTGATCGTCCTGGCGGATTTGGAGGAATGGATTTATATGTTGTTTCAATTGAGAACGGAACGTTTTCAGAACCGATTAATTTAGGCTCTGATATTAATACAGAAGGAAACGAGGTGTTCCCGTATTCCTATAACGACCGATTTCTGTTCTTCACTTCAAATGGAAGAAATGGAATAGGCGAAATGGATGTTTTTTTAGCCGAAAATCGAATTGAAAAGCGTTGGGGAGTATACGTATTGGGGAAGGGTATTAATACTACTGACGATGATTTTGCTTTTGTTTTGAATCAAGATCTTTCACTAGGTCATTTATCATCTAATAAATCTGGAGGTAAAGGAGCTGATGATTTATATGCTTTTGAATTTAGTCCAAAGATCCAAGGTATAGAAGATTTTTATCAATTCACCCCTTCGGACACTCTTGTTGTTGCTTTGAATAACGTATTAACCAATGATCAGTTAGAACTGGAACAAGAAGACCCTTTACAACGGTTAGTAGAAAAAGAAGTTGAGGTTGCCAGACTACCATTGTACGGTCAACTTCAATTGAATAAAAACGGGTCTTTTTTTTATAAAAATAATACGCCGCTTCAACCCACAGATTCTTTTGCTTATCGACTTTTGAGTAGCAAAGGTAATTCTAAAGAAGTATGGGTCCACTTGAGAAGAGCTGAGATAACTGAGGAAGATCTCAGTACTTTGTTGGCTGACACTTTCTCACCTATCTTTTATGATCTTGACGAGAGTGCAATATTAGATACTTACCGAGATCGTGTGAATAAGGTAGTTGTTGTTATGCAAGAAAATCCAACTCTCGAAGTTGAAATCAGTTCCTACACGGATTGCAGATCCAATTCGGAATATAATTTATTGTTATCTAGTCGAAGAACACAATCCATACTTGCATATGTAAAAAAACGGATTTCAAATCCGGAACGAATTTATGGGAAAGGATATGGTGAAGATATTGGATCAACATTATTCAAAAAAGACTACGCTTTGGTAGCAGGAAGTTTTTATGATTTGGCCAATACAGAGATTTTAATGAATAAATTGGTAGAAAAGGGATACGAGCCCTTTACACAAAAATTTGGAAACCGTATTAGAGTACTTTTTTCACCTCTAGATTCAAAAAATGAAATCAACAGAATAAGAAAAGAACTTAAAGATTCTGGAATGGATACTTGGGTATTGATAAACCCATGTTTGCAACTGACAGAGGAGGAACACCTACAAAAAAGAAGAACCGATTTCAAGGCAATACGCTTGTAGTTATTCTTTGAAAATACTCATGTTTTTGTCGTAAATGGGACTTTCTATAGCTAGGAAATCCAAGACACTATGAAAAACATGGTGTTGTGATAAGAACTCATTCTTTTTGAGTTTTTTATAATTATTAGATTGCCATACAATAAATGGAATATCCAATTGCTCTTTAGGTGCTATACTCTTTGGGATTCCATGCATGTACAAGTTTTTTTCCCCTAAAGACTCACCATGATCAGAAACATAAAGCATTAGACTATTGTATTCAGCCAATTGCTTCAATTCATCAATAAGAGTAGCTAGCATATAATCTGTGTAAACGATGGTGTTGTTGTATGCATTGATTAACTCTTCTTGGGTACATTTCCCCAATTCAACCACCTTACATACGGGTTTGAATTTATTAAACTTTGGAGGGTACTTTTTGTAATATGTTGGACCGTGACTTGTGCTTGTATGTAAAATGATCAGTATTTTATTTTTTTTACTGACTTGGATTTGTTCCTTTAAATTGCTCAGTAAAATCTCATCATATTCACATCCCTCTCCTTGGCATTGTTTTTTTAAATCTACTCTTTTTTGGTAGTTCTGAATTCTCACATTTGGTTCTCCCCAATTATTGGTTCTCCAAATGACTTCCACATCATTTCTGAATAAATAATTGGGTAAAATTTCATTTAACTTACTACTGTTTTCGTGTTCTAAAATACATTTAACTCCAGCAGTAGTGTAGGTTGCACATGAATTTGCTGTATAACTGTAAATATTATTCATTTTAGTCAACAATGGGTTTGTATCCTTTTCATATCCATACAAAGAAAAGTTTTGACTTCTGGCTGATTCTCCGATTACAAGAACTACAACAGATTTTTCATCATCTTTTAGGGTAGCATCTGGAAGTAAAATTTGTTCTTGATTTTTCTGACTTTTATGATAATAAAACCGATTGAGATTAACAACATATGACCATGGCATAGCCAAACCGCCAAGTGCCTTTGAATTTTTATCAATCCAGAGCCAATTACTAGAATTGATATAAGCGAGCCCTACAATAAAAATGAAGGTTAGGACAATATACTTTAATGCTTTTTTGTAACCTTCTTTTATAATTTTAGTTTTGATTATGAATATAATCGGAATAATTCCCAGCAGAATCAAATATAAAACAAAACTAAAAGAGAGGAAGCTGGTTGACTCGTCATAATTGGTGTTAAGAACATTTCCAATCATTGTTTTGTCTATAATTACATTATAAGTATTAATAAAATATACTGCGATTGAATTTGTGATAGTAAAAAGAACCAAAAAAAACTTACCAATAAAACGAGAAATAAAAAAGACTAAATAAAAAACTAAAGCGTTTAATGCTATAATTAAAACGGCCAAACTAAGGATCAAGAATACCTTATCTAAGTTTTTTCCATCATAGTTTTGAATGCTGAATTGATACACAGGTAGGTGGAATAGTAATAGATTTAGAAAACTAATTATAAAAATAAACCAACTCAATTTGACGCTTTTTTTTAACATATTGGATTTATTTTTTTAAATAAGTTTTTATTGTCAAGCCCAAAGTTAGGATAAGAGCACCAAGAGAAAAATAGAATATTAATAGATTACGATCCATTATTTCACTAACAATTGCTACCATCCAAATTAGTATAAACAACATTAGTATTGGATAGTATCTTAAGTTTATAAGACCAGTGCCCATACGAATATTGTTATTTATAAAAATCCCAAGAATTGCAGCAATATATCCAATTGTACATCCAATAACTACATCAAATGGATAATGTGCTCCTACACCAACCCTAGAAAATGCGATAAAAAGGCCTATTGACAGAATTATTGAAGACCAAAACACCTTCAACTTGAACTCTTTTGGCATAAAAGCAAATAATAAAGTGGTGACTATCATAAAAGTTGTAACAGAATGTCCAGAAGGCAAACTCGAATGGGTTGAGGCAAGAGTTCTTCCAATAATGGTAAAACTATCATTGTCAAAAACTGCAGCTGGTCTAGGAACAAGAAAGAATTTTTTTAATGATACTGAAAACAGTAATCCAATAAATGAAGAAGTTAAAAGGGTGCTCCAGAATTTTGGAGTATAGATGATCAACACCGTGAAAAAGGGTAAAAAAATAATTGCATCTCCCAGTTGAGTTATGTTAAATAATAAATCAGGTAATTTGGATAAAAACCTGTTGAGGTAGAAAAATAATTTTTTTTGAGTTTCGATGTATCCCTCAGTATTGAGCGAATTTTCATACAAAAATGTGAGTGCGATGATAAGTAATAAAAGGACGGGAGGAAATAGTTGAGTTAATCTTGTATTAGAAAAGTTGTCAATTATTTTTTTATTTAATTTGTAATTATCCATTACACTATTTTGCAAATAAACCCGATTTTTTTAGTGGGAAAATCAAAGAATAATAATTAAATGAAGCTAGCGTTGTGGCACAAGATTTATTTGGAAGGATTATTTAAGTTACTTTAAATTTTCGATTCTAAGATAAAAAAAAAAGAATAGAATCGCAAAAGGTATTTGTTATAAGCTAAAGTGATTTATCAGATCTTTTAGCCTTAAAGATTCTCTCTACTTTAGATACTCTAAAACACCTAAAATCCAAAACTTTAGTACTTAGAGATCGTGGTAAAATCTCTGATTCTTCCATATATATCAATGATGGGTCATTTTTTTATTGAACGTTTTTTAAAACTTAAAAATAAATAAATTATAAATCAAAATATTACTATACCAATTTTTGTAATGCTTACCGGAATTATAATTTCAGTTGCAGTATTTGTCTGGATGTATAAGGATGCGAAAGGAAAGAGAGAAAGTGTTTTAGAGATATCTAAAAATTTAGATGATTCTTCTAAATTAGATAAATTGTTGAATATTTTTGAAGAAAGAAATAAAGAACCCATAGATTATCGGAGAAACGGAGTTATCACGATCTTTGTTGGTATAGGTTTATACTTTTTGGGACATTTTGCAATTGGAAGTATGTTAAAAGGTATCAGTTCTTTGGTTGGATTTATCGGAATAGGAACAATTATAGCTTGTTATCTCTATCAAAATACTGGAAAAGAATTAACTGATGCCGTTGAAAAATATGAAAAAGAATAACTAAAGGTAAGAACGATATTAAACTTTTGAATAATTTACAAGAAAAGAGGAAGTCTTCTGGCTTAACTCAACAAGAACTCTCATTTAAAGCAGAAGCTTCAAGAAAAAGTATTAATGCTGTTGAGAACGGGGTTTATGTTCCGTCGACTGTGCTAGCCCTAAAAATTGCAAAAACCCTAAATTGTATTAGAAGATTTGTTCAAACTACCCTAAATTAATAAAGTAAATCTTTTATTAGAAGGTATTTAAATTAGAAATTTTGGAACAAAACCTTTACTCAGGTATAGGCAATTACGTCAATTGAGTTTAATATGTTAGATATAAGGTTATAAAAAGGACTAAAAATAAAAAGGAGGTCAAAAATGACCTCCTGTACTTTATGGCTCCCTCCATAATTAAAAGCAGTAATTATATTTTTACTTCTGGGATCGAGTCGATTGAGAAATACCTAAAACGAATTTAATTTTTACTCTGTAAATTCTTCAAAAGTTTTAAGTTTGATATCCTCCTTAGATTTTATTTTTTCTGAAATCTTATCAAAGTCTTCTTTAGCTTTCAAATAACGATTTTCAATAATTGACAAAAATTCTGATTCAGAATTTGAAGGTTTATCATAACTTCCAATAATTTTACTAAATAAATCCGCTAACTTCTCTCTTAACTCGGGTTTAGCACTACTAACATAATTATCCCCAGTTGTAATTACTAAAGTTTTCTTAAGTTCATTTAATTTTAATTTTAGTTTACCTTTTGTCTTGGGTGATTCAACAAAAGCATCAATTTGATACACCATGTAAGCCAAATCTTCAGTCATGTTATACATCTTAGATATTATATCGTATTTCATCTTTCTATCTGCCGAAGTTAAACTTGATCTCTTATCATAAACGATTTCAAAGGAATGCTCATACACTTCTTTGCCTTTTGTTATGACTGCCGTATATGACCCAGCCTGTACTCTAGGCGTAGCAAAACCGCCAAATGCAAGGGTTTTCCCCTTAGCAATTTTAGGTTGTCTAATGGTTCCTGACCAACTCACAATATTAATCCCTTTAGATTTCCCTGGTGTTAATTTAGAAATAACTTCACCTTTGCTATCCTTTATTTCCATGATCATCTTTCCAAATGTATGTCGTTTAGGTAATAAATATTTTATTTGAGGTGATCTGTTAGCATTTTCTCCAACAAATTGAGTTTCAGACCCAAAACTTCCTGAAAATCCACTTTCATCAGATAATTTCATTGGTTTAGAGTTAAAAAAATGAAGTTTAGCTTTTAAAACTTCAGTGGTGATTTCACGTAAAGGTGAAATATCTTCAATTATAATAATACCTCTTCCATGTGTTCCTAAAACTAAATCATTGGTTTGTTTTTGGAGGTCAATAAAATGAACTGCAACTGGTGGTACATTTTTAGTGAATCTTTCCCAATGATTACCTCCATCAGCGGTAATATAAAGTCCGAATTCAGTTCCTAAAAACAACAAGTTTTCATTTTCATAGTCTTCCTGAATATTTCTGGATGTACCAATAACATTGTCTGTAATTATATTAGTCCAAGTCATCCCAAAATCTATTGTTTTGTATACATATGGTTGCATATCACCACTATTATGACCATCAAAAACGGCATATGCTATTCCTTTTCCATGAACACTAGCCTCTATGTGATAGGTCCAAGTATTGCTTGGCAACCCTTGAACATTACTCACAACATTCTGCCAGTTTTTCCCACCATCTTTTGTTACTTGAACATTTCCGTCGTCAGTACCTACCCATATAATATTTTCGTCTAGAGGAGATTCTGCTATTGTAAAAATTGTTGTGTGATTTTCTGCTCCAGAATTATCCATTGATAATCCTCCTGAATCTACTTGTTGTTGTTTCGTTGAGTTATTAGTAGATAAATCAGGAGAAATAATTTTCCAAGTATCTCCCATATCTTCAGATTTGTGAAGAAACTGACTACCCATATAAAAACGATCTGGTTGATGAGCGCTTATAGCCATAGGTGCATTCCAATTAAAACGTAAATCTTCGTAACCTGACTGTTCTAAGGGCTGAATTGTCTTAACTAGTCTATTATCAACATCATATCTCCAAACGTTTTCTGCACCTTGCATTTCTGAATAAATAATATTTTTTGTTGGATGTTTTAATACTCTAAAGCCATCACCAGGTCCAATAGAACTCCAATCACCTGCATTAATTCCTCCACTCGATGAAGATGGCCCATACCAAGAACCGTTATCTTGAAGTCCTCCGTAAATATTGTAAGGTTCTGCTTCATCAACACTTATATGATAAAATTGTGATAATGGTAAGTTTTCTACAATTTCCATTGTTGTACCTCCATTCCATGAACGATATACACCTCCATCTGTTCCTGCGTACATTCTGTCAGAATCATGAATATCAAATACTATATCATGAATATCACTATGCATATTTCCTAATGATTTAAATGTTTTACCACCATCTTTTGAAATGGAGCCTGTAAGGCCACCTTTTACAAGAATATCAGGATTTCTTGGATCTACAGTGATTCTTGAAAAATAAAATGGACGAACTGTAATACCAAAATCATTGTTTAATTGTTTCCAATTAGCCCCTGCATCATCACTTTTATACAAACCCTTTCGTTTCGAATCTTCAGCTTCAATCACTGTATATAAAACATTAGAATCAGATGGAGCCACCGCAATGGCTAATCTACCTAATTGTCCGTCAGGAAACCCATTATGAATTTTATTCCATGTTTTCCCAGCATCTGTAGATTTATACAATGCACTGTTCTCGCCACCAGACGAGAAAGACCAAGCTGTTCTTCTAAATTCCCACATTGAAGCATATATAATAGAGGGATCTTCGGGATCCATGGTCATGTCTGCAGCTCCAGTTTGTTCGTTAACATATAGTATTTTTCTCCATGTTTCACCACCGTCAGAAGATTTATAAACACCGCGTTCATCACTGTCTGACCATAGTGCTCCCAACACAGCAATATATACTTCTTTAGAGTTTTTTGGGTTTATAATTATATTTGCTATTCGTTCTGATTTATCAAAACCAAGTTTTTTCCAATTAGAACCACCGTCTGTTGATTTATATAAACCGTCTCCGTATGAAACGCTATTTCTAGTCCAAGTTTCGCCTGTTCCAACATAAATCACATTATCAGGATCATTAGGATCTATTGCTACAGCTCCAATAGATTGGCTATGGTCATCAAATATTGGATTGAAAGTAGTACCTGCATCATTAGATTTCCATACACCACCACCAGCTGTTCCTGCATAAATAATTTGATTATTAGTTGGATGAAGTTCCATGTCATTTATCCGTCCACTCATTAAAGCAGGTCCTATATGACGTGCTCTTAAATCCCCAAATAAATTTTTTAATTCAATGGAAGAGTTGTTTTGGGCTCTACTACTAAAAGGAAGCAATGCGAAACCAAAAACTAAGAGTATTAGTTTTTTCATATTTTTAATTTTTATGATTGGTTGGTAAAAAAACGGCTTAAATAAATTTATGGAGACTCTTTTTATTAATGATGGTTTTATTTTTTATTTCCTTGTTCTTTAATTTCTTCTGGAAATTTAAAAGCACTAGCATCTACAGTTGGATTTAATTCAATTTTATCAATAGTAAGAGGTTGACCAACCCCATCTTTTATTCCTTGAACCTGAGAAAACGCGAAAAACAGTCCTTCAACTTCTTGATAATCACTTAGTTTTGTTTCTGACATCATTCCTTTGTTAGGCCCCGTTTTTATTTCGGAATGAATGACTATTGGGACAAAATTTTCTGCATCAAAAAAGTAGATACTTGAATTTTCAACTTTTTTTCCATCTACAGTCATTTGTTTTTTAGTCAATTTAATTTTATAAGTTTCTGTTCCTTCCAAATCTTCATTACCTAACAACTCAACTGTATACCCTTTTTCTTTATAGTTGTAAAAAGGATCAGGGAAATCTAGTGCTTCAAGTTTCATATTATCAGTAGATTCTTGATCACTTTTTTCGGCTTTTTGTGTCTGAAAATTAGTGTTCCACAATACTTCGCCATCAAAAACTCCTTGTTTAAGCTCTAAACCTTGAAAATTAATCACGGTCATTTGGTTACCATTTTTCAACTGAGTGACTTCAAAAGGTATTTCCATTCCTCCTTGATTTACTTTAATACTCATCTTTATTCCATCTAACTTTGCGTATTTCTCAACACCTCCTTTGATTTCAAAATAATTTGTCAGAATTTCTTCGGCAGTTTGGGAGTTAACATTTATACTTGTGGAAATAGCTATTGCTAATAGTAAAATTTTTTTCATCGTAAAGTTTTTAAATTTTTATTCATTTGTTTGACGATCAATTTGCATAATTGTTACAAATTAATCTAAACTCATAATATTTCCAGGTAGTCAATCCAATAATTTACATATAGATTTAAGTGTTGAGATTCTTATTGCTTTTGCTTTTCTTTTTTTAATGAATGATAAATTGGAAATTGTGACACCAATTTTTTAAGATAATTTTGTAAACCTGTATTTTTAATGTTTTACCAGATAACTCTATTGAAATGTCGAACATTAGTTTTAAACTAAGAGATTTTTTAGAAACAATTTTAATAACAAGGACCATATCAAAAGACAAGAATTTACATCCATTAGTGTGACCTTTATTCTTTATCTCAATCCATTAATATCATA
>MDSY01017349.1_pt1 | contig 16227 bp, 14 predicted proteins | sample 811131 | NCBI WGS metagenome assembly MDSY01 (sample SAMN05326643, study PRJNA326480) | marine metagenome | isolation source: seawater | place: Atlantic Ocean: South West | collected 2010
GAGGCTGTGGACGTCCTTCCAGAGCATGTCAAGCGTGTTCAGCGAACAGAAACCATCTCAGGTGAATGGTACATTCCTCATGTCGTCGAACCCGCATTTGGTATCGACAGGATCATCTGGCACATTTTAGATCACGCCTATGATGAAGCTTCCAAAGACGGGGATGCCTATACCATCTTGCGCCTCAGCAAACAGGTTGCACCCGTCGATTACTGTGTCTTTCCCCTCTTTGAAAAAGATGGCATGGGCGAAATGGCACGGTCCTTGCATCAAGCCCTATCTGCAACTTCTGGAATCGTATCTGTCTATGACAGCAGCGGGTCAATCGGCAGAAGGTACGCACGAGCAGATGAAATCGGCGTACCTCACTGCTTGACGGTCGATCATCAATCGATTGAAGATCAAACCGTTACGATTCGGGATCGAGATACGGGTGAACAACAACGCATTGCCATCTCGGAATTAATTTGAGCCGTTTTGGCACAAAGCGACGGCAGGCCTCATCAATGTTGAAGAACCCTCGGAGCGAGGTTCTGTTATGGCTGGGGTAAGCGATTGGACAGAGCGCCATCGCCCCACCTCAGAACGCCATTTAGAAGGCAATGAAGTTCAGCGACGTAAGATACGAGCCTGGCTTGATGATTGGCAAAACAGCACGCCTCGCAAAAAGGCAATCCTGTTGGTTGGTCCACCAGGGGTCGGAAAAACCTCTGTCGCTCGTGCTATTGCTCAAGATTTAGGATGGAATGTGATTGAACTCAACGCCTCAGATGCCAGAAACGCTGCAGCTATTCGTAAAGCAGCGACCCATGGCAGTACACATCGATCATTATTCCACGATCCGAACGCAAAGAAGCAGCGAACACTTGTTTTGCTGGATGAAGTTGATCACATCTCTGGTGGTTTGCGGCCCGTGAGTCAAGATCGAATCGAAAAAGCAATGCATGGGCGTGATGATTCCGGGCGAGATGTCACCCTATCTGGCGATTCGGGTGGAAAAGCAGAACTGCTGAACTTGCTTGCCAACACCAAGCAACCGGTGATCTTAGCATGCAATGAAGTCATGGGGCTTTGGGGTAAGGGTTCGAGTTGGAGATCAACGAGGGACCGCTTCAAACCTCACGTAGAAATAATCACGTTTGAGCGCGCCAGCGATGAAGCCCTTCGAAGGATTGCCAAGCGGGTTCTCCGTGAGGAGGAGTTGGATTTTGATGATGCCGCTGTCCAAGCATTGGTCACCAGTAACCCTGGCGACTTGAGAGCCCTTGTGAGGGACCTTCAAGTCTTAGCATCAACCGCTAACGGTACGATTACGAAGGCGCTGGTTGAAGATCAAGCAGTGTCTGGACGACGGGATTCAACCCTTGAGGTGTTTCCTGGTTTGGATGCCCTTTACAGATCGAACGAGGCAGAACAAGCAGTAGCCTTAGGCCGCCTCATCGACAAACCACCAAGCGAATTGATCAATTGGGTTCATTGGAACAACGCCTCCCTGTTCCCGGAAAAAGAATCGATTGCTCGAGGCAACCAAACCCTCTCAGTCGCCGCACAGATGCTCATGGGTCAATATCAAAATACAGCACATCGTTCTTGGTATTGGAGCGGTCAGTTGGCGAGCCTATCGGCATCTGTTCCCAACAAAGTACCGTTCCGTGACCGTATTTACTCATCTTATCCTGCCTTCTTGCGCCGACAAGCATCTTGGGTAAGGCCAGCCATTGTAGACCGCTTAACCCAATTTTCTGGTTCGAGCAAAGCTGCCGTACGCGATGAATTAATGCCGTTGTTATCAGCGATGGTCAAGGATGCACCACACATTGGTAACTCGAATGAATTTGGCCTTTCCATTCGCCTTGGGTTCTCTGGAGAAGAACATGCTTCAATGGCAGGTTTACCGCCATCTCGCCGATCGACAAAGGACTTGATCAAGGCCTATAACCAAGAACTGGAAACATTCCTTTCCGAACAAGAGAAGGTGGCTTTCGAGGTTATAGAAGAACCAGTAGGGGTTGATGACACCGCACCGAACAATGACCAAGATGACGCTCCACCGGGTCAAATGAAACTGTTCTGATCTTATTTCTTGTCATCATCTTCCATGATGCGGCGGAACAGCGCGATTGCAGCCCTGTCGGTCTGAACCTTTTCTTCCCTGCGCCATGTATGTGGGTGAATCAAAATCACCGCTGTTAGCAGTTCCAGTCGACCAAACCACATCAAAATTGACGTAATGAACAGAGCACCGGAATTCATACCTGCCCATGTGTTTGTTGGTCCATAGTCGCCTAATGCTGGCCCCGTATTCCCCAGTGAAGAGGCAACTACTGTGGTCACGCTTTCAAACGTTTCACCGGGCATAAAAATAGCAAGTACAATACTCGAAATACCAAACAACCCCACCCAAACAAACAACATACCGACAATCAGGCCAATTTGGTTTTGCTCGACAACCTCTCCATTCATACGGATCTGTTCGATTTTACGGGGTTGAGCAATTTTTACCAACTCTCGCATGGCGACTTTGAATGCAAGTGTGACGCGCAGGAGTTTCAATCCACCACCGGTTGAACCAGCACTTGCGCCAACAACCATCAGAATAAAAATCACAAAATGCGTCACGAGGGGCCAAGATGGATCTGTGTAATTAGCCGCTCCATACCCTGTTGAAGTTGCCATGGCAACAACGGTAAAGATACTGCCACGAAGGGAAGTGCCCACATCAGTCCCGGATCCAATCAGTGCTCCTGCAATGGCCAAAATGGCGACCAAAAGGTAAATTGAATAATACTTGAATTCTTCATCTTCGAACACTTTCTTGAGTTCACCTTCTTTGATGAACCATAACAATGCGAAATTAACACCAGCAAGGAACATAAAGACCACTAAGATCATTTCTAAGGCAAATGAATCGTAATAGGCAATGCTTGCATCTCGGGTTGAAAAGCCACCTGATGGCATTGTCGTAAGGGCGTGATTGATCGAATCAAAAGGGCTCATTAAACCAGTGAGCCATAAAATAAGGAATTCGGCCAATGTGAGAACAACGTAAATGCTCCACAATGTGATAGCGGTTTGCTTTAGTTTTGGACGAAGTCGAGAAAGGGATGGACCGGTAAGTTCAGCTCGAGCCAGTGCCATCCCACCACCGATCACCCTCGACAAAATCATCATACCAAGCATGATGATTCCCATACCTCCAAACCATTGCGTGAGGGAACGCCACAAGAGCAATCCATTCGGTTGGCTGTTGATGCAATCGGAGGTGACGCCAGGGATGCAGTTCGGGCTCATCGAGTGGGAGATGACAGTTGCTCCTGTTGTCGTAAATCCTGACATGGATTCAAACCATGAATTGATGGCACCCCTCGCAATGTCAGCCAAGAACACATCAGGTGTAAATGGGCCATTAAACACGCCACCAAGCCAATATGGTAAAGCGCCAATGAAGACAGCGATTGGCCAAACTAAGGCAACACCGGCAAACGCTTCTCGATCCCTCAGGCGTTCGCTTGTGTCGGTTCGTGTACCAAAACTCAACATCATGAGCCCAACCGATGCTGAAATGAAACTTGGGAGGGCGAATGCTCGCAGGGCGAGATCAAACGAATCAATCACTGCTGTAATGATGCCACATGCCACCAACGGAAGGGCGAGGGCGACAAGTGTCCATCCCAAAATGAGGTAAAGCACATCAGAGCGCATCTGACTCACACCCTGAATTTCTTTTCAACATCCGAAATCTTGTCTGGTGTGCAAAATACGATCAAACGATCACCATTGAGCAAGGTTTTGTCGGGAGATGGACGCAATGATTCCCACATTCCACCCGTGTTACGTCGCTGAATAAATGCAATTCGCATCCATTCTGGTAGGTTTGCTTCGACAATTCTTTTTCCTGAAAACTTTGCACGCTCATTGACCTCCATGCTCACACCAACGATGTTCGGGATGTTTGTCAACAAAGCGTAGGACCCAGCGGTTTTGGTGTGGATTTGAGCCAGCATGTTGTCCACCGCCACTCGCTTTCGATCGACAGCAAAGGTGATTCCCATTCGTTGCGTGACCTTGACCAAATCGGCGTCATAGAGTAAGAGTCCTGTACGTGGGACACCCATGTCGCTAGCGAGAAGCGCTGCGGCAATGCTTGCCAGATCATCAGGGAGTGCAGCAATGGCGATGTGATGGTCTGGGATTCCAATTTCCGTCAGAATGTCCCTGTCAAGATGATCGCCGTGAATCACTTCCAAGTTTGGATGGGCTCCGGTCTTAGAGCCGGACAAGTCGTTGGCCAACTGCAAATCGCGTTCGATCACTGTTACTTCAGCTCCTGATTGGAGCCAATCATCAGCGATTTTTCGTCCGATTGCAGTTGCACCAATTACTGCGACCCTTGGACTTACTGGGAAATCTGTGGCTTCGTGGCCAAAGATGTTGAGGATTCGATTGAAACTTGTCAGACCCGTTGTGGCGACAGCGATACGATCGTTAGGAACGAGCATGAAATCCCCATCGGGAACAATGCTTCGTTCACCTTCACGCTTGAGTCCTACAATCAATGGCATGCCTCCTTCAATTTGGTGTGATGCATCCCGGAGGGTTTGGAAGACGACACTTTTCGCCTGGTTCGTAACATCCAACTCAATGATGTATGCCTCATGGCCGAATGGAATAACTTCCTCAATGGCAGAGGATCGTAAACCAGAATGGAGCCTTTGAATCGCTCCTTCAAGCGGGTTGATCACATGATTGACCTTGGCCCATTGCCTGAGGTGTCCATTTTTCTGTTCCTCTACGAAGTTCATGTCGCGGACTCGACAGATTGACAACAGTGGTTCTGCGTTTTCTGCGGATGATTGTTCGAAGACATGGTTGGCAAGAGCGCACGCTAGAAGGTTACGTTCATCGGAATTGGTGGCGGCAACAAACACTGATGAGAATCCAATCCCTGCTTCAAGCAATTTCTCACGCTTTGTCAAATCGCCATGAATCACCAACACATCGAGGTTCTGAGCATTCTTTACTGCTCGAGAATCTGAATCGACGAGGACGACATCGATGTCTTCAGCACGCAATGCTTTGGCAAGGTCGGTACCGACCCTACCCGCTCCACCAATAATGATTCTCATGATGACCACCCGAGGTTCTCTTCAGCCTTTGGTACCTTGAACATAACACGAGTTGAATCGTGATCTCCTGTGGTTACGTAAAGCGGTGGAGACCGATCGATGCCGCTCGTATAGAGGCCTGGTCGGTAATATGCATTCAGCAGATCGCCACTGGAATCAGGCTCTTCAATCCAAGAGATGTATGCGGTTGGCGTGTGAAGCAACCACTTGTTATTCACCACGTCGACTTGCCCTTGAACATAGCATGTGTCATGAGCGATGTTGTTCGCATCACAATACGAATCGCTTAGAGGCAATTGTATGTAAGCCCAAGCATGTGCTTCCCATTCAACGAAACTCGAACTGGTCAGTGCACCAAATGCATACCATCCAGGCATATCCTTCACGCGGAGGATGGACAGAAAGGCATTTGTTTGTTCATCACAATCTCCAGTACCCGCAGCGAGGCATTCTGGTCCACTTCGTGCAATAATTGGCGCAGCTTTGTCATACACAGCATGCTCGTGGAGGTAATCGAAGGCAGCTCTGGCATAGCCGTAAGCATTCTCGCCTTCGCCTTCTGGTAAGTTTTGAGAAATTTGATTGGCTACTTGAGTGACTTCATCATCAACTGCGTTCACGGCCCATCCTCCAAGGGAACGTGAGTCCATGACTGGGCTGACACCTCTGTTGTACCACTTGTCTCCACGGTACGATTGGGCATCGCCAGAAGCATCGCGTTCGGAGATATCACCGAACGACCCACTGTTCCCCATGTTAATCCCGTCTTCAATACCAATGATTCGAGAATCAACCCTTGAAGAATCCCACCACGAGTGAGCGGTGCTGGTAAGGCCAACGGTATAGGTGAAACTGGATGTCTCAGAAGGAGCCAGATTGATTTTGACCTTGAGGCATGTACCAACGCCACAGTAATCGTTGCCGTCTCCGAATCCGGGCCACCACAATTCGTGGCCCTGACTCGTCGTCAATTTATCCTCGATTGTGCGCACTGGTAAACCCTCGAGGGGAATGTCGAAGGCTTCACCGTCCACGGTTAATGTGATTCTATTTATCTTCTGTATCGTGTCGCTCTGGCTGTCCACCGTACCATCTGTGTATGTGAATTTTGATTCAGAACCAAGGACAGAGCGAACATCCATTGGAATAATCAAATTCTCAATAAGGTAGCCTTCACTGCCTCTGTTTTCAACTTCAATAGTTTTTGAGACAGCGTATTCGGTTTCAAAAGGGTATACATGAAACGGTGCGGCTTGAAGCAGAACTGTTTCTTTAATCGAAGCAAATTTTGCTAGTGATGCTTCCTGAATAACGGGTGATGTAAAAACAAAAGCAACGAACACAACGATCACGATGAGTCTTGACTTGTTCCTCGTTCTTTTCATGATGTTCTTGGAACGTCCTGTGTGAGTTTGAATGACACCACGCCCTGTTGGTCGGTTGGTCATTTTGTAGGTTGTTTCCACCGTTCCTTGGCTAAATTGCTGCTCCATTGCAAAATTTTTGGAACGCAGGTCTGCCAACACCCGACCGCATGAATAGCAAATCGTGTCACCCGGATGGGTGATACTTTGGCAATAAGGGCAGGAACCCATGGATGTTTGGCTGAGCGGGCGTTGTATAACCGTTGTGTGCGGAACGCCCAATAAATGCTTATTTGACAAGTGGCTGTAAAACACATCAATGTAAGGTTTAGCAGGCTAAGTAAGTTTTAAATTACATTATTTCTTGAACCGCTTGTCCCTCTTCTTCCATTTGGCGTTGCTCTCGAACTTGGCGCGCCCACATTTTTCGCAGGCGCTTTTTTCCTTCACTTGGTATTGAATCCCAAATCCATTCATTGGCACGTTTGTTGACAATAAGGGCAAGGGGTACAATGAACACCCATGCTAGAGGATCGACAACAGCATACGCGAACATCACTAGGTAAGCACAGCGCCAGAATGTGGTGCGCAGCACCGCACCCCATCGGCGCCCTTGAAGCATAAGGTGTCCGTGAAAACAACAGATGAGGGCTTCTGTTCTCGGAGCAAAAAGAGCGAATCCGAACACGGTAACCCACAATTTCAGGTTCAATAACGAATCATAAATTTCGAACACTCGATACAGGTGAATCATACCCATCATGGCACCAACTGCAAGTCCAAGGGCCCAACCGCTTGTTGGCTGGGAAGAGCCTGAACGAACCCTTTCTCTTCGCAGAAGTAAATGCGCTCCAATCGATGCCGTCAAGCACAAAAACAGCAAATTGATTGGATTTACAACAGCAGCCGCATCGTCAGCTACGAATGCAAGATAAGGCAAGAGGATGAAGTTATGAGATGCTGAGGCATAGATTCCACCGAGTAAAATCCCCCAGAAAACATTGCTCCAAGCGGTTGGTAAATCGTAAAAACCGGAGTACTTGGTCATGACTCCGCGCCAACCCAAGGTCATCCCAACCAGGGATGTTACGGCTGCTGCTTGAAACAGCAGAAAGGTTGAGGCCATGACTCTTGGTAATCGGTGCCCTTCATCAAAGCGTTGCTTGCTGGAGGGCCTATCGTTGGATTCAAAGACCTCGATGCCCAGCGGGAGGTATGGCACGCCTTTTGTTATTCGGTGGTAAAGGCGGCGTTGGTAAAACAACAACATCAGCAGCCACTGCCGTGTGGTTGGCTGATGCGGGTCTGAGGGTGCTCCTGGTGTCCAGTGATCCGGCACATTCCACTTCGGATTCTCTTGACGTTGAACTCGGTTCTGAGCCCACACCTGTAGCAGGCGTTGATGGTTTATTTGGCCTCGAGATGGATCCTGAATCAAAAGTTTCCTCTCTTCTTCCAAAGATGGGGGAGATGATGAACGGTATGAACGGCAGTGGAGGACTTGGCGGGCTTGGTGGATTAAGCATGATGCTCGATCCGAATGCCAAAGAAGAAATGGCTTCTGTACGTGATGAAGTCAAGACTTCTGACATGGTGATCCCTGGTCTTGATGAAGCGCTTGCCTTTGATGAGTTATTGAGACACGTGGAAGACCCAACCTGGGATGTCATTGTCTTTGATACAGCACCCACAGGACACACCCTTCGCTTCTTGTCTTTGCCTGAATTGATTGAATCATGGTCGGACCGCCTGATTAGAATGATGAGGGTCTCCGGTGGATTGCGCTCAATGTTGTTTGGGCGAAAGGAAAGCGATGCCATGAAAGAAGAATTGGAGAGGTTTCGGCGTCGCGTCCTTCACGTACGCCGGGTTCTTTCCAATGAAGAAATCACCTCGTTCACCCTTGTGACAATACCCGAACGCATGGGCATTAATGAGACACTCAGAGCCCACGAATCGCTGATTGAATACAATTTGCCCGTTCCCAATTGCCTCGTAAATCGTTTAACTCCTGAATTTGATCACCCTTTCTTGGCCAACCGCAGAACGGCTGAACTTGGACGTGTTGCTGAGTTGGAATCAAGCATGCCGGATGTCAACATCGCCACCATGGAACTCTTGGACGATGAAGTCGTCGGTATTGAATCGTTAAGAAACGTGGGCGAACGTCTCTATGGTGAAATCAAAAAATACCCTGCCGACCTCGGTCCACACATCATTGGTTTAGCCCTTGAACATTCTATACATCGGGGCATGACGAGGGAATTGATTGGTGATGTAGAACGAATTTGCCTTCATTACCCAGGTATCGATCGGGACGATTTATCACTTCGAAGTGAAGAAGGTGTTCTCTACGTTGGCCTGAATGGACGGGAGCGAGAAGTGTCGACAAGCGTTCCCACCAAAGCAAGTCAGGTGACTGCCAAATTAGAAGGCGATGTTCTGCAACTTGATGTCCCGTTGAAGGAAGAATAGAACACTACAGCCCATGAATGCATTCAAATGGGGAAGCCGTTACGCCCCTCCATGGCACTTGAAGGACTTTCTCGTGGCATTTTCCGCTCCATTGGTCTGCTTAAGAATAAGCGAAAGTTGGATGACGAAGAACTTCGTGAAATGACGAGAAGTTTACGGCGTGCTCTCCAAGAAGCAGACTTCAACGTCCGTCAAACAAAGGAAATCGTAGAACGAATGGAATCCAGGCTCCGTGATGAGCCACCACGATCCGGTATCACATTGCAAACCCATGCAATGAACATCCTCTACACCGAACTTGTACGGCTTCTTGGTCCCGCTCATGAATTCCAACCTCACGGCGCTACGTTGCTTTTGGTTGGATTATACGGTCAAGGAAAGACCACAACAACCGCTAAGCTCGCAGAATGGTACCGGCGCAAACATGGCCTACGCGTTGCCGTGATCGAAGCTGACGTTCACCGACCTGGCGCCTACGCTCAGTTGACCCAATTGTTAGAAGACACCTCCGTCCAAGTTTATGGAGAACCAGACACAAAGGACGCACCAACAATTGTCCGAAATGGATTGAAAGCGTGTGCAGCAGCAGATCTTGTCATCGTCGATACTGCCGGGCGACATCAATTGGACCAAGAACTGGTGGATGAATTAGAACAAATTTCAGGGCTCACTCGCGCTAATGAACGCTGGCTTGTGATTGACGCTCAAGTTGGTCAAGCAGCAGGGCCTGTGGCAGCCTCATTCCATACCCTCGCAGGTGTGACGGGAATCGTCATCACAAAACTGGATGGTACTGCACGAGGCGGTGGCGCACTATCGGCTGTTGCAGCAACAGGTGCCCCAATTGTTCACATCGGTGTAGGTGAAAACATTGGAGATTTAGAGAAGTTCGAGTCTGATCGTTTCATCTCTCGCCTTCTCGGGATGGGTGATATTCAGGGCCTTATCGACTTGGCACCTGAAGACATGGATGAAGAAGAAGCCATGCGACTCACACAACGTTTGATGAGTGGGCGATTCACCCTCAACGACATGTACAAACAAATGGAAATGATGTCCAAAGTCGGAACGATTGACAAACTCATGTCGTTTTTACCGGGCAATATGCTTGGTGGCATGGGTGCCATGTCCAAGGGCCAAAAAGAAGCCATGCAAGGCAACCTTGATCGCTACCGAACCATCATGGACAGCATGACGGCATGGGAAAAGAACGAACCGGCTAAAATCAAAGCTGATCGAATACGACGTGTCGCTCGTGGCTCTGGCGTTCGAGAAAAAGACGTACGCGAACTCATTGCTCAATGGAACCGCTCACGCAAGATGATGAAGGGCATGGGCGGTAATCGAAAGCTGAACAAGCAAATGCGGAAGATGATGAAGGATGGAGAAATGGATATGGACCCCTCTTCATTCGGAATGTGATCAACAAAATCCCGAATAAATCTTGGATTCAACAACTCGAGCCTGGCTCCGCTGGAATAAATGAGACGCCGTCAATATGTCTTGGCCAAGAGGACTCGACGTACGGTTGGAGTGCCGCTCATGTGGCACGGTCTCGCCTCACCGTAATCTTCCGTTGAATCACCAAGGAAGGCAAACCCTGTGAGCCGCTCGATGGTTTCAGCATGAGCGTCAGTTCCGTCGAATGGCAGTTCGTAGATGTGCCCATCGCTGACCTCACCATCGAGAACATGGACATCATCGACGAGGTTAATCGGTGGAAGAGGTTGAACTACGTTTTCCATATGGGCATGTGAGCGCTTTCGAAGTTCTTGAGAAATCTCATCCAAGACATTGAGGCAGGCTTGTGCAATAGTATCCAATGGAAGTGGCTCTTTGCCACCGGTGCGACGGGCAGCGAAGGCTGTGCCTTGTGCAATGTCACGCGGTCCAATGTCAAGACGCAATGGAACGCCCTTGATCTCCCAATCGTAATACTTCTGACCTGATCGAATGTCACGTGCATCAACCTTGACACGCAGCCCATGCCGTCGAAGGGTCTGTGCGACATCTTCAGCCACTGCTACGGTATCAACATCTGAATTTTTCTTGATCATGGGGCAAATGACCACTTGGTGTGGTGCTACCGATGGAGGCATGATGAGGCCATTTTCATCGCCGTGCATGCCAACGACTGCACCTAATAGACGCTCTGACATTCCATATGTTGTTTGATGGCAGTGTTGCTGCTGCGCATCGAGGTTCTCGTAGGTGATGTCAAACGCCTTTGCCCACTGGTCACGGTAATGGTGGCAAGAAGCAACTTGTAGCGTTCGCCCATTTGGCATCACAGCATCGATGCCGATGGTGTACCAAGCACCAGGGAAGGTGTCCCAAAGTGGGCGCTTTGCCTTGATGACAGGGAGGCATAAGTCATGCATGAGGTTGTCAACTATTTCCAAATCTTGCGCAATCTGTCGTGTGGCGTCTGCCTCATCGGCGTGTGCTGTATGTGCTTCGAAAAAGTGTATTTCTCGAACACGGATAAATGACCTCGTTTGCTTTGTTTCATAGCGGAACGTATTGACCATCTGATAGACCTTTAGTGGCAGATCCTTATGGGAACGAATCCAAAGTGGAAACATGGTGTACATTGCCGTTTCAGATGTAGGACGCAAAAACATTGGAATGTCCAATTCATTTTCTCCTGCATGTTTGACCCAGTAGACTTCTTTCTTGAACCCCCCTTCTTCTTCTTCATCACGCAGGTCGTCAGGGTCGACACCTTCTTCCCGCGCCCGTTTTAATCGTGCAACAAGTGCATTTTCTCGATCCAATAAATGTTCAGGGATGAGGAGTGGGAAATTGACTTCCTCGTGGTCTGTGCGTTCCATTTCTTGGTGGGTAAGCGCGTCGATGAGTTTCATGGTTTTCCAGCCGTATGGCCGCCACACATCCATTCCTTTGATTGGGTATCGTTTGTCGACAAGTTCTGCAGCCTCGACGATGAAAGGGTACCACTCGTTGAAGTTCTCTTCTTTCGAAGGGATGCCTCGCTTGGCCTTGCCTGGTCCTTGGCTCATGATTGACCTCGGCCATCACTTGCTCATCAAGATGACGCTTCCTCAGATGTGGAAGTGGACGCTTGACGAGTTTGTGTATAAGCCACAACAGCGGCAAGGCACCATGCCGCCTCAAGGATCAAAAAAGCCCATTCATCAATGAGATAAGCCCTCAGACCAAGCAAGGCAGAGCCGAAGGCCATCAATGAGAGGTAAACTGTTTGCTTGCTGTGAAGGACGTTCCTGGTTTCTAAAACAAAGGCAACGAGTATGGAAACCATACCAATGTAAGAGAGAAACTCAGTCCATGCATCGATGGTCATCCTAATCACGCACGCCGCATGAGGACGACGATTGCAACCGTCAGAACAACGACAGCCACAACATCTGGGATGCCGAATGAACCGTCTTGTAGCGGCAAGGACCAACCTGCCCCGGTGCTAAGGTTGTGAAGGTCCATCAAATTCATTCTTGTGTATCCGTCATTCGGGCACAAATCGCTCTCTAGGCACCCTGAACCCATGATGGATTCAAGAAGACCAAACAAGTTTGCAACGACAAACAACAAACCGGCTCCAAGCCCATAGACAATGGGGTTTGTTGATGATTTAGCATTTGGAAGTGGTGCAAGTGGGGGAAGAGTGCCATCGGGCATAACCGCAAGGGAGGTAGCTGGGGCGATGTCACCGATAACTTCGATCAACATGTCCGTTGGAGGAGCAACTTCTGTGACTTCTGCCGAGCTGACCTCCACCATGTCCCTGGCTTTCATAGGACGGGCAGGTGCGATTTTTATTCCGTAAAGTCGGTCAGCGAGGCTGATGAGTGCCGGATCATCAGCAATGTCTTCTGGTGATAAATTACCATCTAACAATTGCTGCAAGCGGTCCCGTGACGAATCCATACAGTTGCCTCCCGTAACCCAAGCGGGGGGGACTTCATTCAAGAAGCCTCCTTCTCGCTATCAAAGCGCTAATTTTCCTTTTCAAGCGTTCCCGGCCTTCTCGACCTCAGCCCAATCACGCATGAACCCTTCCAACCCTTTGTCGGTCAAAGGATGAGTCATCAACTGCCTGAACGTCTTTGCCGGCATTGTCGCTGTGTGTGCTCCGAGTTGTATGCACTGGAGGACATGGGTTGGGTGTCGGATGGATGCAGCCAAGACTTTTGTGGTGATGGTTGGGTAATTGTTCCATGTTTCCATTATTTCTGCGATGAGGTTCATCCCGTCGTGTCCTGTATCATCGATTCGTCCAATGAAAGGCGATACATATGTGGCGCCTGCCTTAGCAGCCATCAGTGCTTGTGAGGCTGAAAAGATCAGAGTGACGTTCGTATCGACTCCTGCTTCAGTGAGAATTTTCGTTGCTGCAAGGCCCTCTGGCGTGCATGGGATCTTAATGATCACGTTTTCTGGTAGTTCTGCTTTGAGTGCCATACCCTGTTCAACCATACCTTCTGTGTCCATTGCAGTCACTTCGGCAGAAATTGGTCCATCACAAATCGAGGCAATTTCCCTAACGACTTGCTTGAAGTCTCGGCCACTTTTCTTGATCAAGGAAGGGTTGGTGGTCACACCATCCAGAATACCCCATGCGGCAATTTCTCGTATTTCGTCTACATCTGCGGTGTCAAGGAAGAACTCCATGTTAGGTGGTTGTGCCACTCGCTCCTTCAAGTATCCGCCCGAATTTTAAGACGAAATCATTCATATTCGGTGTATTTCGCTGAAGACCCGCGTACCAAATCTGCGGGGTATTTCTTAGAATTTACTTCAAATTTCTCATCCATAATGGCGACTGGGTCAAGTCCAGTTAAACTGCACAATCGCACACAATAGAGCATCACATCTGCCACTTCATGGGCCAATTTCTCCATCAAGACCGGATTGGCCTTGGCTTCTTCTGTTGACGGGTTTTCCCATTGAACAACTTCGCTCAATTCTGCTGCTTCAATGCCGATTGACGCAACGAGATTTTTGATGCTGTGAAACTGATTCCAATCCCTTTCTTTGACAAACGCATCGAGCCTTTCAGTCATGTCTTGGAGTGAATCGTATCCGCCCATGAGGCAAGGTTGGACCCTGCCGCTCTTTGTTCTTGGCCCATTCACTTTCGTGCAATGGCTCGGCGTGCTGCATCAGCAATGTGTGGAGCGGAGAGTTTCATCACTTCGAGCATTTCGTCCGCTTGCCCAGATTCACCAAATCGATCTGGTACGCCAACCATCTCCAAAGGTGCAAAAGTGTTCGCTACCAAGTGTTCAGCAACGGCGCTACCTAAGCCACCAATCACGTTGTGGTCTTCCGCAGTCACCATTGCACCACACCGCTCGACCAGTCCATCAATCAATTTTCCGTCAAGCGGTTTGAGCGTGTGCATGTCAACCACAGATGCATGGATACCTTCAGAAGCGAGGAGATCTGCTGCCTTCAACGATTCAGAAACCAACACACCACATGCGACAATAGCGACATCACTTCCGTTCCTGAGCTCAATCCCTTTTCCGATTTGAATAAGACCAGGTTCCGCATCATCATACAATACTGGGGTTTTGTTCCGCGCTGTTCGCATGTAGGAAGGCGAAGAGGTACCTGCAAGTTGCATGGTGAGGGCACGCGTGCTCACGTCATCGCACGGGTGCATAACAACCACGTTTGGCAGGGTTCTAAACACGGCCAAATCTTCAATCGACTGCGCCGATGATCCGTCTGTTCCAGTGTGTGTGCCACCGTGGCTCCCGCACAAGTGAACTGCAAGGTTCGGACGAGCGATTCCATTTCGCATTTGTTCGAACGCACGTTCGGTGAATATCGCAAAGGTGCTTGCAAAGGGAATGTAGCCTGATGCTGCCATTCCTGCACCAACGAGCAACATGTTTTGCTCACCAATGCCGCACGAAACAGTTCGTTCTGGATGCGCTTTTCTGAAGTGCAGGGATTTGGTTGATTTACCGAGGTCTGCTTCAAGCACAACGACCTTTTCGTTGTCAGCAAGGTCCAACAAAGCTTGTCCGTAGCCGTCGCGTGTTGCTGCCATTCGCGTCATGCTTCCACCTCGCCCAATTCGATCATTGCTTGTTTGTATTGTTCATCATTTGGAGCTGCCCCGTGGAATGACGGATTGTTCTCCATGTAGGAAATGCCTCCACCCTTTATGGTGTGCGCAATGAGGATTGAGGGGCCCTTGGAATTTCCCTCAGCTTCAAGGAAATCCAGTCCATCCATAATTTCCGACATGTCATGACCGTTGATTTCCTTGACGTTCCAACCGAATGAACGCCATTTTGCGGGAATGTCGAACATTCTCATTTGTTCAACACAGAAGTCATCATTTTGAATGCGATTCCTGTCGAGAATAACCTTGAGGTTACCCAGTTCGTGATGTGCTGCAGCCATTGCTGCTTCCCATACGCTGCCCTCTTGCATCTCACCGTCGCCGATCATGACGTAGGCTCGTCGCTCACTCTTGTCCAAGCGAGCAGCTAATGCACACCCCATTCCGAAGGAAAGGCCCATGCCAAGTGAACCGGCTGAAAAGTCAACTCCAGGGCACCATTTACTGTCGACGTGGCCCTGACATACACCGCCTAGAACTCGGTATGACTTCAAGTCCTCATGGCTGATGAATCCCATTTCTGCAAGCACAGCATACATACCAGGAGAGGCATGTCCCTTTGAGAGAATAAAGCGGTCGCGGTCCGGCCAATGAGGTTCATCGGGGCGCACCCGCATTCTCGTTGAGTAGAGGGCTGCTAGAAGGTCAATCTCTGAGAGGGAACCTCCAGGGTGTCCTGCCTGTGCCCGGTACACCATTTTCACAATCTCGACCCTGCACTTCCGTGCCATTTCTTCAATTTCATCGATGCTTGTGGACATGTCTTCCCCTGCCATTCTAACGGCCTTCACGGACGACCTTTGATGGTTGTGCCCGAATTTCGATGCGTATTTTCATCATTCCTTGGCAGGAGGAAGCAGCGCAGCCACGAATTTCTTCATCACATCGGAGGCGATGACAAGTGCTTCATTGAACAGGTTTCCACCTTTTGGAAGGGCCCTTGTGGCCAACCATATGAAGACCCCAACAAACCAACCAAAGAAGAGCAGAGAAAAGAGATTGTTCAGTGTCACGACGCCGAAAATTTCAGGCAAACGAATGTTCAAAACAATCAATACGGCAATAAAGACGCCAAGAATTGATTCTCCAGCGATAAACCCTGCACCGATCAGCACACCGCGATTTTCAACTTCTTTCGCAGCTA
>MDSY01030925.1_pt1 | contig 16226 bp, 18 predicted proteins | sample 811131 | NCBI WGS metagenome assembly MDSY01 (sample SAMN05326643, study PRJNA326480) | marine metagenome | isolation source: seawater | place: Atlantic Ocean: South West | collected 2010
ATCAAACTGATCAAACTGATAAAACCGATCAAACTGATCAAACCGATCAAACCGATCAAACCGATCAAACCGATCAAACAGATCAAACAGATCAAACAGATCAAACTGATCAAACAGATCAAACTGATCAAACTGATAAAACCGATCAAACTGATCAAACCGATCAAACCGATCAAACAGATCAAACAGATCAAACCGATCAAACCGATAAAAATACAAATTTAGATGAAAATCAATGTAAAAAGAAATCGAAGGAAGAATGGGAAGGGTTAGGTTGTCTAATAAAAAATTATAATGGAACAAAGATTAAAGACTTACAAGAAATAAGTACTCGTCCCGGTTGGTTTGGTCAATGTTCCATTACATGTCCTACAAATAATGGGGAATTTAAAATTAATGGAGTTACAAAGTGTTCGGCAATAGATAATGCCGATGAAGAGGCAACCTATACTTGTACTAATGATAAAAATTCCATATTTAGTTCTAATAAAAAATGTAAAGTTCCTTTTAAACATATTCCTGGGGATATTAATAAAGAAACTTCTGGTCAATGTATTCGAATAGAAGATGATCAAGATAATCTAGATGATTTAGATGATCAAGATAATCTAGATGATTTAGATGATCAAGATAATCTAGATGATCTAGATGATCTAGATGATCAAGATGATCAAGGTGATCAAGATGATCTAGATAAAAGACGTAGGAGACGCCAGAGACGTCTGAGACGCCAGAGACGCCAGAGACAGCGCCGCGATGAACCTCCTTTAGATGAAGGAGGGGATCAAGATGATAAACGTCAGGGACAGCTTCGCGAGGAACCTCCTTTAGATGGAGGGGGGGATCCAGATGATATCAAGGTCCCATGTACTTTAAATGATCAAGTTAATAAAGCAATCGAAAAGGTTATTGACAATTATTTAGCAATACTCATAGGATTAGCAATAACATATTTATTCGGAGGTCCTTTAATTAGTTTTGTATTTGATCGAATTTTTGATGCCTCACAAGACGCAACAAAAAAAGCAGCCAAAAGGATAAAAGAAAATATGGATTAATCTTCTAAATACATTTTATAATAAATAATTTATATATTATATTATATTATATTATATTATGGAACAACTAAAAATAATGATAGTAATTATTGTAGGTTTTTATCTAATTCATTCAATTAATAAATGTATTGAGGATAAAAAGAATAATAAAAATGAAAAAACAATTGAAGGATTTATTGCTGACATAACAGCAAAACTTGGTGGAACGATTAGTGGAGAAATTTATGATACACTCAAAAAACAATTTGAAGAAATAGATAGTGTTGAACAATTATTAAATTCTCTAATTAGTTGTTTATCATCAACTATGTTAATTATATTTATTGCTCGAACAAGAAAACGCCTTCCTTTAATTCGATAAGAGATATCCTCTGGATACACTAAATAAATAAATATAAATTAAATATAAGTTATATTATAATGAGGGATATATTTACATTATTCTTATTTACTTTAATATTCTACTACATTATAGAATATTTATGTAATTGCTTAACTACAGAAATTAATAATTCAAAGGTAAAAAAATTAATTGAAGGTCTAGATAGTATGGAAGATATTATTAGTAAAGAACAAAAACTACAAGAAGAAATCTCATCTGATTCAACAACGAAAATCGCAATTGTGATTGGTGGATTTGTCTCAATTGTAGCGCTCTCAATATTAGGAATTGTATTATATAATAAATATGCTGGTACTGATGCTGGTTCTGGTACTGGTACTGGTACTGGTACTGGTACTGATGCTGGTTCTGGTACTGGTACTGGTACTGGTACTGGTACTGGTACTGGCAAACCGCAGCCTGTCGAAGACCTTAACTCTATTGTTAATGGGGCAGAAAATGTCATTACGTCAAAATAATTAAAAAGGGGATAGATTATCTCCACTGAATCCATCTAAACTTGAAATACTTGAACTATTCAATGGTGGTGATAGACCAGATAATCCAATAATATCTTTATTTACAGGAACCTGTGCAACATTTGGTTGTTGATGTTGTTGTTGGATCTCTTGTAATTGTTGATGAACCTGATGTTGTTGTTCAACCATCTGTCCTGCCGATGGTGCTACCTTCTCAAAAAACTGAGGGGCAACTGCCGATTCTTCAATTGCTTTTGGAGCATTCTGATGAGCTAATGAAACAAATGCATCTACAAATACATTTTTAAGTATAATATATATTATAGGGAATATTAAGAATATCCATGCGAGATTAACCTGATTATACTGACATAAACCATAAAGAATAACTCCCATTATAATCACCAAACGAATTTCATTCCAAGAATATAAATTGTATAAATTCTCCATGCGTTGATTCGAATACCTCTTTAATACATTACGAGACATAAATAATGATACTCCAGAAACAATCACAAAAACGACAAATACAACCATTGGTGAACACATCTTCATTGATAGTAAATCTAAGGTATTTTCCATTTATATTATGAATATATATTTTTTTTTTACTATATAAAAATTACTTATGAAGTTACTATAAATGGGTATTCCTTTATACTTTAAAAACATAATTAAAGATTTTCCCGATATTATTATACCCAATGATCATTTAAATGTATCGATCGATAATTTATTTTTAGATCTAAATTGTGCAATACATCCATGTTGCGCAAATTTAACAGATGAACAAGAAATGTATGATAATATTTTTAACAAAATTCAAGAATGTATACAATTATCAAATGTTCAAAACTTACTCTATATTGCAATAGATGGTCCTGCGCCAAGAACAAAAATGGAACAACAACGTGAAAGAAGATTAAGATCTTCTCATGAAAAAAAAATATGGGATACAAACCAAATTACTCCTGGTACACAATTTATGAATCAATTATCAATCTTTCTTAAAGAAAAATGTAAACACTTATCAATAAAATATATCTTATCTGATTCAAATGAACCAGGTGAAGGTGAACATAAAATTATGAATTATATTGATACACTCCCGAATACAATGATTAATGTTGTATATGGTTTAGATGCCGATCTTATAATGCTCTCAATGTTAAGAAAATCAAATATATACCTCCTTAGAGAAAGAACAGAATTTAATATTGAAAACCTTGAAACACCTTATATTTTCTGTAATATCTCTTTACTCAAGAAATATCTCATTGATTCGATCAGAAAACCTTTCTTTCAAATCGAAAATAATACCATTCTAAATGATTACCTATTCATGTGCTTTTTACTAGGTAATGATTTTATTATTAATACTCCATGTATAAATATAAGATATAATGGTATTTATCGTCTTTTAAATATATATAATGAACTTCAAGAAGATTATGATGGAAAATTCTATCTAATTAAAGATAAAAAGATTTATCTAAATAATTTTAAATTACTGATCCAAAGACTCTCATCAAAAGAAGATGAATATTTAGATGAAATATTAATGATCCGAAAGAATCAACAAAACAAATTTCAAAGAATTTATAAGGATTTTCAAACAAATATTACCCTTTCTCAACTTCAATATACTTCACATCAATCTTTCAATGTTACAGAAGATCGTTTTAAAGAATATAAAAATCATTCACCAATCATACTAAGAGATAATGAAGAAAAAATTTTTAAAGAAAATAAATATTATCTATTTAATTTATACAATACATTAAATTATAATCCCAGTTTTCAAGAAATATTAAAAGATAATATCCATACTCTTTGTCAAGAATATATTAAATCAATTCAATGGACCTTTGATTACTACTTCAATGAATGTTACAACTGGAAATGGTATTATCATTATCATTTTGCCCCTCTTTTAAAAGATCTATCGAACTATCTTAATGAAATAGATTCTCTTGATAATTTAGTTCAAAAAAATAATATACCACACACCCCCGAAGAACAACTCAAAATTGTTTTACCTCATCAAAATGATTCATACCATTATCCTAAATATACTCCCCTATACTCACTTATGAAAAGGTACTATTGGGAATGTCATCCATTAATGATTCATTAATCATACCATCCAGAACATTTAATAGGCCTTTTCCACTCCCTAACCTCATCATCTTCATCAAGCAGATTTAATAATTTATAATCTGTTGGTATTTTTATCTTATCAATCCATATCCTTTCCCCATGAATTGATTTTATTCTCAAATTAAATACAGCTGAATTTGTATGTGTCTTAAAAATCGATTTATAAAATTCTAATTCTTCTTCTAATTTCTTTATCTTAATTTCACTCCTTACCTTATCACGATATTCCTTTGGTATATTTCTTACTAAAAATAGATTACTCATATTCTATTTATAATTAAAATATATTCTATTCAATTTTCAATTTTTTATATAATTTAATATAAGTTAAATGAAAAAAAATATACAATACCTACTATTTATTAGTACAATTCAATACTTAATAGATATTCAAATGTATCCTTGTAACAATATTAAAGGAAATATTCTATTATATATTCATCATATCATTAATGTTTATATTTATTTCGGCGCATTTCTATTCAATCCATTCTATCATCTAATCTCACTCATATTAATAATCATACATTGGATTACGAATGATAATAAATGTAAATTAACTGAATGGATGAATGAAATATGTTATCCAGATTATACTGAATATAAAGGATTTAATGATTTCTCCAGAATGATTGGACTACAAGATAAATATCCAAATATATCATACTATTATATATTTATTATGATCATCTATGATCTATTCCTCATATCCAATTCGACCTAAAATTTGATGATAAATATTCTCAATTAAAAAAAAATTAATATATATTCATTTTAAATGAAAAAAGTTTTACCTTTAATCATATTTTGGTCTGGACTTAATGCAACATTTACTTATAGTATTTATAGATATCACCTAAAGTTATTAAATAATGATATTTCAAAAGATATTCAGTAAATTTATCACCTTTTTAAGACATTATTATTTTTTGTATTTTATTCATCCATATACAGAAAAAAATGAATCATTGATTCAATTATTATCCAAAGAAAATGATCGTCTCAAAAATCAAATGAATCAACTATTTATTAAAAATGAATCATTTGAAGAAAATTATCATCTATTAAAATATGATAATAGAGAACTTGAAACAAAAATAATCGATCTTCAAAAAGAACATCAATTCATGAAAATAAAAATAGAATCTATGGAAGTTGAAAATGAAAAACTACAACAAAAAATAAATAAATATAAAAAATCATTCGCAAATTTAACTAAAAAAGGAGAGCATAAAAAAACATCCCCATTAAATAATAATCATTCTCATCAAATCAATTCCAAAAATACACCCATTAATCAATCACTTTCACTATCAGGTATTAATAATACAAAGTATGGGGGAGGTCCGTTAAGATATCGTGAAGGTAATATATACTATCATGGTGTCGGAAAAAATGAAACTCAAAAATGGAATCAGAATAATAAATTTAATCATTGTATCTTTGAATACAGCAAAGGACATAGTCTAGGTAATCCAGATCTATGGGACACATATAATGTAAATGATTTCTGTACAAATTGTTCCTACAACCATGACCTATCAAAAGGAAGAAGAGTTGTGGTTATATATCAATGTAATGGTCATGAAATTTAATATTATTCTATAATAAATGAAAGTTAGTTTTTGTTTTATCGCATTTGTTTTACTCATTTCAAGTTTATATATGAGCATCATGAAAAAAGATGATCAAATGTTTCATTCTTTCAATAACCTATTAGATAATCATCAAAAAAAAAAATATCAATCGATCATCTTTGAAAGATCATTAATCTATGGAATCGGTATGCTTCTTGGTTTAGGTATTGGTTTATCTTATTTTATGAATAATAGAAAAGAACCATATTTATTCTGTAAGGTAATTGCGATTATTTATATTGTAAAATTAGGATTTTATTACCTCTTCCCTAAATCACCATTAATGTTATATTCGTTAACAACAAAACAACAAACAGATGCTTGGGCTGATATCTATAGTGAAATGAAAAATAGATGGAAAATATCTCTATTTGTAGGGTTTATTGGTTATTTGTTCCTAGGATTTGCCTTAACTCGAAAATAATTATAAATTAGCATTGAATTGTTCAATTAATACATCTAAAGGACAAGGTCCTATTTCCATTACTTTTTTATGAAAATCTTTTGTTGAGATCCCCTGATCGAATGATAATTTTCGTAGATATAAAATTACTTTTTCTCCTATTTTATATGTTAATGCTTGTCCAGGTAAATTAATATATCGTAATAGTTCTCGATGAATATAATCATCTGAAAAACTTAGATATTTTTTCATAAATTGAAAACATTTATCATATTCCCATCCAAAATAATGTATCGATGTATCAATTATTAAACGAATCGTTCGATGAATATCATATTCAAGTTTATAGTAATAATTATTGATATCTTTATAATCACCCAAATGTTCAGAATACAAAGCCCATCCTTCACTATATGAAGTATATCCTGATGTCTTAAAATAATCAGGTTTATTTTCCTTTAGATGAAATAATATCTCATAATGATGTCCAGGTATTCCTTCATGTAAACTTAGAACATATAATTCATGTTTACTAATCTGTGATGGATTATTTGTATTAATATAGAATGTTCCTTTTCTTGTATGCTCTAGATCAGGTGAAATATAATATGCTGTATAATTTTTTAATTCTTCAGGAGATGACTTAACATCATAATATTCACTCTTTTTAGGATCTTCATGGAAATTTACTGGATAAATAGTTTGATATAAATCATCACGAATATCTTTTAAATCTTTAATAATATCTTCTTTATTATTGTAATAAAATGATTTATTTTCTTTAAAATATTTATTAATATCTTTAATATTTAATTTAGTTTCTAATTTTTTCTTTTCTTTTATTAATTTTTTTAGTTCAGTATAACCAAATTTATTAATACTTTCAGGTGTTAATCCTTCAAGTAAAGAATGTTTTATCATATTACGATATAATTTCTTCCCTTCCTTATAACTATGCAATCCCATCTTCTTTGATCCATGAGAATAATACTCATTTACTAAGAAATTAAAAAATCGTTGTAAATTGTTTTCTAAATATTTTTCAATCATTTTATTGAATCTCTTCTGATGAGGACCCTTCTTCTTATGATAGAATAACTGATTTTTTAAAATGTTCTCAAGTATATCTATCATCTGATCAATCGTTCCTAAGTATAAGGTTACCTTCTTCTGAATACCTTTTTTCATTTTTTGGATTATTGTATCAGTAATTGTATCTAAGGATTTTAATCTTCCGATAAAATTATCATAATCTTTTTTTACTTTAAATTTAAAATTACCACTCCCATTTGCTTCTGTAACATAGAAGACTAATATATTATTTGTAGTAACGGGCATATGAGTGAATACTTCATAATTTTCCTCAAAATGAATATTTTCTTTTATATCCTTGAGTAATATTTTATCATATATTGTTAAGTCATCTTTTTTTTCTAAAATTTTTAAATATTTATTATCAATCTTATTTAATCGATCCAGATAATCATCCGAATATATATTTGGTTGAATATGTCTTTTTGATAAATATTCTTCCTTTAAAAAAAAATCATTTATCGTTGGATCGACCTTTATGATTTCATGTAAATATTTATCACATAATTCCATATATATATATTATTATCCAATATTTTTATATTTCATCTAGATCTATATCACCATCATAACCTATATTTTCATCTTCTTCCTCTGGAATGTCATTTACAAATTCGATATTATCATCGCTAAAATATTCATTGTCTTCTTCTAATCGTATTGAATCTGGTACTAGTTTCTTTTCTTTTAATTTACGGAACCCGTACTCATCGTATATATCGATAATATCACATTTATTATCCTGAAAATCGCGAAGGGAGACTAGTACAACATCATTCATATTTACAAACTTACGCTTTCTCATAGTTCCACATAGTGTTGCCATTCTCTGTTTACCATCAAAACAGATAACATCAAAACGACAATTTCCTTTACATGCTGTAATTTGAGCATATTCTTGTCCATCTTCCTTAAGCCTTAATGTATTTGCTTCATTATAATCTTTCTTTCCGCGTTTATGTTTCTTTCCACCTTTCTTATTTCCTCTTGGCATTTTTACTTTGTTTGTATGTATTATAATTATTTTATCAAATTTTAATTATGAAATTTGATAGATTTTAAGATTCTTAATTCAAATAAAATGTACCTGCTTATTACAGAATCACCAGCAAAAGCTAAAAAAATTCAAGGTTTCTTATCCAATCAATACAATGTAAAATCTTCATGTGGTCACATTCGTGATCTAGAAAAAAAGAAAACAAAAAGATATGGAAATCCAGCCGACTTCGGTATTGATGTTGATAATGATTTCAAACCCACCTACAAAATCATGTCCGATAAAAAAGATGTCGTTAAAATGCTAAAAGAAAATGCTAAAAATAATACTATCATATTTGCCGCTGATGATGATCGTGAAGGTGAAGCAATCGCATGGCATACAGCAAACGTCCTTAAAACTGATATCAATCAAAAAAATAGAATCATCTTCAGAGAAATATCCAAAAAAGCAATCTTGAAAGCAATCGAAAATCCAATCAAAATCAATATGAATGAAGTTAATGCTCAACAAGCACGAAGAATTATTGATCGTTTAATAGGATTTAAACTATCCCCCTGTCTCTGGAAACATATTCAGTGTCAAGAATCAGGCCTCTCAGCTGGAAGGGTTCAAAGTGCTCTACTTAATCTCCTTCAAGATAGAGAAGATTATATCAATAATTATGAACGTCGTATGGCACTTAATATAAAAGGAAAGTTTAATGATCTTAAAGATACTGAATTTGTATTTACCGATAAATATGATATCGATAATGATTTCATTAAAAATCTTTTCACACTATTCTCAAAAGATAGAAATTTTAAAGTCTCGAATACGAAGAAAAAAAAAGATAAATCATATCCTAAAAAACCTTTCATTACATCCTCTCTTCAACAATTCGCTCAGAGTGAATTAGGATTCCCTGTAAAAATGACAATGGATATCGCTCAAAAACTTTATGAAAATGGACACATCACCTACATGAGGACAGATTCCACTTTCATCTCTAAAGACTTCCAAGATAAAATAAACAATTATCTATCCAATAATTATGAACATAATTACTACCAAACACCAAAAGAAAAAAAAATAAAAGGGGCTCAAGAAGCACATGAAGCAATTCGTCCTACTACTCTTGAAAAAAATATCGACGTTGATGAAACATCATTACGTCTCTATAACATGATATTTAAAAGGACGATTACATCTCATATGAAGCCAGCAGAATATGATGTCTATCAAATCAATCTTCAAAATGATGCCTCCAAAAGATTTGGATATTTTACAACTAATTATCGTCAATTAACATTTCCAGGTTATCTCATCTATAATAAAGAAAATATTGAAACTGATTCAGAACCTTCCTTTAAAAAAGATTATCATCTAGAAGAATGTATCAGTTCTGAGAAAGAAGGAGCAAAACCACCTCCTTATAATGAATCTGCGATTGTTAATCTCCTTGAAGAAACTGGTATTGGAAGGCCATCCACCTATGCTTCTATTATTGCTACATTAGATAATAGGAATTATACAATTAAAAAAGATATCAAACTTAATGATACAGAAAACTTTATAATCACTCTATCAAAAGATAATGATATCACAGAAAAAAAAGATCAAATAAAAGGACAAATACTCAAACAAAGAATACAACTCACTCCTTTAGGGAAAAAAGTCCTTGATTATCTAAAAAAACACTTCTCAAATATCATTCAAAAAGAATTTACATGTGAAGTTGAAAAAGATCTTGATCTCATTGCGGATGGGAAACAAAATTATATCGATACTATCAAAAAAGTTTATCTTTCCTTTGTAACCATTGTCGATGAACAAATGAACCTCAAAATCAATTATACACTTCAACACCTAGGTAAGAAACAAGGGAAAGATATTTACCTCGGTTCAGGAAAATATGGTCCCTATCTACAAATTATCAACGAAAAAAATTTCAAAAAAAATATGAGCATCCAAAAATATCTTGAACTCATCAATAAAGATGAAAAAAATATAACTCTAAATGATGCGATTCAGTTCTTAAAATTCCCTAAAAAAATTAATGATGAAATCACAATTCATATCGGTCCCTATGGATACTATATGAAACATAATAGTAAAAATTACAAAATTAATCAAAATGGTAAGTATACCGAAGAATATTGTCTCAGTATCCTTAGAAAATAAATAACTATAGTATATAATGGTCCCTATCTTCGTATCAATAATTGAAAGTATTTATATTATTTATATGTTCAATTTTTTTAAGACATCAATCTATTTTAGTCATCCATTTGATTTTTTAACTCAGAACTTTAAATTGATTGATCACTCAAATAAAGAAAATCATCTATGTACCTTAGGTAATATCGCAGGATACCTACTAGGAATATGGTTCGTATTAAGACATTCAATTCAACCATCCATTACAAAAAAATGGAATCGAATCATCATAAATATTGTATTTTTTACATGTCTAATAAGTAATACAAATGCCTTTATCTACTTCTTACCAATATATATTCTTGAAATATTAAATCATTAACATATAATATAAATATCAGTCAACAGAAGGAATTATCTTCCTCGAATCATTCCTTTTACTTCTGCGATGTAAGTCTTTCTCATACTTTACCTGTCTTAGACTTTTTGTATTCCACGTCCCTATCCCTTTCTTTCTATTTAGGGTAATTCTAGAAAATTTTCTTCTTTCCTTCAAGTTTAAAGAATAATATCCACAAATACGAACCATATCACATAACTTACAACGACAATTCGTATGATACCAATATTTATCATGAATATCCTCATTTGTCCATTGCCGAAGTGATATAGGAGTATTCATCTCCGAAGAATAAGGACTAATATAAACATCTTTAATACCAGGCTGGCCCCTCTTGCGTACATACTTACGACATAATGGATAGTGTATAAAATGAATTTCATCATCATATCCTTCACCCTTGAGTTTCTTAAACCTTAAAATTCGGTTCCCCCTCTCATCTTCTTTAATCTCTTTCTTTTCTCCTCTGATCAATGAAATTGTCTGTGAGAACCTCACTTTATGATCATCTAACCAATCGTTTAAATGAGATTGAATCGTCATCCTAAAGATGAGCTTCTTCACATCCAGAGGCAACGAATATAACTTCCTCTTAAGACTCTGTTGTTCCTTTAGTTGAATTGCCTTTCTTAATCTTTTTCTTTCATCTTCAGTCTTTTTCTTCCTGTATTTCGGATGCTTCTTCTTCTGAAGAGGCATGATAAAATATTATCTTATTTTTATAACTCTAATTTGAGTTATTCAAATTTATAGTTTTAATGAACTCATTGATATCCTCATATGTGATTGGGATATTATACATTTCAGCATGTCTCCTACAAAAACACCGATAAAAAAATGGGAACCATGCGTTCCGATTACATCTCTCTCCTCTTCGTTCACCTTTTGTTAAAATATGAATACATTGATATTCCATCCTTCTCCTAAATTAATCAATTTTATATATTTTCTCTTAAAATAATTTAAAAGTAATCATATATAATGAGTATTATGAATCCATTTGAAAAAATACCACCCGCAGAAATACAATACTTTAAAGAAAAAGTTCAACATTGGCTTCAAGTTGATAAACAAATCACCGAAATTGAAAAAAATCTTCGAGAACTTAAAAAAGTAAGGAATAAAGAATTAGAACCAGAAATTACATCATTCATGACAAAACATAATGTTACCGACCTTAATACCGATAATGGTCGTCTGAAATGTCAAGAAAGAAAAACAAAACAAGGTTTTAATAAAAATAATATTCGACAAAATTTATCTTCGTACCTTACCGATGAAGTCAAACTAGAACAAGCCGTTCAAGATCTATGTGCGAATCGAGAAGTAGTCGTTAAATATACTCTCAAAAAACTAAAATAGTTATGTAAATCATCGAATAAGTGTCCCACTTTGGAATCTTAAAGGGATCATTCAAAATATAAAGAAAATCGAATCGTAGTAAATAACTATATAATTCGAATATTAAGTAGTACTCAATCAATCGATCTAAATAAAAATAAACTATTATAATATATGGAACAATATATCGTTCGTAAAATAACAAAAACAATTCAAAATAAATATTATCATAAATTCTATGATAAAAGAGATAAAGAAATTAAGGATACTAAATATATAGAAAATATCACAAAAGGACTATACATACCTCCAGCATATGATAATGTAAAAATTAATAAAATTAAATCACACAAAATAAGGGCAATTGGTTATGATTCAAAAAATAGACCCCAATATATCTATAATAAGTACTTCATTCAAAAACAAAAGGATAAAAAATTCAATCATATGGTTGCGTTTGGAAAAAAGTTTAATACAATTAATCAAAAAATTAATGAAGATCTCTACTCAACCAAAGACTCCAAAGAAAAACAAATCGCAATTATCTTAAAACTAATCATGGAATGTCACTTTAGGATTGGAAATGATCGATACTCAAAAACAAATCAATCATATGGAACAACTACTCTAGAGAATCGTCATATTAAAGTAAAAGGTAAAACATTAGAAATAGACTTTATCGGAAAGAAAAAAGTTAGAAATGTTTGTACGATTAAACATAAAAAAGTAGTTAAATCATTAAAAGAAAAAAAAAGAACATTAAAAAAAAATGATCGCATTTTTACATATCGTAAAGGTCATGAATACTTTCATATTAATTCAAATGATGTCAATAAATATCTTAAGAAATTAGGGAAATTTACTGCAAAAAATTTTAGAACGTGGGGAGCAAATATTGAATTAATCATTCAACTCCTTAAAAATTGTAAGAAATGTGAACCTAATACAAAAAAAAATATCGATTCTATCATGAAAAAAAGTATTAAAAGTGTCGCACATAAATTACATAATACACCTTCCGTATGTAAAAATAATTACCTTGATCCTGAACTTATCAGATTCTTCACTTTCGATTGTAAAAATTTCCTTAACTATTTTTACATAAATAAAAAAAAATCATTCACAAAAGAAGATATCTATAAAAAATATGTCAAATTTCTTGAATCATTATAATCACTTCTTATAAAAAATCTTCTTCTTACCACTTATCTCACCCACCTTATCTCCAATATCCCCATCATCAATCGCATAAATATATTGAGGATCCTTTTCATTCGTCTTAATATAATACTCCTTCTTATAATGTTTTATTATCTCAACCTCCAGTTCATCTTCAGATGATTCATCCTCTAATTTATCCTCTGATATTTCTTTAACTTCTTCTTCAATATCTTCTCTAATATCTTCCTCTTGTACTTTGGTGATCTCTTTCATCTTTTCTACTAATGTTGATCCAACCTTATCTCCAATTGTATCATGATACCAACCATTAATACCTATACTTGAGATTCCAACATCTCTTTCGGTTACATTATCAAAACAAGTATGTTTACTATATCCTTTTATCGCAACTTTTACTTTCTCAAGATCATCTAAATAACTATTTTTAGGATCATCTTTCCATCGATTATCGACTTGCTCTATATTACTATCGCATGTATTTGAATTTTCTAAATTTTCAATCTTTTTTTTTAATGACTTGATCTCTTCATCACGATTATGTATTTCTTTATCTTGTGCCTTTAACATATCAAATTTCTCTTTTTCATTTAATTCCTTTATTGTTTTTTCCTGGAGTTCATTTATCATAATACTATAATCATGGATTGTTTTTTCATGCGTTGTAATTATCTTATCCTTTTCTCTTATCTCATTGAGAAGTTTCTGATTGAATTGATTTAATCTCTCTACTTCTTTTGTAAAAAGTATCATTTCCTGAGTATGCTTCTTTTCATTTGATTGATATGATTCAATTATCTTATTAACCTCTTCAACGATTAAACTTTTTGAATTAATAAGGTCCATAATTTAATAATATATTACAAACTAATTTTAAATATTTTATATCTATATATAATGTTTGATATCGAACATTGTTCTCCACGTAATGAAAAAATAGAAATATCATGTTATGATAATAATATACTAAAGAAAATAGGTCGAATTATTAATAAAAAATCAAAAAATAAAACAATTAATCTCAATTGGGGGAAAGATAAACTATATCATCAATTATCCAATTACTTTAAAAATCAAAGTTCCTGTAAAACGGAATTTTGTTGGATCAAAGAATTACATGATCATCTAAATAAACAAGAATATAAACATTTCCTAAATCACTTTCGTCCAATTATGCCTCCGAAATGGAAAATCAATAAAAATGAATGGTTGACAACAATTGATATTGATAATGTATTGTCTCAATATCAAAAGAAATATCCATACTTTAAATACATGGGCGCAAACCCAATTGATTTTTCCATAAAAAGTGGAAGATCATGTCTGACTGGTGGAGAATTATGTAAAATTAACATAAATCGTTTAAAGAAAAAATATAAAAATATTGGTGCAGTCTTTAATATTGATCCAAGTACTGAGCCAGGTCAACATTGGTTTTCACTATATATTGATCTTGTAGGAAAAAATAGGAAAAAAAAACCAACAATCTATTATTTTGATTCAGCTCAAAAAATAACAAAAAAAAATATAGAAGAAAGAATACCAGAAGAAATTCAAGAGCTCGTAAAAAAAATACAAAAACAAAACAAAAATTTTGATTTCTTATTCAATGATTGTAAACATCAATACCAAAATACAGAATGTGGTATTTATTGTATTCACTTCCTGACTGAAATGTTAAGGGGTGTTCCGTTTAAGAAATACCTAAGCTCTAAATTAAATGATAATGAAATGGAACAATTTCGTTCCAAGTTTTTTATTCATGTAAAATAAAATATATATAAATAATATAATTATAATATGTTTGAAATTGGATCAGAACAACTTAATACATCATTAATTGTTATTTTAATTCTATTAGTACTATTCCTAATAGTTATCTACTTTTCAGTTAACTACAATCAAACACAAAAAGCAAATATCCTTAATGAAAAAGCAAATATACTTACTGATAAAGTTACAAATATGAAAATGGATTGTCCAGTATGTCCTGATCTAGAATGTCCGCCTGAAAAAGAATGTCCCGCATGTAATTGTCCTGATCCTCCTTCATGTCCGGCGTGTCCAAGGATACCTAAGCCAGAAAAATGTCCAGATATGAAGTGTCCTCAAGTTAAATGTCCTCAAGTTAAATGTCCCGATCTACCAGACACCATCAATATACCAAAACAAGTAAATGATGTAACTAATATTCCGAAACAACCTAATCTATCTTCTCTATCTCAACCAGATATGAATGTTACATGTCCTAAATGTCCAGATGTCCATTGTCCAACACCAAAATGTCCCGAAATCAGATGTCCGAAATGCCCACTATGTATCGATAATTCGATTCAATCAGGTAATAAAAATATGTTCGAAAGTAAAGAAGACACATTCAATCAAGATTCAATCATAGATGATGTAATCGCTTCACCAAATGATATACCAATTAATTCAATCACTCATAAGACCTTATCTCCAAATGGTTTACTACCTGGATTTAATAAATTCAATAATCAATCTCTCAATTGTCCAGAACCACCACCTTGTCCTAAATGTCCTAAATGTGGTGAAGTTACTCCTACCGAATGTCCTATCTGTCCTAAGTGTCAACAACTTCATTATCCAAATGTAAATCATGTAATTGGTGGTATGTTCTCAGGTACAAATGTAAATAATACATCACTTGGTGGAGGAGGATACTTCCCATTGAAATCAATCAGTGAAAAATGTCCTATTCAAGGTTACAGAACAAACAATAAAAACGGAGATGTATTAGGTTCAAATGATTCAGCAATTCAATCTGCTGTTACATCAATCACACCCAATTTAGTTCAGGCAGCAAACCAACGTCCTCCGGTGATTGGTCCTGATGAAGATCCTGTTGAACCTGTGGATGCTGAAGAACCTCTGGATGCTGAAGAACCTCTGGATGCTGAAGAACCTCTGGATGCTGAAGAACCTCTGGATGCTGAAG
>MDSY01049669.1_pt1 | contig 16226 bp, 9 predicted proteins | sample 811131 | NCBI WGS metagenome assembly MDSY01 (sample SAMN05326643, study PRJNA326480) | marine metagenome | isolation source: seawater | place: Atlantic Ocean: South West | collected 2010
GTGTCTACTTAGTTACATATAAATACCCACACACTAATTGGGTATCAATGGAACCTGTGACAAATATATCCGCAAAAAATCTTTTAAAAGAGTTTGAATCTGGTAGAGGAGATGAAAAAATAAATCAAATCATACAAATCTCTGGAACTATTTCATCTGTAAAAGACTCACTATACATCATAGATAACAGCGTAGTTTGTATACCTGAAAATAAAATTGAAAATCAGATTAAATTAAATAAATACGTTTTCGTCAAAGGACGATGCCTTGGATTTGATGATCTCTTGGGTGAAATTCGGATGGACCATACTATTTTGATGGACTAATAAAGCTTGAATAAAAAGAAACATATTATAAGAAAATTTCAAAACAGTATTTTCTGATTCCATGAGAGGATTTTTTAGACATAAGAAGGTGACCAGAAGACTAATAACACTCGTCTTTTTGATGGGTATTTACGGCTATATAGCCGTAAAAAAACAGACAGTTGATATCAAAAATATCAATACACTTGAATTAATTTCAGCAAAAGATATTCTATGGTATTTTCAGATAAATGAAGGCGAAAAGTTTCTTGGCCAAATTCTATCAATAGAGGGAGTAGTCACCCAAAAATCCGATTCTACTTTAGTCCTAAATAATTCAGTTCATTGTTTTATGGATACCAGTCTGGAAAATAAATGGTTCGATAAAAATGAAATAATAATCAGCGGTCGTTGTCTGGGATATTACGAACCAATGAAAAAGGTTCAATTGGACCATTGCATTGTAAACACAAATTAATTTTCTTCTTGGGTTAAACAGTATCATGGTACTTAAATCAGTTTCAATAGTTCTTACTGCTCTTTTTCTATTATTGATGTCATGCATTGATCCAGCTCCACGTTATGGACTCTCATACGGAGCTTTTGTCCAACAAGAAGGAATACAATTTCGGTTACTAGCACCTTCCTCTGAGATGGTATATTTAGTGATTTTTTCTAAATTTGATGATAATTCAGGAATTGAGTTTCCAATGGCCCGAACAGAAAATGGAATTTGGTCCTATTTCCTTAAAGATCATGGTTATGGAACACTATACGGATATCGGCTAAAGGGAGAAAAAAACGATTCGACTATCATTGTAGCTGATCCTTACTCCAAATCAGCCGTTACTCAAAATACATGGCGGCATGTAGCAAAAAGCCTTGTTATAGATACGAATTTTGATTGGAAAGGAGATTCATGGAAACGTATCAATAAAAAGGACCTTATAATTTATGAGACGCATGTAAGTGACATGACAAAACATCCTTCATCAGGGTCAAACTATCCAGGAACATATAAGGGATTTGTTTCAGATAATCAGGTCGGGGGTATTAAGCACTTAAAAAACCTTGGAGTTAATGCAGTTCAATTGTTACCTATTTGGGACTTTGCTAATGTAGAAATGCCTTATTTAAAAACGATCGAAGGTAAGACAAACTCCTGGAATCCTTATGAGAGAAATCACTGGGGATACATGCCTACTTTTTTCATGGCTCCTGAAAGCTACTATGCGTCAGATGGTACTAGTATCCCTAATAAGTGGAACGGTATTGATGGAAGGGCAGTAACTGAATTAAAAGAGATGATTAGAGTATTACATAAGAATGAAATAGCAGTGTTTTTAGACGTAGTAATTAATCACGTCTCAAACTATGATTACCAACCACTTAAGTATATTGATCGAAGTTTATATTTCAAGCTTAAAGAGGATGGAGATTTCCAAAGTCAATGCTGTGGCAATCTTTTAGATTCAGATAATCAACATGTGACAAATTACATAATTGAAAGCTTAAAGTATTGGATGGTTGATTATCACATTGATGGATTCAGGTTTGATCAAGCTAATCTCCTTTCATCGAAAACAGCAAAACTAATTCTAAAAGAGCTCCAAGGTATTAATCCTGATGTAGTAGTCTATGGTGAAGCATGGGATAATAAACAGACTGAATTCTCTCGCATGAGCTGGGGATCTTTTAATGATAGTTTTAGGGATATTCTTAGGGGAGATCTGCATGATTTTTCCAATAAAGGTTTTCTTTTTGGTACCTATAGACCAACAGATAATATAAATAGTTTAAAAACTATTATAGGCGGATCCCTATTATCAACTGGCGGTTTGTATGTTTCATCTGAAAACTCTATTAATTTTTTAGAAGTGCATGATAATTATTCCTTTAGCGACTACTTGCGGATTAGTCTGGATAAGAACCATCAAAATGAAATTATTAATGATCGTTTAGAACACATAAGGTTAACACCCGAAATTAAAAAATTGAATACACTTGGAGCCTTGATACTTTTTACTAGTCAAGGGATTCCTATTATCCACCAAGGACAAGAATGGGCTCATTCCAAAATTATTGCACCTACCAAAGTTCCGGACCCTGACGTTGGGAAAATGGATCCAAATTCTTATAATAAAGATAATGAAACTAATTGGCTTAATTGGGAAGATGCCCACCAAAATGAACTATTGGTTGATTATTATATCGGTCTCATTGCGTTAAGGAAAAAATATCCTGAACTAAGGAGAAGCACCCTGGACAAAATAAAATTTCTTAACATTAAAAATGAGTTAGGCTTGGGCTATGTTATTAGGGACAATATAACTGTTTTTTTAAATGGAAATAAATCAGAAACATTAAATGTAAAACTCCCTCCAGGAAAATGGTTACAAGTCGCAAATGGAAGCAAAGTTGATTTAAGGGGATTTAGAATTTCCGAGGGTTATGTAAAAATTCAGGCAACAAGTGGCTCGGTTTATATTAGAGTATGAAACTCTATTTTCTCTCCGGGTGTTTATTGGTATTTACCGGATGTAATATGTTTCAAAATAATAATACAACACCAAAGTGGTCAGACAGCCTAACTATATATGAAGTAAACCTTCGCCAGTTTACTTCTGAGGGTACCATCGATGCTTTTAGAAATCACCTCCCAAGATTAAAGTCAATGGGTGTGGGTATTCTCTGGTTCATGCCAATTCACCCAATAGGGAAATTAAATCGAAAAGGTACTCTTGGGAGTTATTATTCCGTAATGGATTATTACCAAGTTAATCCAGAATTTGGCACCCTTAATGAATTCAAATCCTTAGTTGAAACAATTCATGAAATGGGTATGTATGTAATTATTGATTGGGTTGCTAATCATACTTCGTGGGATAATAATATTGTTGATAAAAACCCCAATTGGTTCACCAAAAGCAAAACTGGAAAATTCCAACATCCACCCGGGACAGATTGGCTTGATGTAATTGATTTGAACTATGATAATTATGATCTTAGAAAATATATGACTAATGCTATGACTTTTTGGGTAAAATACGTAAATGTTGATGGATTTCGGTGTGATGTAGCCAATCTAGTTCCAACCGACTTTTGGAAGTCTGCAATATCAGAATTGCGTAAAATTAAGCCAATATTTATGCTGGCAGAATCAGATGAACCCGATCTTCTTCACAAAGCTTTTGATACAGATTATAATTGGGGTCTATATCATTTATTAAAAAATATTGCCAATGGCCAACAACAATCTTCAGAAATAAAAGAATATTACCTAAATCTTCCAAAATCTTATCCTAGCAATAGTTTAAGAATGAATTTTCTTGATAATCATGATGAAAATAGCTGGGGGAGAATCATGGTAAACCATTTTGGAAAAAATATTTATCCTATCATGACTATGATATTTACACTCCCAGGAGTGCCCATGATTTACTCTGGCCAAGAGGCGAAGCTCAATAAACAATTAAAATTTTTTGAAAAAGATTCGATTGAGTGGGGTAATTACCCAGATAGTCAATTTTATCAAAACTTGATCATGCTAAAAAAAAATAATCCAGTTTTTTGGAATAATAACTATTCAATTTCTTTTGTAGACTCTCTTCCCGATAATATAATTGGATTTTATCGAAAAATTGGTGATGAGGAATACGGGGTAATGATAAATCTTACATCGAAAAGTAATGTCGTCAATATTACGAAATCTGTTGATGTTATTTTCAAGGATGAAAAATCTCAATTGGATCATATATCCCCATCGGGATATTTAGTTTATAAAATAAAGAAGTGATCTAATGTCATTTCCAAACCTAATCAGATGGAAAGCCAGATTATTTTATATAAAACGGGTGAATAATTAGATTTTATAATGAAAAATAAATTTATATTTATAGTTTTCAATATTTTTCTCGTTGGCCAATTATTTGGATTTTTAAAAACTGATGGTGAAATTATTGTAAATGAAAATAATGAAAAGGTTATCCTCAAAGGTTTTGGTTTGGGTGGGTGGTTAGTTCTTGAAGGATACATGTGGAATTATCCTGGATTTGGCTCAACCAGTGTGCTAGAGGCAGAAATTGAGAATTTAATCGGCTCCGATAAGAAAAAATTATTTTTTGAAACGTATAGAGAAAACTATATAAATGAAAAGGAGATAAAATTTTTAGCAGAAAACGGGTTCAATGCGCTCAGGATACCGCTTCACTACAAACATTTTTCTGCATCAAAAAACTCATTTTCCGAAGAGGGATTTCAAATTCTTGACCCAGTAATTAGTTTGTGCAAAAAATATGGAATCTATATTATTTTGGATATGCATGCGGCACCCGGAGCACAAAATACTAATGATTTTTCTGATTCAGATGGGCAGAATGCGTATTTATTCACGGAAGAAAGTAACCAGGAATGGCTAGCATCAATATGGAAATATATTGCGGATTACTATGCTAATGAACCAATAATCGCCGCATACGATTTATTAAATGAGCCAGTTTTACCTTGGGGAAAAGGACCCTCTGTTTTAAGGAAGACTTATGAAACTTCAATAGATTCAATCAGAGAAGTAGATCAAAACCATATAGTAATTATTGAAGGTAATTGGTATGGTAATGACCACTCAGGTTTGTTGCCTCCATTTGATAGTGAAATGGTTTACAGTTTCCACCATTATATTGGAGGTATTGATGATACTAATTACATTCATCAATACACAACTAATCTACAGAAGCAATTTAATGTTCCATTGTGGGTTGGGGAGGTAGGTGAAAATTCAAATACCTGGGCTCATAATAAAAAAAGTTTTTTTGAATCAAAAAATATTGGTTGGAGCTGGTGGAATTTTAAAAGTTTAGAACGAATCTCAAGTTTATTTAGTTACAGGAAAACTGAAGATTTTCAAAGAATTATAGATTTTTGGCAGGGGTCTGGACCTAAACCAGATACCTTGGATGCATTTACAACGCTCATGTCTTTTGCTGAATTAACTTCATTTGACTCTTGTGACATAAACATAGGATTGGTCAGAGCTTTAGTAGACAGTTCGTTTAGCTATGTTTCAAAACCCTTTTCTTCATTCAAACCTCCTGGCCAATTGCCAGCTATAAATTATGATACTGGAAATAACGGAGTAGCATATCATGATAACCAAAGCGTGGATCCAAATAAATTTAGTCCAGAAACAAAGTCTTGGAACAATGGGTGGACTTATAGAAACGATGGGGTTGATATTGGAGTCAGTAATGCAGGAATCGAAGAGAGTTATTATGTAGGCTGGATTGAAGATGGTGAATGGATGATTTATACTCTTGATCCTGATAAACCTACAAATCAAAAAGTTTCTCTTGAGGTTGCTTCCTACATAAATGGGTGTGAAGTTACTGTTGAATTTGACTCAAGTTATTTTTTTCATAAGGTCCAATTGCCAAATACAAATGGCTGGGATAGTGGTTGGAGAACGATAACAATTGGTAATGTGTCCTTATCTGGAAAAACGAAGATGAAGATCAAAGCAGAGACGGGTGGCTTCAACTTAAAAAGTATCATTTTCCAAAATATTGATGAATCAATAATTCCAATGTCTTTAAGACCAACCATTTATCCGAATCCCGTGAATAGTATTGCGAAAATTGAATGGAATAGTGATTTTTACCTAAAAACAGATATAAACATTTATAATGTTTATGGAAATTTAGTTTTAAACCATTCTGTAATGTCGAAGAAAGGAGTTAATCAAATTAATTGGGATATGAGATCCAGTGAAATGAAGAGTCTGCCATCAGGGATTTACTTCATAAGCATAGAAACATCAAACGCAAAATCAACTATAAAATTAACATTTTTGAAATAGCTACCTTAAGTAAGTTGTTTTTAAAAACTGTTTATTTGAAGTGAAAATAATTTCTACAAAATAAACTCCGCTTGATAAACTGCTATTGCTAAAATCAATTTTTATATATGAGTCAGTATTCTTTGCATATTTTTTATTGAAAATAATTTTTCCGCTTAAATCAAAAATATTAATCCCAGTTAATTCTTTTTGTTCTTGATTTGATAAGCTAATTAATAAATTAGAGTTAAATGGGTTTGGATATATGGGCGATTCTTTAGTTTGTATAAATTTATCATGTTCTAGATTCGTACCTAAAGGGGTAGGGTTATAACCAGATGTGGTATTACTTGTTAAACACAATATAAGGTTTCCATATCTAAAAACAGCATTTCCCTGAATGAATTGGGCATTATTTGAATACCAAGAATGTGTTGCTTTTTGCCACCTTGAATCATCAAAATAATTGAAATTGTCTACCCATTCTAAAGAAAAATTATTTTCACTGCCACTTGTCCCAAAACCAGGCGTATAATTATAATATTTTACCCAATCATAAAATGCATAAACTGGAAGCACATCAGGATTGAAAATTCCAACCCAATCCTCCCAAATGGGTTGCCAAATATTCATCATAACTTTTTGAGGATAAATGAATGATGAGACATATGAGTCATTACTATACCTAACTATACTATCATTAATGAAAAATGCAATATAATCGGGAGTCCACTCAAATGCATAAGTTGTAAAATTTTCATGAGGGCTTGAAAGCATATCCAAAAGTTCTTCATGATGTGTCTCTCCCGCGGAAATAATATTTGTTTGAATGCTATAATTTTGATTACCCAAACCTTCGAAATCTATTTCGCACCAATTCTGAGGATCCCCAAGACCCTCTGCCCAAAAATCCCTGATAGAAAAAAAGGAAGATACTACACCAGACCCACTTGCTGTTTTCATTCTCGCTTCAAATCTACCATATAAGAAAGATTCTACTGTTCTATATTCAGCACCATGATATGGTTTTTGGGATAAAACAGTCCCCAATATAATAAAAAAGTAAAATATTCGAACCACTGATATCAGTAAGGTATTTTTGAATAAATTCTCACATAATCAATCATATACGTTGCTGGGAAAATAGAATTATCAATACCTTCTTGCCCTCCCCAGTCTCCACCAATTGCAAGATTTAAAATTAAAAAATATGGGCTATCGTAAGGCCATTCGTTATAAGTTGCGGATACAGGTTTATTAAACGTGAAATATAATTGATTATCAAAATATCCCTCAATTTTTGTGGAATCCCAAGCCATAGAGTAAATATGAAATTTATCCTCTAAACCTTCTAAATAAAAAACTCCCTGCTGATCTGTACCATGTACATTACTGTTTAAGAAACCATTATGGATACTAAAGAAAACATGATTTTCTTGATGCCCAACGTGTTCCATGATATCTATTTCACCACAAAATGGCCACCCCACAGATTCTATTTTTTCGCTTAACATAAATATTGCGGGCCAAGTCCCAATACCTGTTGGCAGTTTAGCCCTTACCTCAATATACCCATATTTCATGTGTACCTTGTTTCTTGTATTTACTCTTGATGAGGTGTAAGATGGATTATTTGGATCAAATGGAGTTGATTTTCTTGCTTTTATAACAAGATTACCGTTTTCCAGATATAAATTTTTAGAACTTTTTACATACTCTTGTTTTTCATTATTTATTTCTCCAGGATTCATTAGCTCAATATTCCAATAATTGTGGTTTAGGCTGTCTGCATTAAATTCATCATTCCAAAAGTAACGGTATCCTATCGGGATTTCATCTTCATAGATACAGTTCCCATCATCTATTGTTGCCGAAGAATCAAAATTAACTGCATTGGGGTTAGTGCAACCATAATAAGAACAACTGCTATCATCTATGCTAGCCTGACTATTATAGTTCTCAGCATTTTCATCAGTACAACCTTCTATTACTGATACTTCCTTTTGGCTTTGTTCATTTTCACAGCTATTCAAAATAAGCATTAGAATAAAAGTGTATTTTTTTTTATCCCATCTCACTTTAAAATAGACCCATAGTCAAATAAATGATCATCTGTTAAGATAGGAAAAGATGGCTCGAGATTTACATATGCCTGGTTTGAATATCTTGCAAATAGATCAATCTTGGATAATTTAATATTTCCGAGTTCCTCTGTATTAATCTTTATATCATCACTGTAAACTTTTTGTAGAGAATCGATAGCTTTGACTAAAAATTTTTCTGGAAACTTATTGTTATAAATATTATCTAGATTTGGCACCTTTTTCAGGTAATATAATTTCACTAATGCTGATCGCTGGTAATCCTCCCATTTTTGTTTTACTTGAATAATATTCACATCTTTATCTAAACCTAAATCGTAAGCTCTTTTGGTAATATGCATATCTCTTATAAGATCAGCGATTGATAGCTTAAGTTCGGCATTAAACCGCTGGGGATGGAATTTTTTATTTCTAAAAACAAGTGGATGCTTTTTTATTAATTCCATCAGATCTGAAACAGTCCAACTTTTATCTTCATGCGAAAAAATGATCTCAGATTTTAGATTATCAAGCTGATTTAAATTTTCTAGTTTCAGCTCACTGTTTTTCTCCCATACAGCATCCTGCAAAACCTTTTCTTTTTTCTTTTTCTCAATCAAATAAATATCAGATACCTTACTGGCAAATCTATTAAAACTTTCTTTATAAAAATTTATCTCTTTGCTACTCAATAATTTAGAAACATAACTCGCATATAAATTCAATGCCTCTTTTTCAATAAAATCTTTTTTCGCAGAGTCCCATGCATCATTTTTTTCTTTTTCAGTCACTCTTACAGATCCCGTCCAGCTTTTTATTTTTAAAAAAAGATTGGTTGAATCTGTATCAAATGGTCCATATACTTTATTTTTTTCAGGACCAATGTAAAATAATAATTCTTTAACAGGTTGGATCATCTCATCATTAAATCTTAACAGTTTAGTTTTAATTACATTGTTTGAATTAAATGATTCTTTTTTATTAAATATTTTTTTTACTTTTGAGAGTGCAATTTGCTTTTCTTTATGAATCGTCAGAAATGAGATTTCGTAAGTTCTCGATCGAAGTAACATAAATAATTCAATTTTATTTTTATCCTCTTCAACAAAATCATATCCATAGGTTTTAAGCATCAACTGTCGCATTGCTTGTTCCTTTCTTCCCTCAATCAAATTTATCTGTGGCTCAGTCAAAGATAATTGCATTTTCTCAAATTCAATTGCTAAAATTTTTTCAGCTATTAATGAGTTCATTGCAATTTTTTTGTGGATATAGTTTTCACCTTTACAATATGCAGGTCTTGGAACATACTCGCATCTTTTTATGAAATCATTTGCAGTAATAATCCTATCTCTGACAATTCCCAGTACTGAAATATTGGGCTGGATAGAATTATTTTTTTTCGTGCAAGAAAAATGTACGAAACAAAATAAAGTTAAAAGGTAATAACCAGCTCGGGCCATTAATCTTGAATATTTAATCGTTTTTTTAAAAAAGTTTTAAACGCATTGAAATCAACGAAACATCTCCCAAAATACCAACTGATTGATAGGAGTAATCAATTCCTATTCGCTGATTTCTTACTAATTTTTTCTCAAAACCTATGCCATAGGTTAAACTGGCAAAAGGAAACTCATAGCCTAAAAATCTAGTCTCTTCATTTGCCTGCTCAATACCAATACCTTTTAATCCAGTTCGGAGAAAAAAACTGTTTCCATCAGCGATGACGAAACTGTATTGGCTTCCTATGTTAATAGATTCACTATTATTATTAGGGTGTAAAATATCAGCGGATAAAATGAGCGACTGGTTATATTTGACAATTGGTTTTATCGACGCACCCATTCTAAAAATTAAAGGTAATTCCCAATATTCCGTTCTAAACTGGCCAATCACTGTTTCATAATTGCCATTTTCATTTTCTAAAATATCTATTGGATTAATAAGATCAATACCATCGTATCGCATTTTTGAACCATAGTTTGAGATACTCATCCCAATCTTCATACCATTTTTACGATCATTAGAAATACTGAAAAATTGCGTCCTTACAATAACACCTAAATCCAAAGCTACCGCACTAGCTGTTGTATGCCATATATTTGAATTGATTGATTTTATGGAGGCACCAAAAGAAAACCAATCTACTAAACTTTTTCCATATGTTATCGCAGCAGCTAACTCATTTGCTCTGTATGACTCACCGGTACCATTTTGGTTCAATACATTTGTGACTTCAATTGAACCGTAATCAAAATCTGTGAACCATAAACCGATTGTTCCAAAACTACCCATTCTCAGTGCACTTGAAACAGAAAAATGTCGAATATCTGCAACCCAATTCTGCGATGAAACACCTAGCTCAAAACCATCTAATTGAGCTAATGCTGCTGGGTTCCAGTATGCAGAAATAGCATCATCTGCAATACTTACATATGCCTCTCCCATTCCCACCGCATTACTACTTGTCCCAATCTCTAGAAAATTAGCTGAGGTAGTGCCGTATCGATATTGTGAAAAGCAAATGCTGAAAAAAATATGAAAAATTAAAAAAGATTTCATTTTATTATAGCAAACTTGCCAATTGATTCTTCTGAATTAAGCATGTCATTTGAGAAATTTGGTTTAACATGATAAATGTACATACCAGCCGCAACCTCTAAGCCCTCCTCATTTAAAAGATCCCAATGGATCATACCATCATCAATACCACTAGATGCCATATTAACAATAATTGTTTTTACTTTTACACCACTTGGTGTAAATATTGTAATTTGACATTGGGAAGGAATGTTGGTGAACATGATTTTTCTTGGCTGATTAAGAAATGGATTTATTACCGCTTCTTCCATAGCATTAGTACCAACATAGGGATTAGGAACAACTCTGATCTTTTTCATGTCACTCTTAAACTCCTCCACTAAAATCTCCTTGGTTGAATCGATCATAAATTCAAATGTATCTGTAATCCAGAAATTTCTATCCCAACTGACCGAATATCTGGCACCCGGATCAGGTATTTCGGAGCTACTGAGATTAAGAAAATCGATTATGAATGATGTCCCTAACCATTTGTTTGAGGAATCTAATTGCCCAACTAGAATTCGATCATTTTCAAGTTTGAATTCTCCATCTAAACTCCATCCAGATCCAGGATAATCTTGTACAACTAGATCCATTAAAGTATAGTTCCCATCCTCATCCCTGATAGATTTATTGATCACATAAAACTTAAAAGATTCCCCAAGAATTATCCTGTTTGGAAACCAGAGCCTGTTATCGTACTCATCATAAATTCCCAATGGATTATCAACCTTAGATGTATAGCTATAATCATCAGTAAATACGATTTCACAATCCCATGGGAGTAATTTTGATTCACGTGATGTTATTGTAAGGTGTAGCTCTCCTTTAGTATCAGGGTCGATCCAGCCTGTATTTGCTGAATCAAGAATTGGGATAGTTGATTTTTGCGAGATACTAAGCTGGATACCTTCGAAGACATCGGTAACAACACTGTTGTTCATATTCCAAATATCTGCAGTTTGGCTATACAGCAGATTATTGTTCCTGAAATTTGCATGACCCGTTAATTCAAAAATAGGACTCTCCCTGTAAATCTCTTGCTGCGACGTCTTATTATAGACAGAGAATCCAGGGTTTGAATAATAGGAGGCTCGATTTTGTGAGTTATATGCAGTGTCAGCATCGAATGTTATTTGATATGTATTCCCGTATTTTAGTTGACTCCTTGAAGCGATAAAAGGCTCTATATGACCTGTCCCCAAAATGTTACTATTAAGTGAATCAATGATAATATCAGGGTCTCTATATCCCGCCGCATCAGATTTAGGCGTAACTACGACGACATTTTTACCAATACCACGGATGTTATCATATTCATCAATATCAATAACAGTGCTATTTTCGGATGGTGAGATTCCGGGACCAATATCTTTTGCGCCATAATCATAGGCAACTATTGCATAATAATAGGTTCTTCCATTTTGCACATTTTCATCCCTAAAATAATGTTGAATCCCCGTATTGTCTCCGAGATTATAGGCCATTCCATTCACTAAACCATAATCAGTGAATCCACTGTATTGATTTACTAGATCGCACTGGAAAATGGGTTTTAGAAACATCGGAGTACCGTACCCATCAGTAATCACCTCTGCATCAGAAAAATATTTGTCCGAAGCCCTAAATAATTTATAGCCCTCAAAATCATTTACATTACCAAGAAAAGGATCTCTGGTTAACTTATCTGCATCGTCATCCCATGTTAGCATTACAAACCCATCTCCTGCAGTTGCGGAGAGCGTAGGGGTCTTTGGAGGCTGAGCAAAACGATAATCTTTTTCGTAAATCGTTTGAACGATAGATTTTAGTTGAAATAATGCAGGTGCAGTATGGTTTGATGAATTTAGACCCTCTAGTGGATCATATGAATGTATCTCTGCCATTGAAATCCGCTCTGTTTTACCTCTGTAAAGCGGAAAAGGCCCAGAGGAAAATAGTTCAACTAAATTTGAAATGGTACCGTAATATTCTGCTAAAGTATCCGCAGAAACCAAATCCCACATGACATCATCATTTCTAAACCAAGGACTTCCTGGAGGTGCAGGATGTTGATCAAATATAGGAAAAAGCTGAAAGGAGGTAAGACCAATCATATCTGATTCGGTAACATCAGTTGCAGCAAAATTTGGCTCACATCCAACAGATTCAACATAATCTGGTCTATGATTACCCTCACCCTCATCAGGCCCAGTATAATTTATTTCAAGCGGCCCTACCCCATCTAGGCCGACATCATTGCCCGGGTTCTCATTAGGCTGATATATACCATCTCCGTTTGCATCATCTCCGTCTTCCCAATCTTGATCCTCATCTGCATCCCAGTGCTGTTTTAGCTCTGACTCAGTAATTCTATAGAACTCTAAAAACTTCTCTAAGTTATCTATTCCATCATAAGGACCAACAAGAGCAGTTGCAACATTGTCACGTTTCTCATCAATAATACCATCATCATCGTTATCCACTCCATCATATGCTAAACCAGGACTTTCAAGGTACGCAAAACCCATTATACCAGGAAGCAAGCCTGCAATGCCAACGCCATTTTCATCCCATGAATACGACATATCTAATAGATCATTGAAATATCCTACTTCATCATCAGCTGCATCCCCCCCAATAGCGTTATCTACCCAGTATCCAAAACAAACCTCAGGTAAATCATAGTTGGATGTATTTGCAATATTGTATTCCCAGAATATTGCATCCCTTGCTTGCGGATTATTCCATTGAAAACCTCTTGTCTCAACTCTGATTCCCAAGCCTCCCCAAGGTTTTCCAGCCTGTATTGATATATTTTCACCTATTTTTTTGCTGCTGTATTTCGGATAATATTTGACTAAATCATCTTCACCAAGATATTCCAAATCATGAGCATCATTTACAACAAAATATGTTTCTAACCCTGCATAAGTAACCCCTCTCCCAAACCTTCCATTCCACTCTCCAGGCCAAATCAGACCGCTTGAAGATGGCCAGCCTGCACTAGGCCAAGATTCCGGAAGCCTGCTAATTGCAGGATATTCACTATTCTCATTAAAATAACCGAAAACAGGATAAAAACCCCATTCGATCTGACCCGTTGGATCTCTATCCATCTCTTCCCTGTAACTGGTTTGCAAATAATAGAGAGTGTGGTGATTTTGATTTTCGAGCAAATCCAAATCGGTAATAGGAACAGTATCTATAGTTGCTGAATTTAGATCGTCCTCAATGTAGACTCTTGCACCTACTAGAAGGCCAACCCCATCTAACATTTTGGTACCCTCTGGACTATTTGGCCATTTTGATACATTAGGTTTTGGCCAGTCCGAAAGCTCAGTTGTGTTTCTATAGTAAAGATATATTCTGTTTCCATTCATGTAACCCTCTCTCTCAGCCTCAATATCGCCCGCAGGGTCATCTGGGCCAGCGTAGTTTGAACCCTGTGAAAAGATCACATTATAAACCTGAACAGCTAAAAATATGTATTTAAAATATTTCAAAACTCAAGAGTGAGGCCTATTTTAACTTGCCGAGGTGCACCAAACGCAGCAGGATCTTTATACCTATCCTCGTACGTATTAAAATCACTTCTATGTCCAGATAGTTCCGCTTCTGTAACCACTGCAGTATATGCGCGACCTGTTTCGGAACTTACTCCAAATTCGTTGAAGCGATCAGTGATGTTGTAAACTATAAATTCAATTTTTGGGGTAAGATTGAATAATTTTGGAAGATTTATGAAACCAGATAAATCTGCATGATAGTTTGAAACTTTATAGTCGTTATTTGGATAAAGATTCAAAAGGGCAAGATTGCTTTCGCCCTGCGGCTCAAAGGTATATGGAGTTCCTGAATTAAAATATCCCGTCGCTGTTACACCAAATGATTTTGCGTTGTAGCCAAAAGTAACATTAAAAGTATGCCTCTGGTCCCAGCTCATTGGAATAAATCGTATTACCTTATCTGTGCTTGCGCCCTGTCTATTGAACGTCTGAAATGGGCTATCGGCATTTCCTCTAGTAAATTGGTATGTGTAATTTGTCTGCAAAAATAAATTGTTACTACTGTAATCCAGTTTGAGCTCTAGTCCCCTCACGTTTCCATAATCCTTGTTCGTGTAAATTCCATATTCTATTTGGTTGTAAGTACTAACAACAGCTAGACTCAAAAGGTCATAAATATCTCTGTAATATAGATTTACCTCGAATCCTAAATTTTTACTTAATTCTTGCCATAGTCCTATTTCATAGCTCACTGTCTTTTGAGCGTTTAGCCCTAAACTATCTGAGCCTAGATTTGCATTGCCAACTGTTGTAGAATAGTCGCTCGGACCAATGATAGATGAGTGATTATCATAAATTGCATACAGAGGAGGCATCTGTAAAAAGTGGCCATAACTGAAATGTAGGACAGCGACCTTACCCAACTGATAGGCAAAACCAAACCTGGGACTAACTTGAGATGCAACTTTAGATTTAATAGAATTAGACATTCTATCCTGATCTATGATGAAGTTGCCATTGCTATCTAGGCTGTCTTTCCCTGTTGAATTTTTTATGTAGTATGTTGAGGAATTAACTGGATTTCTACGATCGCTTGGAAATTTAGTATTTGCATCAAATGAATCATAGCGTACTCCGAAATTTACAACGATCTCATCTTTTTCAAATTTGTCTTGAATATAGAAGGAGGTCTCCTTTGGGTTTACATGAAAGACGTCAGCATAGACTGTACTATCTGGCATAATAATTGGTTTGTAACTAACTGACTCTAGAGCAGTGCCAGTATATGCGTTACGAACTGTATGATATCTGCTGAAAACATCATGATCCATGATAGAAAAACCGGTTTTAATTCCATGTGAATTATTTATTTGCCATACAAAATCCATCCGCCAATTATTTGTGGTGATACTTCGCTCATAGTGTCCCTTATCTTGTCCTCCAGTGAAAAAACCAGTTCCATATGCGGTATGATATTTTTCATTCACGTAATTATAGATTGTGTCTCCCTCAAAATAAAAGGAACCTTGATAAATACCATTATCAGGCGCGATGATGTATGAATCATAATCTTTGAAAACATAGGAACCGGTTTGGTTATCGGTATTTGAAAATTTTATATCATAATACATTTTTTCATTTAAAAAATGATTAAGCTGAAACATGGTAAGAATAGTTTTCCCTTCGCTAAAAGATCTACCGTCTGGATTGTATTTATATGCGTGATTATAACCCTTATTAGTGGAATTATTTCGATTTTGCATGATTGACAAATTAATTTTTCCCAAATTAATGGAAACCTTACCCATCAGAGAATTATAGTCTCCCGTTCCCATGGGTACGTAAGTGCTATCACCTGTATTTTCACTATACCATAAGGAAGAATCTTGATCGTAAAAATTACTTAAATCCCACACATTATATCTTCTTATCCCATTTA
>MDSY01051885.1_pt1 | contig 16226 bp, 14 predicted proteins | sample 811131 | NCBI WGS metagenome assembly MDSY01 (sample SAMN05326643, study PRJNA326480) | marine metagenome | isolation source: seawater | place: Atlantic Ocean: South West | collected 2010
AATTGATAATCGTCCTAGCTACGAGCTGAAGAATAAAATGAATTATTATTACCCATATGCTAATGAGAGTTTGCAAGAATTAAGACTTTCCTTATTATTTGAAGAGTCGGTGTTACTTGCCTTTGAAAGTGACAGTATTAATTATAATCAGTATGATTTAGTTGTGGTTGCCCACGCTGGAATAGGTCAAGATTTTTCATTGCCATTTCTTGATTTAACGCCAGAAGATATTCCATCAACTTTTATTGATCAAAAAATGATTATTGAAAACTTAAATAAAGAAAGTATCGTAGTTGGTAAACAGTCTTTATCAAAAGGAATAATTATCCCCGAAACTCAAAATCATTTACTATTTGAAGTTTCAAATGATATGTTTTCAGAATCAAGTGTGCCATGTGATTATCAATATGGATTAACTGGTACATTTGCATTGATGGTTGGTTTTGGATTAGGTCTGCCTCCTTTATGGGATCTTGATGGAGGAAAGAGCGGAGTTGGGATTTTTGGTCTTATGGATCAAGGATCAAATAATGGAAGAGGTTTAATCCCCTCTCCGCCAACAGCTTGGACAAGAATATACGCTGGGTGGGAGGAATCGTTTACAACAAAATATGATACAAAAATAAATTTACCAGCGAGGAAATCTAGATCGATTTTTGAATTAGTAATTAATGACAATGAGTCTTTTTTAATTGAGAACAGGGTAAATTATGATAGCGACTCTATTACTATAGATTCTTTAAGATATGGTATATGGAAGAATACAATCCCAAAAAGATATCCACCTTTCGTTGAAGTGTTATTTGATAGTATAAAAATTGAAATGGATACAAATGGAGTGGTTACGTCGGTTCCAAATTATGACTTAGGACTACCAGCGTCAGGATTATTAATATGGCATACAGATAATTCTATTATATCAGCAGGTCTGGATGATTTCACGATAAACGGCAATATATCTAGGAAAGGCGTTGATTTAGAAGAGTCTGATGGAGCTCAAGATATTGGTTATACGTCAATATTTTTATTTTCAGATCCATCGACGGGTTATTTTGGGGACATGTGGTTTGATGGGAATAAGGAATATGAAAGAGCAAATAAACACTTATCTATTGGAAATGTAGAGTTTGGGACAATGACATTCCCAAACACAAACAGTAACGACGGTTCAAGCTCTTTTTTAAATATTCAAAATATAAGCAAACCGGGTGACACCATGAGTTTCTACATAAAAAATACCCTAACCATGGATGGTTTTCCAGATACAAGCTTACATATCCAATCCGCTCATGACATAGATGGGGATAAAGTTTTAGAAATCTTTGGAGGGAAAGATTCTTTATGGTATTCTAATGATCCTAGCCTTAAACAGCGAAAATATTTCCTTAATATAAAAAATAAATTAATTGATATCGGATTTTTTGATGAAAATGGTCAAGCTTTTATTAAGGTGCTCGAGCATGGTGAGATTTTCACTAAAGTTTGGCATTGCCAATATTTGAATGATAAGGATACCGTAATTGTTAATTCAGTTGACAGTTTAGATTCAATTATATATCATGTATTTACAGAACCAGATCAAGCTCCAAGTATAATGTTATTTGATGAATGGGATGATCATATAAAGAAGGTTTATTTTTCAAAAATAAATAGCTACGGGATCAATTCCCAGGGGCAGGGGATCTTTGTTTCAAATTCAGATAATACAAAACAGGGATGGAATGATAAAAATTTCAAATATATTTCTGGCATCGATCTTAATTTAGATGGGGGAGTTAATTTACTAGCGCTGGATGACTATAATAGTTTGTATGCATTTAATGAAGAACTGAAATTAATGCCTGGATTTCCTTTAAAAGAAAAAGTTCAAGCGCCAATTTTGTCTAGAGACCTTTTTGGAGATCAGCAACCTGAAATTATTGCAAAAAGTTTGGACTCAAAATCCATATATGTATTTGATAATTTAGGGCAAGTGCAGTACAGAATAGCAGCAAGTCAGGATGAGACTTTAATTAGCCTATTACCATTAAATGGAAAAAACTCAATTATTACAAAATCATCTATATATCAGTTTGACTCTATCAGTGAATCTAGTGGAAATGAGTGGTCCTATAAAAATGGAAATTCAGGAAACACCAGACATATAGACTTGGAATACACTAAACAATTTTTAGAAAACCAAATTTTGAAAAACTCGTACTGTTATCCAAATCCAATTAGAAATGGGGTAGGTACTTTTCGAGTTGAATCATTTAATGCTTTATCCATTAATATTAAATTATTTGATTTGGCAGGATACTTTGTCGAGGAATTTTCAACAGATAATTTAAACCCTGGATTTCAAATTGTTGAGTGGGACTGGGAGATAAATAAAATTGAACCGGGCATTTACTTAGCTTATTTATCAATAAAAGGTAAAAATTCTAAATCCTCCAAAATAATTAAAGTTGCAGTAATGAAATAATGAATTACATTAAACTTTTATCTCTTTTTAACGTTTCAATTTTAATTTCCCAAAATATTTATAACCATAATGAGTTAAACTGGTTTACTTTTGAAACAGATCACTTTTTAGTCCACTATCATGAAGAAACTGAAAATAGTGCAAGAGAGGCTGCTTTTGTAGCTGAAAAAGTATACTATCCCATCACTGAATTATATGAATTTGAACCAAAAACTAAAACTCATTTAGTATTAAGAGATGCGGAAGATTACTCAAATGGAGCGGCGTATTACTATGATAATAAAATAGTTATTTGGTCTACTCCTCTTGAATTTGAACTCAGGGGCAGTCATAGATGGCTTCAGAATGTAATAACCCATGAATTTGCGCACATTATTTCGCTTCAAAAATCAATGAAATCCGGAACTCGGGTTCCTGGAGGATATCTTCAATGGATAAATTACGAGAATGAAAAAAGGCCCGATGTTTTATATGGTTATCCAAATACATTAATTAGTTATCCAATTCCTGGAACCGTAGTTCCTCCTTGGTTTGCTGAAGGAATAGCTCAATATATGTACGATAAGGCCAACTATGACCATTGGGACACTCACAGAGATATGATTCTTAGGGATAGGGTTCTAAATAATAAAATATTTTCATTCAAAGAAATTAATACTTTTGGCAAAAAAGGTATAGGTAATGAATCGATATACAACATTGGTTTTGCATTTTCAAAGTATATTGCTGAGAAATATGGAGAGCACTCATTTAAAAAAATTTTGAAAGAATTGTCTAATCCATTTCAATTTTCGATAAGCAAAAGCATAGGTATTGTTACAGGAGTCGAAGGTAGTTTTTTATATGATGAATTTGTTGAAAATATAAATCAACGATACAAATTGCTCTCTCATCCAATAGTGATTAATAAAATTGATGGGGTGCAACTTACTGACGATGGGATTGCAAACCTGTATCCTAAATGGAGGCCTGGTCAAAATTCCTTTGTATATTTAAGTAACAAAAAAAATGACTATTTCAGTCAAACAGATCTATATTTTTATGATATCGATAATAAAAAGGACATAAAGTTAATAAATTCAGTTAGTTATGCGCCTACATGGGGCTCTAATGGCGCTATTGTGTACTACTCTAAAAAGCAAACTATTCCCAATAAAAATGGGTCCAAATTTTACGATATCTATGCTTATAATTTTGATAATAAAAATGAAACTAGAATTACCCATAATCAAAGGGCATATAATCCGGTTTTCATAGACAGTGATAGCTCATTAGGGTTTATATCTACATTTGATGGAACTCAAAATATATTTAAATTTAATTTATCCAAAAATAGCATTGAAAAACTTACAAATTTCAATGATAGATCTATAATTAGTTACATATCCTATGACAAAACTAATGATAAAATTATTTTCGATAGGACAACTCATCATTACAGAGATATCGGAGAAATAGATCTAGTTACTAAAAGGATTTCTATGGTTCGCAATGATCCACTCTATGATGAGAGAAATATGGTCGCCAAGGATGGAAAAGTAAGATTTCATTCAGACGATAGAACCGGAATTTATAATTTATTCATGGAGAACCACTCCGATAGTTCCTACGGTTATATTACAAATGTTACCGGGGGTGCATTTATGCCAGATGTGAATAAGAAAAATCAGGTCCTATTTTCACTATATCAAGATGGGGCCTATACGATTTCTATCCTTGATTCAGTAAAAGTCATTGAAAATGAATTAATTGGATATTCGGAAGATTATTATAAAGCGAACTCAGGTATGAATTCGGCTATAACCGAAAAAATTGAGAATGTATCTTCGGTCTACGAAGACCAGTTTCCTGAAATGTTTTTAATGCCTAAAGTGATGTTTGACTATGGTACTATAAAACCTGGGTTTTATTTTCAGTCTGGTGAGATAATAGATAGGTTGTCACTATTTGGCGGAGCTTCAACAAACTCTTTGAAAGATTTTGATTTTAATTTTATCTTCGAATACAAGAGGTTTTATCCAACTCTATTTTTTGAAACCTATTATGTAACAAGAAACACCTCAGATTCATCAAGATATAGAGACGCATATAGTGTTTTTGACGACATTACATTTCGAATGACTGAATTCCGGAGTGGTTTAAAAATACCATTCATGGGCACTTTAGTTGAGGTTGCTGGTTCAAGGCAAATATACCGTGCAATAATTAATCAGGGTATACCAACTGAAAGAATAAAAGGCGGGTCTGCGTATGATTATTACAGAGGCTGGCACTTGAGTGCCAATTGGAAATTAAATATGATAAAAAGGCGAATTGATAGAAATATAAATCCATCCAAGGGATGGTCAATATGGAGTAAGATGCAATTCGAAAATAATAAATTCATAGAAGATGTAAACCTATCAGAAGCCGGCACTCTTTTAGAAGAATTTAATAACAATAATCTGTTAAGAGTTGAGAGCGGAGGCGTTTTTTATTACGAACTTCCTTGGAAAAAAAGGTGGGTTATGTCCATGAAAGCTGAAACTGGATGGATGTCGAATGATTCCGTAGATTCATTTTTCTATTTTTATTTAGGGGGTTTGCCTGGTTTAAAAGGATATCCATTCTACAGCATTCAAGGAACAAAAAAATTTCTCGCTGAACTTACTTTTAGGGCTCCAGTTTTTTCACAAAAACAAATAGATTTATTATCGACAATTATTCAAAATTGTACAATAGCTACAATTTTTCAATTTGGAGATTCCTGGGGAAATGAAAACAAATTTTCATGGAAAAAATCAGTTGGAATCCAATGGAGATTAAATGGATATTCTTTTTATAACTTTCCTATAGCAATTGAAGCTGAAGCATATCAGCCGTTAAATATTGTTAAAGTCAGGAGTAATTATGAGCCAGAGCAAGTCACAACATATGATAAAGAACCAAGGTTTTATTTTAAAATATTATTTGAATTTTAGTATAATTTTAATTTTCTCAAGTAATATTTTCGCACAAACTGTAAATAGCACTGCGGATACCTCTACGTCTGTGGTATTTAAAAATAAATTGGGCGCTGAATATCCAGGAAAACCATTAATACTCTCCCTTATAATTCCTGGGGCGGGACAGTACTATAATAAAGATAGTTTTTGGAAAGTGGCTACATTCTCTGGAGTAGAACTATTGAGCCTTTTTTCGTACTATGCTCTAAACAAGAGAGCAGATGAAATAAAAAATGATTTTCAAATATTTGCCGATCAAAACTGGTCGCTTAATAATTGGGTTACAAATAAAATGCAGATGGTTAATAGTGAAAATAACGGTCGCCTATGGAGCCAATTTGAGGCGTTGAATAACCTTACAGGTTCCCATGATTTAATTTTAGTACTAAGCGGAACTCTTAAGCAAAAACATGGTTCATTTGTCAGCTCTGATAGCTTAGAAAAATATCCTCAATGGGCTAATTCACCTGATGTCACAGTTGCTCGTGATAGGCATTTTTACGAAAATGTCGGAAAGTACGATCAATTTTTAGGAGGGTGGTCCGATGCGAGTAGTAATTGGTTTTGGGAGGAAAAAGACGTTGGCGATACAACAGAAATAATAATAAAGACACCGAATAAAGATAAATTTTTAGATATGCGGAAAGATTCTAATGATTTATTAAATTATGCCAAATTCAGTATAAGCGTAATTATGTTCAACCATTTATTAAGTGGGGTGGATGCTGTTATTTCCAGTCAAAATTCTAAGAATAAAACTCTTCGTAATAAACCTTTCAAGAAGGATTTAAGTTTGTATTATAATCCTGATAATCCGCTTGGTATTGGCGGAATCAACATGAGAATCAGGTTCTAAGGTGTTAATCGTGTGTAAGATTTTCTACTCATTGATATTCTTTTTATTTTGTATTAATTGTGCCTCTACAAAATCAAGTGGCGATATAACCATCGAAGACCGCTACAATCAAGCAATGAAATATTTTAAAAGTAAAAAGTATGTAAGAGCACAGGATGAGTTTAATTCAGTATTAATTTTAGGATCCGGGTCTGAGTATGGAGACGATGCACAATATTACTTAGGCGAATCATATTTCTTTAATAAAGAATATATACTTGCTATAGCTGAATATGAAAAATTGACCAGGAAAATGGGATTTAGTCCATTTGTTGAAAAAGCAAGATTTAAAATATGTGAGGCATATAGAATAGAGTCACCAAGTTACTATCACGATCAAAATTATACAGAGAAAGCCCTTTCCAGGTATCAGGAATTCCTTGATGATTTCCCCAATTCTCCACATAAAAATAAAGTGCTAGAGTCCATAGCTATCCTTAGAAACAAAATTGGTCAGAAAGAATTTGAGTCAGGTATTTTGTATATGAAAATGGAAGAATTTGAATCAGCAAAAATGATTTTTGATAGAGTTGATGACAATTACTATGACACAGACATCATACATAAGGCAAGACTTTATATGATTAAAGCATGTGCTGAAAATGAGAACTTAAAATTAGCAAAACAATACTTAAACAAGTATGAAAATGACCTTAGAGAAAATAACCTTTACAATGAGGCTCTAATTGCAATTAATCAAGCAGAAAAGATTAATTTGAAAAGTAGTAAATGAAAATTTGTCTTTTTGGAGGTATTTTCGATCCACCCCACATTGGGCACCTCATGGTGGCTAAAAGGATCTTAAAATATTATTCGTTCAACAGGATACTTTTTGTCCCGAATCAAAACCCACCCCATAAAAATGTGAAAAACATCACATTCATTGATCATCGTTTAGAAATGTTACGACTATTAACTAAAGAAAATTCAAAATTCATTATTTCCATGGAGGAGATTAATTCTAGGGGTAAGTCATTTACTATAAATACGATTCGTCTAATAAAAAGGAAAATGGGAATAAGTAGTGAAGACTGTTTTTTTGCTGTCGGTAGTGATGCATTACGAGATTTTCACAATTGGAAATCAGCAAGAGAAATATTAAATGAAGCAAGTGTTTTGGTAGTAGTGAGACCAGGATTTGAAAAGATTATAGCGAAACCGTGGGTTTTGGACGGAATAAATGTTACGCCTATATCCAGTGTAGAGGTTTCATCTGAGAATATTCGCAGAAAAATTAAGACAAATCAACAAATAAAAAACTTGTTAACAGAAGATGTGTATGATTACATAATCAAAAACAAGCTGTATAAACAATAAATTTATTTAATTAGCAAAGTCAAAATACCATCTTACAAGATTTATAAATACTAGTATACTTCCTTCAGTCCTTGATATATTCCAGTTTATTCGCATCATTAATAAAACCAATCCAACCATCATTATTAGGTTGAAAACACTAAAATAAATTTCCTCTTCTATTATTGTAGGGTTGATAACACCTGCTAATCCAAGAACTCCAAGTAAATTAAATAAATCACTCCCTATTAAGTTTCCAAGAGCAATACCATGACGACCCTTTATGGCTGCTGTTATGGATGTTGCAAGTTCTGGAGCGGAAGTTCCAGCGGCTACAATAGTTACAGCTATTATCCAATCTGATACTCCGAAAAATCTAGCGATATTGGATGCATGAGTCACCATCAAATGACCTCCTGCAACTATAGCAAAAAGACCAATTAAAAAATAAACATATGTTTTAAACTCAGCGTCTTTCACATTTACACTCTCAATTGTCTCTTTTTTGATAAATAAAAAAACTATATAACAAATTAAAAGAGAAAATAGAATAATTCCTTCCATTTGTGAAAATGAATCATCTGGAGTCCATCCATCAAATCCAAAGAATAAAAAAAATATTAAGGTTGTCACGATTAGCAAGAATAGACCATCTCTATTAAAAATCTTTAAATCTGTTGATATAGGCCTGATCATTGCGGTACCGCCCAAAATAAAACCCAAATTAAAAATATTAGATCCTATAACATTACCGATACTAATTTCTGACTGACCTGAAACTGCAGCGCTAATTGTAACAGCAAATTCAGGGGCTGATGTTCCAAATGCAACCACGGTTAAGCCTATTATTAAATCAGAAACATGCATAGAATGCGCTATCTCAGCAGCAGAGTCAACAAGCCAGTCTGCACCTTTCCAAAGCATGATAATAGAAAGTAAAACCAGTAAAAAATCAACTATTATTGTTAAATCTAACATTTTAATTTGGACTAATTTAGGATAATTATTTAATAAGTTATTAAGGTTTATTCTCCATATCATTAAAGATCTAAATTGATTAATTTTTATAGATGATAGAATTTCAGAACGTATCATATTCCTACAAAAAAGGAAGCGGAGTAAATAATGTTAATGTAAGAATTGATGATGGAGAATTTGCATTTTTAATTGGACCAACTGGCTCAGGGAAAACAACTCTTATGAGATTGATTTATTTTGATTTATTTCCTGATGCAGGATCAATAAGGGTTGGGGATTTCACATCCGTAGGCATCAAAAAAAGGAATATACCCCAAGCGCGAAAAAATATTGGTATGGTATTTCAGGATTATAAACTTTTAAGTGATAGAAACTTGTTTGACAATATTGCATTACCATTACATGTGCTGGGTTTTCCTATAAGTGAAATCAACAGCAGAGTTGATGAAGCTTTTGACCTTGTAGGACTTACTGATAAAATAAACCATTATCCTAATGAAATATCTGGTGGTGAGCAACAGAGAGCTTCTTTGGCAAGGGCAATTGTAAAAGAGCCTGAAATTATTCTTGCAGATGAACCAACGGGAAATTTAGATCCTGTAGCATCGTTCGAATTAGTCAGGCTGCTTGAAACAATCAATGAAATGGGTACCACAATACTGATGGCATCTCATAACTATAATCTAATTAAAGGAAGAGGGCGTCGAATTTTAGAAATCAAAAATGGTACATTAAGAGGTGGGTAATGGATAAGTTATTATATTTATTAACCGAGGGTATCAAAAATATTTGGCGGCATAAAATGACCGCATTCACTGCCATTTTTTCGTTATTCCTTGCATTGTTCTTTGTCGGTCTTATGGCAACTGCAAGCAATAATGCCCACAAACTATTAGAGTACCTTAGGTCAAAATATAAAATCGAAGTATTTTTTGAACAAGATGTAGCAAATGAACAATCCTTAGGGCTTGTACATCAAATGAAGAGGATAAATGGGGTAAGAACAGTGACCTTGATTCAGAAGGAAGACGCTCTCAGGATTTTTAAAGATCAGTTTGGTGAAGATATAATGGATGTGTTAGGTTACAATCCGTTACCTGTAAGCGCTGTTATTAACTTAGTAAGAACAAGTAAAACTCAAGTTAAAGCGGGACCTATAATTAGTAAAATTAATGAAATGGATGGTGTTGCAGAGGTACGTTATCAAGGTAGCCTCATTCGAAAAATCGAGCACACGTATTTTAGAATAATGGAAAAATTACCATATTTAGCATCAGTTGTGATTCTTATCTCAATTCTGGTGATATACAATACTGTAAAACTTTCAGTTTATTCCCGTAGGGAATTGATATCTACACTCCAGATGATTGGAGCAACAAATTCTTTTATAAAATTGCCTTTTGTTTTCGAAGGTTTGTTAATTGGTGTTTTTTCATCAGCAATTGCCTTTCCATTAATTGTTGGGACAGTAAGGATTGGGAATTATATCCTTCAAAATTTCACTAGCTGGGCTATCCGATTAACATTTGATCCTACTATCTGGATTTGGCTCACAATATTATCCGTTGTAATTACCATTTTAGGCAGTTACAGAGCCATTTCTAGTATTTTAAAATAAAACTATTTCTTAATATTTCCTTAGTCTATTTCTGTTCGTTAATTTTAGATAATCTTTTTAACCAAAAATCATAATAGAGTAGAGAGATGCCGAAAAGTAGAGAGCCAAAAAAAAATAAACCTAAATCTTCAAAAAAAAATGAAGCAAATGGAGGTAAATCACCTCAAAAAAAGGATAATCTGAAAGATTTAAAGAAACAGATAGAATCAATGGATGACAAATATCTACGATTGAAAGCAGAGTTTGATAATTTCAGGAGGAGAAAATCCGAGGAGATTTCAAAGATTCTTCTTTATGATGGGGAAAATATATTAAAAAGCTTCTTACCAATTTTTGATGATCTGCAAAGAATGATGACTGCCTCTGAGGGCTCAGGCAAAGAAACCCAAAAACAATCAATCAAAGAGGGTTTAAGTATGGTAAATAACAAATTAGATAGGTTTCTAGATAATAATGACATCAAACGTTTTGGTATCATTGGTGATTTAGTAGATCCAGAATTGCATGATGCCATGATGACTAAATATGACGAAAGTAAAGATGAAAATACCATTTTGGATGTATTTGAGAGTGGTTTTACATATCGAGATAAGGTTATAAGACACGCTAAGGTGATTGTGAATAAAAAATGAGAGATCTTTATGACATATTAGGTGTTTCAAAAACAGCTTCATCTGATGAAATTAAAAAATCTTATCGCAAGCTAGCTCTTAAATTTCACCCTGATAGAAATCCTGGAAACGAAGAAGCTGAAAAAAATTTTAAAGAAGCAGCTGAGGCTTATTCAATATTAAGTGATAACACCAAGAAAGCACAATATGATCAGTTTGGACATGCGGGTGTCGGTATGGGCGGTGGGCCATCGGGTTCGGGTGGTTTCGGTGGTGGGATTCATATGAGTATGGATGATATTTTTTCGCAATTTGGTGATATTTTTGGTGGCAGTCCCTTTGAAAGTTTTTTTGGTGGATCCCAATCTGCGAGGTCATCTCGCTCCAAAGGAAAAAATATCCGTATTAAGTTGCCAGTTAATTTTGAGGAAATTGCTAATGGTGTAGAAAAAACAATAAAAATTAAACATTCGGTTGTTGCTCCCGGTGCTGAATTTATAACATGCCCAACTTGCAATGGGCAGGGGCAAGTTACACAAGTCTCAAATACAATACTTGGTCAAATGAGATCTTCTGGGGTATGCCCACATTGTGATGGCTCTGGAAAAAGAATAGGAAACAGACCTCCTGGCTCTGGTCCTGATGGTATGCTGAGAAAGGAGGAAACTATAAAGCTCAAAGTACCTGCAGGTGTTGAAGAAGGGAATTATATGACAGTAACTGGGCAAGGGGATCAGGATATAAACGGGTCCCCTGGGGACTTAATCGTTATTTTTGTTGAAAAAGAACATTCGTATTTCATCAGAGATGGAGAAAATGTACTTCTTGAGCTGGAAATCTCATATCCAACCGCTGTACTTGGTGGAATAATTGAAGTCCCAACTGTTGATGGTAAAGCCGAGTTAAAAATACCATCAGGTATCCAATCAGGCCAAGTGCTGAGGATGAAAGGAAAGGGTTTCCCTGGATTAAGGCGCAAAGTAAATGGAGATCAGCTTGTTAAAATACAAGTAAATACTCCAAAAAAGGTTTCAAGGGAAATTAAAAAAATAATGGAAGATTTAAATCGTAAGTTAGTTCCAATTAAGAACGCATATAGAAAAATAGATTTATAAAAAATAATAATTAATTAAAAGAAATATAACATTATATTTTTGCTCATATACAAAAAAGAAAAATCATTAATGATTAGTAATAATTGATTAATATAAATACGTTAGATTGCAATTAAATAGATGTGTTTGTGGGTGTTAACATGGGATTAAAAGAACAAACTAAAACTGATTTCCTGGAAGTTGCTATGATTATAGGAATTTTATTGCTGATCATAGTGATATACGTACCAATAGCTATATGGGAAGAAGAACGATACTATGAAAAAGAAAGCAGATTCCGAATGGGGAATCTATATGACATAGAATCTTTTCACAAGACTTTGACTGGGGAGTATACTGAAAACTTCCACGAAGCAATGAACTTAGTGAATGCGACGAGAGATTCTGTTGTGGCTGATTCTCTTTTCATTGAGGACCAATCAATCGAAATTTATGGTAAAAAATACCTTGTAGACATATACGATAATTTTTCTTTTGAATATGATACGACATTTGGTTTCAAGAGTTTTCGGAGAGATACAGTTTTAGATACAACTCTGCAGGTTGCTATTTTTGACAATGATTTAGGTCGTGTCGATTCTATTTTTATTCAAAAGCGAGATTTATTTCTATACGAAGATGACCCTGGTTTCAGTGGCGTGATTAAAGAAGAGCCTATTGAGAGAGTAGAGGTCGTTGAGTATTACAAAACCTTTCTTCCTGATTCATCGACTTATTACTGTCCATTAACAAACCTTCCCTATAAAGTTGAGATTACGGATGATGGTGCCAGCATTAAGGTAGTAAGTCCTATCATTGAAACCATAAAAAAACCTCGATATTTTTTATTTTCATTTAAGGCAAATAGTCACGGACTTATACAGGACGGAATTAAAAGCTGGGATTAATCCCTGATAAGATGATCGGTCTTGTATTATCTGACTCGTTTCTGCTTTCGGGTATATGGGAGAGAAATGGTACAGTTTTAAAGCTGTTGTCTCTAACAAAAATACCTTTTTCAGATCCAATTACAAAATTACTAAATAATGAAGCTGAGCTAAACGCTGTATTAGCACCCGCTATGCGCCGTGCTGCTGAGGAAAATGCTATTGATGGACAAAAGGTAGTCGTTGCTCTTGCTGATCAATTTTTAACACATGGTTGTGTAAAAATTGAGAAGGAAATGAGTAGGGATGATTACTGGCAGTTTATCCACTGGATTGATGAAAAGAAGAAAAAACCAAAATATCAAAAATATTATTTGTTTGGACAAGTTTATTTACCTGGGGATGAGACAATACATGTAGTGAGTGCACCTATGCACCTTTGCAGAATGTTGAAACTATCAATTATTGAACTGGGTGCGATGCCTTATTGGTTAGGTCCATCGACATCTCTTTTTCTTGATGGCTCTGGAAAGTCTGAAGCTGCTACAATTCATCGGATTGGGAATAGATATTCATTTTTAAAAATCCAAAACAATAGATTTGACATGGGATTGGTATCATTTCCGGGAGGCGTACCTAAAGTAATTTCATCCACAGAAAAATCTGACCAAACCTTGGCGGGAATGGGTTTAGTTGATTCTGAATTAGATGAAGTTCCAGTTTTTTGTATGCAAAAACTTGGGCGACAAGCCAGGGCTTCGTGGGTTAATTCAGAATTTCAATCAATAGAGCCTTTTAGGGGAATTGAATTCGATGAAACTGCCATAGACACAAAAAAAATCCCCTTTTATGAAGGCAATATAATTACCCAGTTAATTAAATGGATTTCAGTCGATCACTCTTTTAATTTCTTTCACGATCCAGGAATAACAGAGTTTTTTTTCACAAAAGTGATCGAGGAAAATGAACTAAGAATTAAAAAAGAAAAAGAGGAAGATATAGGTCAAGAGTCAGACTTATCAGTTGAAATGGAAAGTATGCAGAGTGATAGAAAAGACTCTGCAACAGAGATGATGTGGGTTTTAGCTGCTGTTATATTGATTGTCGCAGGATTTATAGGGTTCCAGTATGCAAAATTGAGGGAAGAACTAAACTTACCCATTTTTGGTAGAGACACCGAATATTCAATAGAAAGAAATGCCATTAATAGAGCCAATGCTATTGAGCGATCCGTTATTCAAGCCTCAAGTGGCTTGATAATGGAATCTCATGCTATTACTGAGGTCTTGACAAAATTGTGTGTGCAAACAGATATTGAAAGGTATAACTCTCTAACCATTACAAAAAATTTTGCCAGTATGGAATACATTAGCGGCATAAATCCAAATGTCAATAATATTTTAGAACTTGAACCGACCTCCTTTTCTGTTGAACCATTAGGAACTGATAGCACTGTTTTTTCTTGGTACTATACTTTTGATATGCCCGACATATCCGATCTTAGTTCTAGCGGAATGTTTTTAAATAAGGAGGATTTACTAAAGCAATTAGACACAACTCTTACTGATTATTCTATTAAATACTTTGACCAATTCTTTTTAGAGAATCATATTTATGAACCCATGCTTTTACTAGCAAGAGACAAATCAAATATTTTACAAGCAAGTGCAGTGCTATCGTCAAGCGGAGATAAAATTCTATTAAGAAAATTTGTATTATTTAATTCATATGAGCAACCAGCTCCTAGAGCGGGTTTTTATATATCATTGCTTAAAGATTAACATTGAAAATCTTAGCAGGAACCTATAAGAATTTTAATATTGTTACTTCTAAAAAATTAGGTTATCGACCAACAAAATCTCGCGTTCGGAAAAGTATATTTGATCGTTTGAATCCATATAACTATAAAAGGGTTTTAGACCTTTTCGCTGGAACAGGAATAATGGGTTTTGAAGCACTGAGTCGAGGATCGAAGTATGTTACTATGGTCGAGAACAATTTGAAATCAGCAAAGCTCATAAAAAAAAATTGTCAAAATTTCTGCGATGCTAAAATAAGCGTCATCAAAAAGGATGTTTTTAACTTCTTTAATGAAAGGTACGAAGCTGATCTAATTTTTGCTGATCCTCCATATGGTAAGTATGATTACGATATCATAGTAAAATCGGCTATAAATAAACTCGCGAAAAATGGGAAATTTATACTTGAATGCAATGAAAATATTTATGACTCAGTTGGAATGGATCAGTTTAATATTGGAGACACAAGGCTTTACATGTATACAAAATTATGAAAAAAATAATTTATCCCGGTACATTTGACCCAATTCATAATGGGCATATTGATATAGCTAAGAAAGCATCGAAGCTATTCGATCACCTTGTTTTCGTCATAGCAGAAAATGCGGATAAGAAACCATTTTTAACTGCCAATGAGCGAAAAGAACTAGTTGCTCAATCAACAACTAGTATGAAAAATATAAGTATCGATATTCATGATGGCCTTACGGCAGACTATGCTAGCAGTAACAATATCGTTGCGATCATTCGTGGATTGAGACATGTAAGTGATTTTGAGTTTGAATTTCAAATGGCCATGATGAATTATCATTTAAGCCCGAAGGTAACCTCTTTATTTATGATGCCAGATGAGAAATATATTCATTTAAATTCTACTTTGATTAAAGATGTTGCCCGTTACGGTGGGAATATTAGCCAATTTGTTCCTGAATGCGTAAAAGATTTATTATTATCTAAGTATAACAGCTGATTTCTTTTTAAATTTAACTAAGTACATAATTCCCTAGTTTTATAGATGCCAACCTACGAATATCATTGTAATGAGTGTGGAGAGAGGTTTGACTACTTCCAATCGATGTCCTCCAGTCCTCTAAGGGAACATCCTGGTTGTAAATTAAAAAGTCGTAATGTTAAGCGGATAATTAGTGGCGGAACAGGGCTTATTTTTAAGGGATCAGGGTTTTATTTAACTGATTATACTGATAAGGGAAAAAAGAAAAATTCCGATAAAAATCCAAGCGATGTTGGGAAAAAGAAAAAAAAATCAAAGAAAGAAATAAAAAATAAAAAATAAAGTATACTTTAATGAAATCTCACTCTAAAATAACAATGTCAAAGGGAAAGCTTGTTGTCCCAGATATGCCTGTAATACCATTTATCGAAGGAGATGGGACTGGTCCAGATATTTGGACTAGTGCTGTTAATGTATTTGATGAGGCGGTGGAAATAGCTTATTCAAAAAAAAGAGTCATTAAGTGGAAAGAAGTTTTTGCAGGCGAAAAAGCATTTAATTTAACAGGTGAATGGTTACCATCAGAGACTCTGGACCAGATTAGTGAGCATTTAATTGCTATAAAAGGACCGCTTACAACTCCTGTCG
>MDSY01033353.1_pt1 | contig 16218 bp, 18 predicted proteins | sample 811131 | NCBI WGS metagenome assembly MDSY01 (sample SAMN05326643, study PRJNA326480) | marine metagenome | isolation source: seawater | place: Atlantic Ocean: South West | collected 2010
ACACTAACAAGGGCAGATTTAGAATTATTAGACAAGAAAGTTCTAACGCAGATGATGCGTAATAGAATTGTTCTTGCTTTTAATAGACCACCTATGTGGAATAAATTTGATCTAGATAAAATAGAAGGTATGTACTATGTAGATAAATTAGATAATACTAGTACTCACGGTTGGTCTACAGGAGATAGTGATAAAATATATCACTTTTGGTTTGAGTTACCTACCGATAAAGATCGTTTTCTGCAAAAAATAGCAGAATTAAAACTCACCTATTCTTAAGGTGATAAATAAATTAAAGCATACTTTAATAAAGGAGAACAATGGCTGAACAACCAGTAGCACCACAAGAGCAAGAAGGCTCTTTAACTATTGCCGATTTGCAAACTATTGTAAACATCATTGATATTGCAATGAGCAGAGGAGCATTTAGAGCAAACGAAGCAAAGACAGTTGGTGAAACTTATGACAAAGTTACAGTATTTTTACAAAATATTCAACAATCAGCATCGAATCAAGATGCACCTCAAGATCCCAATCTACCTCCAGGAGATGCAAATACATTGAATGAACCTGGAACAGGTACTCAAGAATAATAAAAAACATATGGCTTTTAAAAAACACATAGGTCAAATTGTAACTACTGCCCAAAAAGTAGTAATTATATTTAGACAAATACCGGACGATGAAAAATTTTGTTTGTTAGTAGATACCGAAGGATTGCCCGATGATCTCAGAGATGATTTTATGAATGGAGTTCTGTCGGCACAAGCTCAAGAGAAAGACGAATTTGCTACATATGCAAATACTAATTTTTTTAAAGATGGATCCAATATGCTTGAGGCATTACATAACAGGCAACTTCTAACAAAAATAGAATGTAATAAGGTTATGATGACGCCTGATAATGATATTAACATTAGGTTAGATGACCTTAATGCTCAACTTAATGCCATAAAAGCAAATCCAGAAGCAACCGAAGAAGAAATCCAAAAAATTATAGATTCAGATGTTGTTGTTGCAGGTGACGATGTTAAACCTTCATCGGTTTCAAAGAAAGATGATGGCGTACTAGATGACTTTGATCTGGCTAGGGGATTTATTGCACAAGCAGATAGAATGGAAGCGGAAGCAAAGAGTCTTCGAGATCAAGCATATGACATAATTCCTAAAAGGAAGTTAACTGCAATGCTTAAGAAAGAAAATGCCCCTGCATAATGTCGGTATAAAACTACCTAAAGATCATAACGATAAAGAATTTGAAAAAATTTTAAATGATATCGAAATAGGAGCAATACCTACTAAATTTATTTTAGAAATTCATATAAAATTAACAAATGGTCAAACTGTTAAAGTAGGATCTAATTTTCTAAAAAAAGTAAAAAGTACCGATAGAATTTTTGAAGATTCGGAACTACAACAATTTGAAGACCAAGTTGTTGATATAGATATCTATATGAATGTTGATTTGGTTAAGTCTACTGTATACAAACATGTAGGAAAAATTTTACAAAAATATGACGACAATACTTGAACAAATAGAAACTTATTATAAAGAGTTACCAGAACATAACAAAGACCCTAACACCTCTCATTGGTATTCAACGTATCTTCCTAAATGTTTTGATGATAACGAACTTAAAAAATTAAACGATTCACTGAAACCAGGCGAAGATGCAAATAAAAGAATATACACACATCTTCACGGGGAAAGAATTTTATCAATAGAAGGTTCTGATAAAATTGAATATCAATTAAATACCGAAGGTTATCGAACTTTTGATTTTTTTCAAGATCCTACCGATGAAGTAAGAAATATATTAGTATTAGGAGATTCGTTTACCTTTGGAATAGGAGTAAATAACGAACAAGTATATTCTTCCTATATTCATAAATTTATGAATAATTTCTCTTCAAATGTTTTAGAAGAAAACAATAAACATGCAAAAACGATAGTATGGAACTTAGGGATTCCCGGAATATCAAATGATGGCATAGTAAGAAATTTATTCCATTATATAAAATATTTCCAGCCTATGACTGTTTTTATTCTTTGGACACATGATCACAGAAGAGAATGGGTAAACGATAAAAATTCATTAGTTAAGATATTATCAAATAACCCTAGAATAAAACAAGATAATTCTACTATTTACAAAGCATTTATGCAACAAAATAATAATCATTGGGATGATTATAGTTTTGAGAAGAATCAACTTCTTGCTATGTTGTTATGCGATATAAATCAAATCCCATTAGTAAATTTTGGCATCAAATATTTTCCTAACTTAGATTTTGCTAGAGATAACGAACACCCAGGACCAGAGTCTCACAAGTTATTTTCGGCAATATTATACAGAGAACTTGTAAAAATTAATTCTTTCGAAGAAGAAAGAGAAAAACAATATCAAGAATATATTGACTTTTTAGAATCATTATGACTACACTAAAAGATATTAGCGTAACCATACTTGTTGCCATTATCGCAGATTTAATATATCCCAGAAAAGATTCATACAAAGTTGCGTTATGGTCACTCGGAGGATTGTTCCTTGTCTACATTGCTTTACGATTACAAGATGTTCAGCCTGCTGGTCTTTTTATGAACACAATTGCAAATGACCCTTTTTCTCATTTTTTTAAGGTCATAATACTGTTTTCAACTGTAATAACGATGTTAATTAGTCTCAGATCTGGAGAGCTTAGAGATTATAGGCTTGGAGAATATTTTAGCATAATGACCATAATGACATTTGGCTTATTCCTTATGACATCTTCAATCGATATTTTAATGGTATACCTTGCAATCGAGATTGTATCAATCATGTCATTTTTTTTAGCAGGTTATCTAAAAAGAAATGCGTCTAGCAATGAAGCTTCACTGAAATATGTTATTTATGGAGCATTCTCATCTGGTATAATGCTCTATGGTTTAAGCATTTTATTTGGATTGACAGGTACAACAAACTTCTTTGCAATGCAAGAGGCTATCTCTTCATTGGGTCCAGAAGCAAATCTTGCATTAGTTCTTTCTACCGTTTTTATTCTTGTTGGTTTTGGCTATAAAATATCTGCGGTACCTTTTCACTTTTGGACGCCAGACGTATATGAAGGTTCTCCAACAGCAATTACAGCCTATTTATCTGTTGCACCTAAGGCTGCAGGTTTTGCTCTTATCCTCAGATTTTTTAATCAAATTTTCAGCGAAATGCCAAATGGATTATCCGATCCATGGATATCAGTGAACAATTTACCTTGGCCGCAATTAATTGCCATTCTCTCTGCCGCTACGATGACCTTGGGTAACCTAGTAGCAATTCAGCAAAGCAGTGTAAAACGTATGCTAGCTTATTCTAGTATCGCGCATGCAGGGTATATGATGATGGCTTTACCTTTAATGTCAACATCCTCTATAGAAGGCATTATGATGTATCTTACAATGTATCTTTTTATGAACCTGGGAGCTTTTTTTGTTGTGATATACATCAAAGATGTTATAGGTGGAGAGAGTTTTGATGACTTTAATGGCTTAGGTTGGAAAATGCCTTATATAGGAATGAGTATGACATTATTCATGGTTGCTCTGACAGGTCTTCCCCCAACAGCAGGTTTTGTGGGAAAATTTTACATTTTTGCTGCTGTTATTGAAGCGGGTTCAAACTTTTACTGGTTAGCATTCGTGGGTGTTATTAATAGTGTTGTTTCTCTTTACTATTACATTCGAGTAGTAAAACATATGTATTTATCTGGTGAGAGAAGCGATAGTTTTAACAATCCATCATCGAAGCTTGTGTTAGCAATTCTTTTAGTTCTTGCTGTACCAAGCTTTGTCTTTGGATGGTATTTTAGTCCTATTGCTGAATGGATAACACAATCTACAATTCTCTTTCAGGGTATGTGACAAAACATTTTGGGGTAAAAAAATTGGCTGACATTAATATAACTAAAGGGCACAATATTCAAATATCAGGAGAGCCTTCTGATCATGTTGCATCTTTTGAGCCCTTAAATCAAGTTGCTATACATCCTTACCAGTTCAAGGGTGTTAAGCCAAAGCTCCTTGTCAAGGAGGGGGACACGGTCAAATGTGGGCAGCCAATTTTTACTTCAAAATCTAACGAAGATATCACCTTTCCATCTATTGGAGGCGGAACAATTAGTAAGATTGAGTATGGTGAGCGAAGACGAATAGAAACAATTCTTATTGATCTTTCAAAAGATGAAAATAAAGAAACCTTCAAATCTTATAGCATGGAAGATATTGATGCTTTATCAGCAGAGTCTGCCCTGAATGCAATGAAAAAAGGGTCCCTATTTTCTCTGATAAGGCAACGGCCTTTTAATAACGTTGCAGATCCCAACCGGCTTCCGCGAGACATATTTGTCTCAGGTTGGAATACTGCTCCTTTATCTGTAGATCTTGATATTGCACTAAGAGGTCGTCGATCACAATTTCAATCGGGAATTAAGGTTTTAAGTAAATTAACTAGCGGTTCTGTACATTTGTCTTACTTCGAGAATACCCTCTCGGAAACACTCTTGGATATTGAAGATGCTCAAAGCCATAGTCTCAACGGACCGCATCCTGCAGGAAATGTGGGAATTCAAATTCATCATATTGCACCACTAACATCTGGTGAATTTGTTTGGATTGTTAATGCGCAAGACGTGGTCAGAATTGGTCATTTTTTCTTGACTGGTGAATTTGATACTAGACTAATGATCGCTATTGGTGGTCCTTCAATTGTAAATCCGTGTCATATAAAGTCTCGAATGGGTGCACCAATCAAACCTTACTTAGATGATAATGTTAAAGACGGTGAAAACAGATTCATATCTGGCGACGTTCTTACAGGCACAAAAATTACTCAAGATGACCATATCGGATTTTATGATTCAGCAATTTCAGCAGTACCAGAGGGTGGGCAGCGCGAATTTCTTGGAATGTTGCGTCCTGGAACTTCATCCTCTCGTTATAGTTTAACTAATGCTTTTCTTGGTAAATTGACGACGGGATATAATTTTAACACATTAAAAAATGGAAGCGAAAGATATATGGTTCCGATAAATTCTTGGGAAGACGTTCTCCCAATGGACATTCTACCAAATCCGCTCTATAGGGCTATTTTAGTTGAAGATGTTGAAGAAATGGAGCAGTTAGGAATTTTTGAATGCGATGAAGAAGATTTTGCGTTATGCAGTTTTGCCTGTCCGAGCAAAATTGATTTGGGAAAAACCATAAAGCAGGGACTTCAACTAATTGAAAGTGAAATGTAAATGCTAAGTTTTTTATATAATGTTTTAGATAAAGCCAAGCCTCATTTTGAAAAAGGCGGACGATTTGAAAGATTGTATCCTATTTTTGAAGCAACAGACACTATCTTGTTTTCGACAAACGAAACAACAGAGTCTGGTCCTCATATTCGTGATAGTATTGATACAAAACGAATAATGATTTTAGTCGTCATTTCCCTCTTACCTCTGTATGTATTTGGAGCGATCAATGTTGGGTTCCAAAACGCTCTTGCTTTAGAAGTCGATAGAAGCGGTTGGCAAAACTTCTGGATTGGGTTCGGTAATATTCTTCCAATTATCGCTGTAACCTTTGCTTCAGGAGCTTTTTGGGAATTACTTTTCGCTGTAATTCGAAAGCATCCCGTAAGCGAAGGGTTTTTAGTGACATGCGCCCTAATTCCCCTTACGATGCCGCCAAACATACCTTTATGGCAGATTGCTATTGCAACTTCATTTGGAATTGTTATTGGTAAAGAGATTTTTGGTGGTGTCGGTATGAACATTTTCAATCCAGCTTTAATGGCTAGAGTATTTATCTTTTTTACCTATCCTACAAAAATTTCTGGCGATAAGGTTTGGGTTGCTGGTCCCGATGGTTATTCAGGAGCCACGGCATTAGCGGTTCCTGCGAGCGAATTAAACCAGCAAGCAACCCAATTACTCAGCAGTGTTACCCAGTTTGATTTTTCATGGTGGAACCTTTTTTGGGGATGGGTGCCCGGATCTATAGGTGAGACAAATAAATTTATGATTCTTGTGGCAGCAGCTTTCTTGGTTTATATTAAAATTATCAATTGGAGAATAGTGATTGGAGCTGTGATTGGCTTAGTCTCAACTGCGATTTTAACCAATCTATTTTCTCCATTATCAACCAATACAATGTTTACAATACCTCCACATTACCACCTGGTCATGGGAAGTTTCTTATTCGGAACAGTTTTCATGGCGACTGAGCCAGTTACGGGTTGTCATACCAATCAGGGTAGGTGGATCTATGGTATAATATTTGGAGCCTTGACTGTTATCATTCGTTCTGTAAATCCCGCATACCCTGAGGGTGTAATGCTTTCAATACTTTTTGTGAATGCTTTTGCAGCGCTGATAGATTGGTTTGTCATTCAATCAAATGTTAAAAGAAGGGCTGCTCGTCATGCATAGCAATCGTTATACAATATTATTTACGATGTTTACCACAATGATTCTTGCTTTTGTGCTTTCATCTGTATATTCGAACCTTGAAGAGCAAACTGAAAGAAACGTTCAAGCAGATATTAAAAAAAATATTCTCAGTTCGCTTGGCTTTACTCCTGAGAGGGGAAAGCCGTGGACTACAGAAAATGTGGAAAAAATTTTCAAAAGCTCGGTAACGTCTTTTGTTGTTGATAAAAACGGAAATGTTATCCCTGATATGCTTCCTGAGGATATCGATCCCAAGGTAACAACCAATGCGTATCCCCTTTATAAAAAAATGAACGATGGTAAGGTTGATGGTTTTGCGATCCCAATCTCTGGAAAAGGTTTATGGGGCACTATGTATGGATACTTTGCTATTGAGCCTGATGGTGCCACCGCCAAAGGTATTACGTTCTACAAACACATAGAAACTCCTGGGTTGGGTGCAGAGGTTGATAAACCTTGGTTTCAGCAAAATTATATAGGTAAAAAATTCATTGACGAAAATGGAGTACTCATTGGAATTCAAACCGTTAAAGGCAAAGTTGATCAATCCTCTCCAGAAGCATATCATCAGGTTGATGGTATTTCCGGCGCTACGATAACTTCTCGAGGCTTGAACGAGTTTTTATTAAAGGATTTAAAAATTTACGACGCGTATTTAAAACAAATTAGAAAGAATTATAACAGCTAATGGCATTATTAAGTAAATCCTCAAAAGCAGCGGTTTCTGACCCGCTGATGAGCAATAACCCTATAAGTTTGCAGGTGCTTGGAATATGTTCAGCGCTAGCGGTTACAACTAAATTGGATATAGCTTTCGTTATGACCTTAGCGGTCATCGCGGTCCTGTGCATTTCCAACACAGTCATCTCTTTGTTAAGGAATATGATTCCATCCAAAGTACGTATTATTGTTCAGCTTTCTGTGATTGCTTCAATGGTTATTTTAACGGATTTAGTTTTACAGGCTTACATGTACGATATAAGTAAGCAATTGACAGTTTTTGTTTCCTTAATCATAACTAATTGCATTATCATGGGTCGTGCGGAGGCTTATGCAATGCAAAATGGACCTTGGAAATCCTTTCTTGATGGGCTTGGCAATGCTTTGGGTTATGGAATCATTTTAATTGCAGTAGCATTTTTTAGAGAACTTTTAGGAAGCGGCTCAATATATGGAGTAAAAGTCATTCCTGATGCCCTTTATTCTGCAGGATATGAGAATATGGGCTTAATGGTTTTAAGTCCAGGAGCCTTCATAATTTTAGGTTTAATCGTCTGGGCGCAGAGAATTATTGGAAAGGTTGAGCAGGAATAGTACATGGAGCATTATTTAAGCTTAATCACCAAAGCTGTTTTTGTAGAGAACATTCTCTTAGCATACTTTTTAGGTATGTGTTCATTTCTTGCTGTTTCAAAAAAAGTTGATGCTTCCATCGGCTTGGGGTTTGCGGTAATATTTGTATTGACAATCACCGCTCCAGTTAATTGGTTTTTGTATGGATTCCTTCTTGGAGATGGAGCATTGGCCTGGTTAGGATTTCCAGAAGTCAACTTAAGCTTTTTAAAACCGATAGTCTTCATTGCAGTTATTGCGGCCATGGTTCAACTTGTTGAAATGATTATTGATAATTTTTCTCCTTCGCTCTATCAAAGCTTAGGAATTTTCTTGCCACTCATTGCTGTTAACTGTTCTATTTTGGGTGGATCTTTATTTCTTGTTGAGCGTAATTATACTTTAATGGAATCTGTAGTATTCGGTTTTGGGTCAGGGTTAGGATGGTTTCTAGCAATTGTTGCAATGGCATCTATTAGATATCGTCTTAGGTATTCTAATGTACCGCCGAATTTAAGGGGTGTGGGAATAACTATGCTTTTAACAGGGTTAATATCTATTGCATTTATGTCATTTGGGGGAATTCAACTATGATTAGTGCTTCAACACTATTAGGCGTGGCAATTTTTAGTGGGGTTATACTTGTATTAGTTCTAATGCTAAATCTTGCAGAATCAAAACTTTTACCACAAGGTGAGGTTGAAATCAATATTAATGGAGATGATGACAAGTCATTGAAGGTTAGGCCTGGATCTACACTATTATCAGCACTCGCTACCGAAAGTATCTTTTTACCCTCTGCGTGCGGAGGAGGTGGCACTTGCGCAATGTGTAAATGTCAAGTCGATGCAGGGGGTGGAGAAATTTTACCAACCGAAAAAGGCCACATTAGCCGCAGTGAGGCTAAAGATAATTGGCGCTTAGCATGTCAGGTTAAGATCAAAGAAGACATGAAAGTTCACGTTCCAGACGAAATATTTAATATTCAAAAATGGGATTGTACCGTCCGTTCAAATAAAAATGTTGCTACGTTTATTAAAGAATTGATTCTAGAATTACCCAAAGGTGAAAACCTTGATTTCACTGCTGGTGGATACATTCAAATTGACATTCCTGAGTATCACAACTTGAGGTTTAAGGATTTCAAGGTTGAAAAAGAATACCACGAAGATTGGGATAAGTTTAAAATATGGGATGTTACAGCGAATAATGATGAAGATTGTTTTCGTGCCTATTCAATGGCAAATCACCCTGCTGAAGGAAACATTATAATGTTAAACGTACGAATAGCAACACCACCACCTGCCCTTTGGGATCAAGTGCCTCCTGGAATAGCTTCTTCCTATATTTTTAATTTAAAAGAGGGTGATAAGGTTACAATATCTGGACCTTTTGGCGAATTCTTTGTGAAAGACACCGAGCGCGAGATGGTCTACTTGGGAGGCGGAGCTGGGATGGCTCCAATGAGAAGCCATCTTTTTGACCTGCTTGATACAAAAAAGTCAAACAGAAAAATAACATTTTTCTATGGAGCAAGATCGGCGCGTGAAATGTTTTATCATGAAGATTTTCTCAGATTAGAAAAGGAAAACCCAAATTTTAAATACGTTGTTGGACTATCTGAGCCCATGCCAGAAGATAAATGGGAAGGTCCTACTGGTTTCATTCACAACGTAGCTTTTGACGAATATCTTAAGGACCATGAAGACCCCTCAGAGATTGAGTATTACATGTGTGGTCCACCGATGATGATTGATGCTTGTGATAAAATGCTTTATGATCTTGGTGTTGAGCGAGATATGATTGCATACGATAGCTTTGGTTAATATCTTCCAGTTTGTTAATTATACTCGATTTTTACAACTACTTGTTGTAGCAGCATTCCCTATTTTTTTTGGCTGCAATAGTCAAAAAACTTATATAAATATTACCGGTCCCGCAATGGGATCTACCTATACGATTCGCCTTGTTCCTCAAAGAGGAATAAGGGTTGAACCCCAGCAGATTAAAACAAATATAGATTCTCTCCTTGATGTTTTAAATCAACAAATGTCAACCTATGTCATGAATAGCGAGATATCTCTTTTCAATAGAATGCCGGTAAATTCTGCTATCTTAATTTCCGAGGATTTTAGAACTGTTGTACAGCGGTCTATACATTGGTCAAATCTGACCGATGGAGCGTTTGATATATCTGCTATGCCTATAGTTACCACTTGGAAAACAGGAAAAGCCGATCGAGAAGACTTGAACGTATGGATGCCACCAACCGATCTTGAAGTCACCATTGCGAAAAGTAAAATAGGTTATCAGAAAATTAAATTTGTTTCAAAATCACTTATAAAAACATATAAAGATCAGCAGTTAGATGTGAACGCTATTGCCAAGGGTTGGGGTGTGGATAAATTGTTTTTTTACATACAGTCTTTAGGATATAATAATTTTATGGTTGAAATTGGAGGTGAGGTTAGAATAAGCGGAAAAAACAATCGAGGCAGATCTTGGCAGATAGGCATTGATTTACCTGAGCCAAATCTTCAACCAGGAGAAAAAATCTATGCTGTGATTCCAATTCAAGATAAAGCTATGGCAACATCTGGTAATTACAGAGATTTTTACGTTTATAATTCAAAAAAATATTCCCATATCATTAATCCAATTACAGCTATGGCTGTTGAATCAAATATCGCTTCAGTTACCGTTTTAGCAGAAAACTGTATGGATGCTGATGCGCTTGCCACAGCTCTAAATATTATGTCCCTTGATGAAGGACTTGAGCTTGTTGAAAGCTTAAAAGACGTCGAAGCGTTATGGATAATTAATAAAGAAAATGGATTCGAAAGCGTTCAATCTTCAAAAATGAAGATAGTGAAAAATCTATAATTAAATTTTTTAACAAATCTATTTTAACTTATCATTGTTGGTTTTTGTGAGGGGTCATCACATTCACCGCCTTTTAAACAAATGCAGTTTTCAACATCTCCTCCACACGAACCCTGAAGGGGTCTGTTATTGAAAATGACACCAATAGACATCCCAAGTAGTGCAACGCCAATAACGATTATTGTAAGTATTAAGTCCATTAATAAATTTAACTATAATTTATGGATTAAATCTTCCATCAATAATTAGGAAGATTAACATTGTAATATTTAAGTTCACATTCTTAATTAATCATAAAATCTTAAAAATAAACTATGAAATTAATAACAGCAATATTTCTATTAATAACCAGTCTGCGTGCAGCACCAGCAGGTGCACCTCACCTTGAGGGTGGCGATTTATCAATCTTTTGGGTGATACCATTTGCCGGAATTCTTCTTTCAATCGCTATTTTTCCATTAATTGCTCCTGATTTTTGGCATCATAACTTCGGAAAGATATCTGCTTTTTGGGCAACTCTGCTCATTATTCCTTTCATTTTCAAAGTAGGGTTCGCAATTACGCTTTATGAAATCCTTCATGTAGGGTTGCTTGAATATATTCCATTTATCATTCTTCTTTTGGCTTTATTTACTATATCTGGTGGTGTTCAATTAACTGGATCGCTTGTCGGAACTCCCATAATCAATACCGCGATTATATTTGTCGGTACATTGTTAGCGAGCTGGATGGGGACTACAGGCGCAGCCATGCTTTTAATAAGGCCCCTGCTCAGAGCCAATAAAGATCGAAAACATAAAGTACACATTGTTGTATTTTTTATTTTCTTGGTTGCAAATATTGGAGGGTCGTTAACTCCACTAGGAGATCCGCCGTTATTTCTCGGTTTTCTAAAAGGAGTTGATTTCTTTTGGACTACAAAAGCTATGTTGCTTCCAATGATTTTCATGGTCGTGTCTTTACTCATTATATTCTTTATATATGATTCAGTTCAGTATAAAAAAGAGGGTAGCTTACCTAAGCCAACCAGTGATGAAAAAATTGGCATTAAAGGATCATTCAACTTGTTATTAATATTTGGAGTTGTTTGCTCGGTATTGCTGAGCGGTTTTTGGAGGCCAAACGTAGAGTTTACCATATACCATGTTCATGTTGAGTTACAAAATATCACACGTGATTTTCTTTTATTACTTCTAGCATATGGAAGTTGGAAATATACCGCCAGAGAAATTAGAGACGCCAATGAATACACTTGGTTTCCGATTCAAGAAGTTGCGAAGCTCTTTGCTGGTATTTTCATCACAATCATTCCAGCAATAGCTATTTTAAAAGCTGGTACCTCTGGTGCCTTGGCTAGCATAATTAATTCTGTATCGAGTGAGGCAGGACCGGTAAACAATATGTACTTCTGGCTAACAGGTATTCTTTCTAGTTTTTTAGATAACGCACCCACATATTTAGTTTTCTTTAATACGGCTGGAGGAGATGCGCAGATTTTAATGGGAGAACTTTCGCAAACGCTTTTGGCGATCTCTGCTGGTGCTGTATTCATGGGGGCAAATACTTACATTGGCAATGCGCCTAACTTCATGGTTAAATCAATTGCTGAATCATCTGGCATTGAAATGCCTTCTTTCTTTGGATATTTCCTCTATTCAATAATTATATTATTTCCACTCTTTGCAGTTGTTAGTTTGATATTTTTTTAGTTTATGAGAATATCAAAAGTAACAACAAAATCAGGAGATAAGGGCAATACAAGCCTTGGAAACGGTGATAGAGTATCTAAATCGCATCCATATGTAGTTCTTTTAGGGGATATTGACGAGCTTAATTGCTATATCGGAAACGCTATTACCGTATGCAAAGACCAGGAAATTTTGGCTGACTTACAGTCAATTCAGCAAGATCTTTTCAATCTAGGTGGCGAGGTTTCTCTGCCAAATTCTGGAACAATATTGATTGATAAAACCAGATTGGATTTTCTTGAACAGAGAATTGACTCGCTAAATAAAAGCCTAAAACCTCTTGAGGAGTTTGTTTTACCTGGCGGTGATGAATTTTGCTCAAGGATTCACATTGCGAGATCGGTATGTCGGCGAGCTGAGCGCTCATGTGTGGCTATAATTGACTTAATATCAGAGACCAATATTTGGCTTCCATATTTAAACCGTCTTAGCGACTATTTTTTTGTTTTGGCTCGCTTTATATCTTCGGAGCAAGGCTCTGAAGAGATACTTTGGGATAGGGAACAATAGTTACCTCATTCCGTAGTATTAATCAGTAAAATATATATAAATTCTTAGTCAAGAATAGCTATGTTAAATTGGAAAAAGCTAAATCAGCGCATTAAAAGTGCAAAAAGAATTGTGCTTTCAACTCATCAAAATCCCGATGGTGATGGTCTCGGTAGCGCTGTTGCAATGTATCATTACCTAAAATCACTTAATATTGATTGCAAAATCTTGCATATTTCGCTTTTTCCGATCGAGCTTAATTTTTTAAACAAAAATCAGATTATTGAGACGTATGATGAAACTCTTCATAGTAATTGGTTTTCCAAGGTTGATCTAGCATTAATTTTTGATGTTGGAGATTTTAACAGATTAGGATCTGTTGGAAAAAAAATTATTCATAATAAAATTAATGCAATTAATATTGATCATCATCCAAGTCTTAACGATCATCGTTTTGATGAAAATTTTATCAATCTAAACGCAGCAGCTACCGGTGAGATGGTCTATGATTTTTTGATAGAAAATAATATCCCCTTAAATCATGAAATTTCTCAGGGTATTTATACTGCTCTGATGACAGACACAGGCTCTTTTCGTCATAGTAATACAAACGAAAAAAGTCACAAAATTGCAATGGACTGTATTAAGAATGGAGTCAATAATTCTAAAATTTATCAATCAATTTATGAAAATAAAAGTCTAGCTCAAGTTTCATTGCTTGCAATGGTAATTAAAAACCTTAGCTTTGACGAAGAAGGTGAAATTGCATCTTTCATTATCAGTGATGAAATGTTAAAAGAAGCCGGGGCTAACAGTCAAGATATTGATGGTTTTACTGATTTTGTTAGAACCATCAAAGGCGTTGAAATTGCTGTTATGATTTTTGAGCAATCTAATGATAAATGTCGCTTGAACTTTCGCTCTAAGGGAAAGTATGTTATTAATGAAGTGGCAAAAGCTTTTGGTGGTGGAGGTCACAAATTTGCTGCTGGAGCTGTGGCGGATGGTAATCCAGCACATGTACTTGATCAGGTTTTGAGAGAAACAAAAAAACAAATCTTAACTCAAAATATTAATAATTAATTATGAAGATTCTTTTAGCTAAAAACGCAGGTTATTGTTTTGGAGTTCGCGATGCGGTAAATATGGCCTATGATACAGCAAAAGAACATGGTGATGTATACATGCTTGGTCATATTGTTCATAATGAAAATGTTGTGGATGATCTTGACAAGGCTGGAGCTAAAGTTGTAGATAGCTTGGATAGTGTGCCTGATGGAAGACCTGTTTTATTGCGTGCTCATGGAACACATGTAGACATTGTTGAGGAAGCTAAAAATAAAAAAATGAATATCGTTGATGCAACTTGTCCATTAGTTAGGGATATTCATGATGAAATAAAAACTCTAGAAGCTGATGGAAGAAAAATAATAATTATTGGAGATCATGGCCACGACGAAGTTGTCGGAATAGCGAGCCAAGTTAAGGATCCTATAATTGTTGCAACAGCAGATGAGGCAACTGAGCTTAGAAAAACCAAAAGAGCGGGTGTTGTTAGTCAGTCTACTCAAACCATAGAAAACGTACAAGATATCATCAACATTCTTATGAGCAAAGTCGTTGATTTACGTTTCATCAATACTATTTGTTTTCCAACAAAACGAAATCAAGAACAAATTAAAGAATTATCTAAACAATGTGATGTAATGTTTGTTATTGGATCCTTTACTAGTGCTAATTCAAAACGCTTAACAGATCTTTCAAAAGAAAGAAACAGCAGATCATACCAAGTCACCTGCGCATCTGATATTGATGAAAAGTGGTTAGATAACTGTGAAACTGTTGGAATATCTGCTGGTGCCAGTACGCCCGATAATATCATTGGCGAAGTTTTAGATAAAATTAAAGAAATTGGCAATGTCCAGGAGGAGGAAATTTATGCCTAAAGAAAGTTCATTTGAGGTTAAAGTAGGTCTTGCTGAAATGCTCAAAGGAGGCGTTATTATGGATGTGATGAATGCAGAGCAAGCTAAGCAAGCCGAAGAAGCGGGAGCAGTTGCCGTGATGGCACTGGAAAGAATTCCTGCTTTAATAAGAAAAGAGGGCGGGATAGCTAGAGCAAGCGATCCAAAAATGATTAATGATATACAAAAGTCCGTAAGTATTCCAGTAATGGCAAAAGCACGTATCGGTCACTTTGCAGAAGCACAAATTTTAGAGGCTTTAGAAGTTGACTTTATCGATGAAAGTGAAGTGCTTACACCAGCTGATGAGCACAATCATATTTGGAAGCATGAATTTAAAGTGCCATTTGTATGTGGCTGTAGAGACCTTGGCGAAGCTCTAAGAAGAATCGGTGAAGGTGCAGCGATGATTCGAACAAAAGGTGAGCCAGGAAGTGGAAATATTGTAGAAGCAGTAAGGCACATGCGTCAAGTTCAGTCAGAAATAAAAAGATTAACTACAATGAATCAAGATGAGCTTATGGCTGCAGCAAAGAATTTAGGCGCTCCCTTTACCTTAGTTCAGCAGGTTGCAAAACTGGGGAAGCTTCCCGTACCCAACTTTGCTGCAGGAGGTATCGCAACACCCGCTGATGCCTCTTTAATGATGCAACTTGGAGCAGAAACCGTTTTTGTTGGCTCTGGTATTTTTATGAGTGACGATCCTGTACCTAGAGGTAAGGCTATTGTGGACGCAGTGACTTATTATAAAGATGCTGCAAAGCTTGTAGAAATATCTACTGGTTTAAAGTCTGCCATGAAAGGTGTAGACATGTCTGAAATACCAGAAGGCGAGCGCATGCAAGAGAGAGGCTGGTAACTTAATTGTTTTGAAACCAATTGGAGTACTTGCGTTACAAGGTGACTACGAAAAGCATCTTAATACATTGGTCCGTGCTGAAATTCCAGCAATTGATATTAGATACCCTGATCAATTGTTAGAAATCAATGGATTGATTATTCCAGGTGGAGAGTCAACAACTATGAATGATCTCATGAAAAGGGTTGATTTTCATACACACATTGCTGATTTTGCTAAAACCAAAACAGTAATGGGAACATGCGCTGGATTAATTCTCATGAGCAAAAAAGTTAAGAATGATGATCAAATTAACCCCCTTGGAATTCTAGATATCGAAGTAACCCGAAACGCATACGGTCGCCAACTAAATTCTTTTGTGGATACGGTCGAAGTTGAAATTGATAATGATCACTCCCAACAAGAAGTTGCTTTCATACGTGCCCCAAAAATTTCTACCGTTGGGAAATCAACAACTATTTTAGGTAAACAC
>MDSY01056455.1_pt1 | contig 16216 bp, 10 predicted proteins | sample 811131 | NCBI WGS metagenome assembly MDSY01 (sample SAMN05326643, study PRJNA326480) | marine metagenome | isolation source: seawater | place: Atlantic Ocean: South West | collected 2010
AAACGCTAATCAAGCAGATGCTGATGGTGATGGAATTGGAGATGTTACTGATGACGACGATCAAGACGGTGTTTGGAATCCAAATGATGGATGTGCCGGAACTGCTCTTGGAGCTAGAGTTGATTCGTTTGGATGTGCATTATTCTATCTGCCAACCAATAACTTCTCAATCGCCAAGACTGAGAAATGTGTTGGAACAAACTCTATATCGATTGGCGCAGTTCGTGATGATCTTACATATAATGTTGTTGTTTCAGGTGCGGTATCTCAGACAGCTAGCTTTACGGGATCGACATATTCATTAGAGAATCTTTCAGCGGGAGCTTATTCAGTTTGTTTAACTGTTGAGGGACAATCTGCAGATGTTTACCAAAGATGTTACAACATGACTATTACTGAGCCTCAGGCATTGAATGTTTACACGATGACTGATCCTGGTAACAATTCTGTTACGTTTAACCTTGAAGGAGGAACGGTTTATAATATTACTCATAACGGAATGACTACTCAGACCAGTGAGTCATCCTACACTGTTTCAATGAAAGCAGGAATGAATACAATAGATATAAACACAGGAATTGGATGTCAAGGTGAATATGCAACAACGTACTTTAATTCAAGTCCTGTTGATTTAGCACCAAATCCATTTAACAGTTCAGTTAAACTGTTTATCGGTGGAGATGATCAAGCTGTATCGGTTAGTATATTTAATATGACAGGGAACCAGATTCTAAAAACAGAAAAAGTTTTAGAATTTAATTCAAGAACCCTAGATATAAATACTACGGGACTAACAGCAGGTACTTATTTAATTAAAATTAATGGAGCGACAACTAAACAAACATTTGTTGCTATAAAACAATAGAATTATGAAGCGTATATTATTATTATTATTTGGCTTTTTACTAGTGATTAATTGCTCTAGTGGAGGCGGAGATGACGCAGTCGCTCCTCCAGTGGTAACACCACCGGTGGTAGTTCCTCCAGTAGTTGTTGTGGTTTTAGAGCCTGGGACACCAGTATTATCTTACCCTGCTAACAATGAGCCTTGTGAGGATGGTACATCAATAAACGATTCTCAAAGTCAAGTTAACTTTCAATGGGGTGCGTCAGCAAACACTCAAAGTTATAATTTAACAATAACTAATTTGAGTGATAACACTGAGCAAACGTTTACAACCACTGATTCAAATAAAGTAGTTGCTCTTTCTAAAGCGGATCCATTTAGGTGGAAGGTTACAGCCGAAGGAGAGACTGGATCGACTCCTGCTTCTAGTTCTTCTTGGAAGTTTTATTTAGCTGGAGCTGGTACAACAAACTATGCGCCATTCCCTGCGGATTTACTTTCTCCAACATCTGGAGCAAATATTTTTCCGGTTGATGGTCAAACTACTTTGACATGGGGAGGTTCTGACGTAGACGGTGACATGACTTCATATGAGGTTTATATTGATGCTGTAGACGGATCTACTTCTGTAGGGACAGTTGCTTATTTAGAAGCAACATCCACAAAGATTGTAAATGTTACAAGTGGATCTCAGTATTTTTGGAAAGTTGTTGCAACAGATTCAAATGGAAATACTAGTGACTCGGGAGTTTACTCTTTTAGAGTTCAATAGTTAGGAGAAAATAATTTCTTATTGTATTTATTAAAAAAAGGCTTAGTTTTAACTAGGCTTTTTTTATTTATAATTTCTCTTTTATTAAATTAAATAAAACATATTGGAAAAAAAATTTAGGATACCTTAAATATCTTCTATTTGTTTGGTTTATTGTTTCTTTTGGAGCAGGTATTATTTTTAAAGATGTATTAAACTCATTTAGTCTTGGTGGCTTTCCTCTGGGGTTTTGGTTTGCACAACAAGGATCTGTGTATGTTTTTGTAATCTTAATTTTTATTTATGTCTATTTAATGAATAAACTAGATAAATCGTATGGATATGAAGATTAATAAATTTAAATAAATTATGAGCGTCCAATTATGGACCTACATTTTGGTAGGTATTTCATTTGCATTATATATCGGAATTGCTATATGGTCAAGAGCTTCTTCAACTAAAGAATTTTATGTTGCTGGAGGTGGTGTTTCGCCTTTAGCAAATGGAATGGCTACGGCTGCAGACTGGATGTCTGCTGCTTCATTTATCTCAATGGCTGGATTAATTTCTTTACAAGGATATGATGGTAGCGTTTATATAATGGGATGGACTGGAGGATATGTACTTTTAGCACTTTTACTTGCTCCTTACCTGCGTAAATTTGGAAAATTTACTGTGCCAGATTTTATAGGAGAAAGGTACTATTCAAAATCTGCAAGAATTGTAGCTGTTCTCTGTGCTCTTTTAGTTTCATTTACATATGTTGCTGGACAGATGAGAGGTGTTGGTGTGGTTTTCTCTAGATTTCTTGAGGTAGACATTAATACGGGTGTAATAATAGGAATGATTATTGTTCTTTTTTATGCAGTTATGGGAGGAATGAAGGGAATTACATATACTCAGGTTGCTCAATATTGTGTCTTGATTTTTGCATTTATGGTTCCTGCAATTTTTATCTCTTTCCAAATGACAGGAAGCTTAGTACCACAAGTAGGTATGGGGTCTACAATGAATGATGGATCAGGAATTTATGTTTTAGAAAAATTAAATTCTATAAATACAGAATTAGGATTTAATAAATATACCGATGGTAGTAAATCTATGGTTGATGTTATTGCAATCACTTTTGCATTGATGGTTGGAACAGCTGGACTTCCTCATGTTATTGTCAGATTTTTCACAGTAAAAAAAGTAAGTGATGCTAGAAAATCTGCAGGGTTAGCTTTACTTTTTATTGCCATTTTATATACTGCCGCCCCTGCAATCTCAGTTTTTTCAAGAATTAACCTTATTTCTACCGTTAAGGATAACCCTTATTCTTCAATGCCACAATGGTTTAGTAATTGGGAGAAAACAGGGTTACTAAAGTTTAGTGATAAAAATAACGATGGAAATATTCAATATTTAGCAGATCCAAACCTTAACGAATTATATGTTGATCCAGATATTATGGTTTTAGCGAACCCTGAAATAGCTAATTTACCACCTTGGGTTATTGGACTTGTAGCTGCTGGGGGTTTAGCGGCTGCTTTATCGACTGCAGCAGGGCTATTATTGGTAATTTCATCTTCAATCTCTCATGATTTAATCAAAAATATTATTAATCCAAATATCACTGAAAAAGGTGAATTATGGGCAGCTAGAATATCTGCAACATTTGCAGTTGTAATAGCTGGCTACTTTGGAATTAATCCTCCTGATTTTGTTGCAGCTGTTGTTGCGCTGGCTTTTGGTTTAGCAGCAGCTTCATTTTTCCCAGTGATAATTCTTGGAATTTTTTATAAAAAAATGAATAAAGAAGGTGCTATAACAGGTATGGTTGTTGGAATTCTACTTATGTTATATTATATTTTAAAATTTAAATTTGGGGTTTTTGATGGAGGCAAATCTGCTGTAAAAGATCTAACAGATCAATGGTGGTTTGGAGTTTCTCCAGAGGGATTTGGAGCTATAGCTATGCTATTTAACTTCCTTTCAGCATTGATAGTTAATAAATTCACTCCCCCACCTCCTGCTAAAGTTCAGGAAATAGTTGAAAATATTCGAATTCCAATAGGTGTAGCTCCACCAAATATTCATTAGCTTTATTACTTATTTATTTCTGTATGTCTAATTATAATATAAATAGTAAAGAGCAATATCAAAGGATTTACAATGAATCTGTAAATCAACCAGAAAAATTCTGGAATGATCTTGCAAAAGATAATTTTACATGGAAAAAAACATGGAATAAAGTATTAAGCTGGGATTTTAAAAAACCAAAAATAAGTTGGTTTGAAGGAGCAAAACTTAATATTACTGAAAATTGTTTGGACCGTCATCTAAAAGAAAAAGGGAATAATACAGCCATAATATTTGAGCCTAATAATCCCAAAGAACCTTCTGAAAAAATTACCTATAAAGATTTACTTATGAGAGTAAATAAAATGTCTAATGTTTTTAAAAGTAAAGGAGTAAAAAAAGGAGACAGGGTATGTATTTATCTTCCTATGATTCCAGAATTAGCAATAAGTGTTTTGGCATGTGCTAGGATTGGTGCTGTTCATTCTGTTGTTTTTGCTGGATTTTCAGCTTCAGCGTTAGCTACTAGAATCAATGATTGTGATTGTAAGATTATTTTAACCTCAGATGGGTCTTTTAGAGGAAATAAAATTCTTGATTTAAAAAGTATTGTCGATGATTCTTTAAAAGAATGTCCTCAAGTTTCATCAGTTTTGATTGTTGAGAGAACAGGATCAAAAATAAATATGGAAAAGGGAAGAGATGAACTAATTAGCCCTTTAATACAAAAAGCAAGTCATGACTGTTCGCCTGAAATAATGGATTCAGAAGACCCTCTTTTTGTTTTGTATACATCAGGATCTACAGGAAAACCGAAAGGGATGGTTCATTCATCAGGCGGATATATGGTTGGTGCAGCTTATACATTTAAAAATATTTTTCAATATAAAGATCAAGATATTTATTGGTGTACTGCAGATATTGGATGGATTACTGGGCACTCATATATAGTTTATGGGCCACTTTTAAATGGAGCGACAACAGTTATGTTTGAAGGAGTACCTTCCTATCCTAATTATGGACGTTTTTGGGAAATAATTGAAAAGCACGGAGTCAATCAGTTTTATACTGCACCTACAGCGATAAGATCTTTAGCAAAAGAATCATTAGAATTCGTTAATAAGCATAATTTATCATCTTTAAAAGTATTAGGATCCGTTGGTGAACCCATAAATGAAGAGGCATGGAATTGGTATAACACCAATATTGGAAAAAATAAATGTCCTATAGTAGATACTTGGTGGCAAACTGAAACTGGGGCTATAATGATTTCCTCAATACCTAATATTACAAAATCTAAACCTACATATGCAACTCTTCCATTTATTGGAATTCAACCTGCATTATTAGATCAAAGTGGAAATGAAATTACGGGAAATGAAATAGATGGAAGACTTTGTATTAAATACCCTTGGCCTTCCATGGCGAGAACTATTTGGGGAGATCATAAAAGATATAAGGAGACCTATTTTTCTTCTTTTGAAAATAAATATTTTACAGGAGATGGCTCATATAGGGATGATGAGGGCTTGTATAGAATAACCGGAAGAGTAGACGATGTTATAATTGTTTCTGGACATAACCTTGGAACAGCTCCAATTGAGGACGCTATTAATGAACACGATTTGGTAGCTGAGTCTGCTATAATAGGTGTTCCTCACGATATTAAAGGAAGTTCTTTATTTGGGTATATTACATTAAAAAGTGTTTTTGAAAATTCATCAGAAATAAATCTTAAAAACGAAATAAATCAACTAATATCAAAATTAATTGGTCCAATTGCTAAGTTAGATAGAATTGAGTTTGTTTCGGGACTCCCCAAAACTCGTTCTGGAAAAATTATGAGAAGGATTTTACGAAAAATAGCCCATAACGATATTGAAAATATTGGGGATACTTCAACCCTTTTAAATCCTGAAATTGTTGATGAAATTATTTCTAAAGTTTTAAAGTGATAGTTTGAATAAATTACCTGAGCTTTATAAGAGATTTTTGTTAAAAGTTGAATTAATAAAAAAAGAAATTCAAACGGTCCAAAGGGCAAGATTAATATCGTATTTAATTGCACTATTCTTTCTTCCTGGGGGTTCATTACTATGTTTGATTGCTTTGTATATTAGATATGTAAAAAAATAAATATGAAAAAACACACATATGTTCTTTTTTTGTTCTGTGGCATTATCTCAGCACAATTATCTGTGGAGACTATAAAAATGACAACTGTAGCTGATGAGACATCAGGTCTTGAATATTTTAGAGGTCATTTTTTAACACTTAATGATTCTGGTGACAAACCAAACCTGTATTCTTTTACAAGTGAAGGAAAACTAATAAAAACAAATACAATAGATGGAACTATTAATAGAGATTGGGAAGATTTAACTGCAGACGAAAATTACATCTATGTCTCTGATACTGGAAATAATAACGGAAAACGTAAAGACTTAACTATTTACAGACTTGATAGAAATCTTAATTTAAAAGATTCAATTCTAATAAGTTATGCAAATCAAAAAAAATTTAAAAAGAAAAAGAAAAATAGATATAATGCTGAAGCACTCGCATCAGTTGACTCAGTTTTGTTACTTTTTTCAAAAGACAATAAAAAACTAACTACTCAAGTTTATTCGATACCAAAAGTTCCTAAAAGTTATATTTTAGAACCAATTGCAGAATTTTTAGTCAATACTCTTATAACTGCTGCAGACTATGACAAAGATTCAAAAATATTAGCACTTACGGGAGATTCATTGAATGGAGACCAGATTTTGTATATATTTTCAGATTTTGATATTTTGAACATTAAAGAATCAAAATTTAAAAAATACATAATTCCTGTAAAACCTGGACAGATAGAAGCAATTAAAATTGACGACCCATCAACTTTTTGGTTAACGTCTGAGGGGGAGGATAATGGAATTCCAAGATTGTTTAAGGTCTGTCTTTTGTAATTAAATTTAAAATTTTATTTGTCTACCTTGTATAAAATAAAGATGAATATATCATAATTTTTAAAAATATTTTTGTTTAAAGTAAGACACGGCTCAAGACTATCAAAGAGTTTTTCAAGATAGTTTTGATTTTATAATAAGTTAATATGAAAGAAAATAAATTAATTTACAAATCACAAAAAGAGTTCTTTAATTCAAAAAAAACTCTTTCAATAAAATTTAGAAAGCAATCCCTGAAAAAACTTTCTGATTCGATTAAAAAAAACGAAGAAAAAATATATGAAGCATTAGAAAATGATCTAGGTAAACCTCGTTATGAAACTTTTTTAAGTGAAATTCTATTTGTTCAAAAGGAAATTAAAATTATGCTAAAAAATTTAAGTTTTTGGTCAAGCCCCAAAAGAGTTTCTGGCTCCATATACAGTTTTCCTTCAAAAGATTATATTTTACCAAGTCCATATGGTTGTGTATTAAATATTAGTCCATGGAACTATCCATTTCAATTGGCAATGTCTCCTTTGATAGGTGCTATTGCTGCGGGGAATACATGTGTTTTAAAGCCTTCAGAACACTCGCCAAACACAAGCTTAATTATTAAAAGTGTTGTTGAACAGAGCTTTGATGAAGGTCACGTAGCCACAGTCTTGGGAGACGCTAAAGAAGCACAAGAGCTGTTATCTTTTAGATGGGATTATGTTTTCTTTACTGGAAGCACATCGGTTGGAAAAATTATTGCTAAAGCAGCAGCAGAGTTTTTAACTCCCACAACTTTAGAATTAGGAGGAAAAAGCCCATGTATTGTGGATGAATCAGTTAATATTCAAATGACTGCAAAAAGAATCGTTTGGGGAAAATTTTTAAATTGTGGACAGACTTGTATAGCTCCAGACTATATTTTAGTTAACTATAAAATCAAAGAACAGTTAATCAATGCAATTAAAAAATCCATAAAAAACTCTTATGGAGAAAATCCCAAAGATTCGGACAGCTATGGAAGAATTATTAATCAGCATCATCTAAATAGAATAAATAAAATGATCGAAAAAGCAGATATCATTTATGGAGGAGAATCAGATGAAAGTTCTAGATATTTTGCTCCAACAATTATTTTGGACCAAAATCAAAAAACTGGCGCAATGCAAGAAGAAATATTTGGCCCTATTCTTCCAATAATTACCTACAAAAACATGGATGAGGTTTATGAAATAGTTAATCGTTTTGACAAACCTTTAGCAGCATATATTTTTTCCAAGAATAGTAAAAGAATTAATGATTTTAAGGATAATTTTTCTGCAGGAGCTATTGTCGCTAATGACAGTATAATCCAAGTTATTAATTCAAATCTGCCTTTTGGAGGAATAGGAAATAGTGGAATTGGTGCCTATCATGGTCAACATAGTTTTGATTTATTTACTCATTTTAAACCTTTTATCAAAAGAAGTTTTACGCCAGATCCTTTCGTTAGATATGCTCCTTATCCTAAAAAATGGGGATGGATAAAAAAAATACTTGAATATATTTAGAAGTATTATTTTTTTGGAATTTTACAACTACTTACCCCAAATAATCTATAAACGTAGCAATTACCAGATAATGCATTAAATAAAAGAGCTACTCCTATACAACCAGCAAGAATCGTCCATCTTGTTTCTCCAAAAATTAGAGGAACTGGAATTAATAGAAAAGAAATAATCATTCTTATGGCTCTATCTTTATTACTTTGATTGGTAATTAAAAATTTAAATTTCATAAGTTTAATATAAAGAAATAATTATTTTCCAATAAATTTAATTTTACTATCAGAAATTAATGAATTTATTGAATTAATATATTTCTCAGAAATCATACTCAAATTGTTTAATTCAATACTTAATTCTTTTTTGATTTCTTCAAAGAATTCCTGTGATTGGTCAGTTGGAGGATAATCACCTCTTTGAGAGTCAGCCATTAAAAAAGCTAATCGATTATTAATTCTAATTCCAAAATTAAGAGGGTCTTGCCTGCTTTGGTTTTTTGTCATATGAATCTTATTCTCAACCAAACTCAGCTTGTTTTGGAACTCATTAATCAAAGAATTAATTTGTTTGTTTTCATGACTTTTATCTCCTATATAATTTAAATCGTTCCTTATATTTCTTATATCAATTATTGCTTGATTAGCTCTTGACACTTGATCTCTAACGCTTATAAGAAAATTGAATTGACTTTTGAAGTCTTCTTTAGAATTCGTCAATCTGGGATCTTTAATTATTTCAAATTCTTCTTCAGTTACTTCTTCATTATATGTTAGTCTAACTTTATATTTTCCGGGAATAGCTTTTGGCCCAACATTTGGAGAAGAATAAAAAACCATTCCCTTAAAAGTCTTATAGCCAGGATATCGCATATCCCAAATCAATCTATTTCCTCCATTAACTGGGGTTAATGATTTTATATTATTTCCAGACAATGCATAGTCAATATCATTTGAATTACTTGAAACTGGTTTTACGGAGGAAGAAAGTAATTTTTCTTTATTATTTGTAAAAGATCTTACGAGCTTTTCTTCCTGATCAAATATTTCAATTTTAATAAAATCGTTATCATTTATATTTTTAATAAAATAATTCATAATCACTCCATTAGGATGATTTTCTCCATTTAATAAACTCCCCGAACCATTCCATCCAGACTGCATTCTGTATGAAATATCAGGTTTATAAAGATGAGATTTTTTAGAATTTAAATCTTTTGAAAGTTGATGAAGTGGAGTTAAATCATCTATAATCCAAAATGATCTTCCATGAGTTGCAACTATTAAATCATTCTCTTTTACATGTAAATCTCTAATTGCTGTAATCGGGAGATTTAACTGAAATGGTTTCCAACTATTTCCATCATCAAAGGATATGAAAATTCCCCATTCTGTTCCCGAATATAAAAGTCCAGACCTTTTTTTATCCGCCCTAATAACTCGAGTATAATAATTTTTATTAATTCCGTTTGTAATTAGAGTCCAGGTTTCTCCATAATCATCTGTTTTATATAAATAAGGAGTGTAATCTCCAAACTTATAAGAGCTTGCTGCAACATAAGCTTTACCTTTATCGAAAGAGCTTATATCTATACTATTAATCATATTAAGTCTGGGGGATATTGATCTTGGTGGTGTCACATTTTTCCATGTTTTTCCTCCATTTTTTGTTATATGAATTAACCCATCATCACTTCCAACCCATATCACATCTTCTTCAATTTTTGATTCTGCAATCGCAAAAATATTAGCATAAAATTCAGCCCCAGTATTGTCTTGAGTTATCAAACCTCCAGAAGATTCAATAGTCTCAGGTAAATTTCTTGTTAAATCTCCAGAGATTGTATTCCAAGTTTGACCTTCATTTGTTGTCACATGAAGATAGTTAGATCCAGCATATAATTTTTTGGGGTTATTGGGACTAAATATTACTGGAAAATTCCAATTGAACCTGTATTTCATTACTTCAGCTCCTGATCCTGCAGGATTATCAGGCCAGATATTTATTGATCTGATTTGATTGACAGCATGGTCTTTTCTCATCATGTATCCTTTGTAAGTTCCGCCATAGACTATATCATTATTTAACGGATCAGGGGCAAGATGCGCACTTTCTCCACCAGCTGTTGACTCCCAATCATTTTCTGTGATAGATCTTCCTGAGGATCTATGATTAATTCTAATGGTACTGTTGTCTTGTTGAGCTCCATAAATTTTATAAGGAAAAGTATTGTCGGTGGTTACCCTATAAAATTGAGCCGTTGGCTGATTAAAATAAGTAGTCCAATTTTCACCACCATCATTTGAAACTTGAGCTCCTCCGTCATCAGCAATAATCATCCTTGAATTATTATTTGGATCTATCCACAAATCATGATGATCTCCATGTGGAGCATTTTTTAATTCAAATGTTTTCCCACCATCATTGGAAACACCGTAACTAACATTCATTACATAAATTTTATTCTCATTTTGAGTATCAGCATAAATCCTTGTATAATACCATGCTCTTTGTCTCAAAGCTCTGTTTGCATTAACTTTTTTCCAATTGTTTCCTCCATCATCTGATCTATATAAACCACCGTCATCCGATTCAATCATTGCCCATATTCTTTTTGAATTAACCGGTGAAATTGTTAAACCAATCATTCCCCATGGAAAACCAGGCAATCCACTATAATTAGAAATATCCTCCCAAGTATCACCAGCATCAAAACTTCTAAATATTTTACTGTCAGGTCCACCGCTATCCATTCTATAACCATTTCTTTTCATTTGCCAAGATGATGCATATATAATTCTTGAATTATTAGGATCAATTACAAGATCACCTATGCCTGCCTTATTTGATACATAAAGAATCTTATTCCATGTTTCTACCCCATTTTCAGACTTATACAAACCTCTCTCCTTATTTGGTTTCCAAAGGTTTCCTATTACTGCTACATAAACTACATTAGGATTTGTTGGATGAATTCTTATTCTAGATATGTGTTCTGATTTTGGCAAACCAAGATATTTCCATGTTTGTCCTGCATCTGTGCTTTTCCATGCACCTTTTCCAGATGAAACATTTCCCCTTAAGGTCTGCTCACCTTCCCCTACATAAATTATATTTGGATCTGATTCTGAAACTGCAACTACACCGATTGATCCACCAAAGTAACCATCACTTATACTTTTCCATGTATTTCCTGCATCAATTGTTTTCCAAACACCTCCACCAGCTGTTCCCATATAATAGGTTTTGTTATCTGTCGAAATACCAGTTGCTGTACCTGCCCTGCCTCCTCTAAAAGGGCCAATTAATCTATAATTAATTGAATTATATAAACTTTCATTATAAGTAAATTCTTGTTTTTTTGCTTTTCTTTTCTGAGAGTAAAAGTTATTATTTATTCCAAATAATAAAATTAAAAGATATATAAGTGTCTGTTTATTCATTTTCAATCTAATTAAATTTTTTAAATTTTTTTCCATTCGATATTATCATAAAATATACAAATGCCAAAACAAGAAAAACTGTATAAGCAATAATGGTAGTTTTTATATTAAATAAATAAAGGACCATAAAGAAAATGACAGTTGACCACAGAGTAAGATTTATAAAAAAGCTTTTAAAAAAAATTAAATATTTTTCAATATCAAATTTATCCTTCACTTCCTTTGATATTGAATTATACCCTGTAATCAAAAGCTCAGCATTATTTTTATTAACGCCATAAGTAATTGCTAAAAAAATTAAATTGGCAATAATTAATCCAATAAAATCTTTCATAAATGTAAAGTTTGAACTGTGTTTATATCTAAAATACAAAAGTTATTTAATATTTAGAAGGGAACTATTTAAATTTGATTTTCATAAACCAGAGTTGTTTTTTTACCTTTAAAATAAATACTACTTTTTTATGGAACTTTCAATATATCAAGTTGATGCATTTACAAACAAAGTGTTTGGAGGAAATCCAGCATGTATAATTCCTCTAGAAAAGTGGATTGAAGACGAAACTCTAATTAAAATAGCTCATGAAAATGCGGTTCCTGAAACTGCATTTTTTGTTGAAACAGATAATGGCTTTCATCTAAGGTGGTTTACACCCGAGATTGAAATGGATTTATGCGGACATGCTACTTTAGCTGCAGCTTTTGTTATTAATAAATATTTAAATTATTCTAAAAATGAAATAAATTTTAAAACATTAAGTGGAGATTTGAAAGTAACTTCATGTGGCGGTCTTTTCACACTTGACTTTCCTAGTAGAGATCCTGTCGAAACTGAGTTGCCAGAAATTTTAAAAAAAGCAGTTAGTATTTCTCCAATTCAAACACTGAAGTCAAGAGACTATGTTTTGATTTATGATAATCAAATTGATATTGAAAACATAACTGTAGATTCACAAATACTTAATCAGCTTGATCTAAAAACTGGAGGAGTAATAGTTACATCTAGAGGAAATGTAGCAGATTTTGTGTCAAGGTTTTTTACACCAAAATCTAGTATCTTGGAAGATCCAGTAACAGGCTCTGCTCATTGTTCTTTAATACCTTACTGGAGTAAAGTGTTAAATAAAAAAGAAATGAAAGCTTTTCAATTATCAAAAAGAAAAGGAGAATTATTTTGTATTAATAAAGGCGAACGAGTTCTAATCAAAGGAAATGCAAAAATCTACTCGGCTGGAAGTATCTGGATATAATCAATAATTTATATCTTTAAGATCAAGGTTTTTAATTCTTTAATAAACATAAAAAAATGAAATATTTATTGACTCTTATTTTTTTAATCTCTTTTGAGCTATCAGCTCAGAAATATTTTACTGAAAAATATGAACCTTTTATTTCTGATATAGAATCTCCAGAATCATTTTTGGGGTATCCAATTGGCTCTGAACATACTAGACATGATAATATAATAAGTTATTTTAAAAATATTGCAGAAAAATCTGATCGTGCGAGTTTAAGTTTTTATGGAAAAACTCATGAAGGCAGAAAACTCCCAATGCTAATTGTTAGTTCTCCTGAAAACTTAAAAAACATAGATCAAATTCAAAAAAGACATATAATGTTAATGGATCCAAATAATAAAGTTGGACCAACAGAAAAAGATTTAGTAATTATAAATTTAGCATATAACGTACACGGTAATGAGCCTTCTTCTTCTGAAGCAGCACTTCTTTCTGCATATACTTTAACTGCATCAAAAAATAAGGACATATTAAAAATTTTAGATAGTAGCATAATATTTATAGATCCAGCTATTAATCCTGACGGAAGAGATAGACACACGCAATGGGTTAACAGTCATAAGGCTTTTCCGTTAGTAAATGATCCTAACGACGTTGAACATAACGAAAACTGGCCTAGGGGAAGAACTAATCACTATTGGTTCGATTTAAATAGGGATTGGCTTTTAGCTATCAATCCAGAAAGTCAAGGAAAACTTAATTGGTATCATCAATGGTATCCAAATGTTGTTACAGATTTTCATGAGATGGGATCTCAAAGTTCATATTTTTTTGAACCTATGAAAGCAAATGGATCTTTAGATCCAATTATGCCCAAAGAAAATTATATAGATTTAAACAACTTATTCGCTGAGTATTTTTCAAGATCATTAGATAGTATAGGATCTCTTTATTTTACAAAAGAGGCTTTTGATGGAACCTATCCAGGATATGGATCGTCCTATCCAGACTTACAAGGTGGATTAGGAATCCTATTCGAACAAGCAAGCTCTAGAGGTTTGGTCCAAAAAACAGATTATAGTGAAATCACATTTCCGTTTACAATCAGAAATCAATATGTCTCAAGTATGGCAACCCTTGAGGCTGCCACAGAAAATAAATTAATCCTTAACAAATATCAAAAAGCAACTTTTGAAAGTGCAATATCCAATGCTGAAAAAAGTAGAATAAAAGGATATAACTTTCAATCTCTGGATCAAAACCTAAGCAAAGCATTTATTGATAAACTATTAATTCATAAGGTCAGGGTATATGAGAGGAAAAAAGGAAGTTTTTTTGTTCCAACAAAACAGCCACAGTATAGAATGGTTCAAACTTTTTTTGAAACTTATGAAAAATATCGAGATAGTGTTTATTATGATGCTTCTGCATGGTCAGTTGCAAATTTTTATAATATTAAGTATGAATCGACTACTAAAAATTTTACTAATAATGAAATCAAGAATACTGAAAAATTAATTAGATGGATGCCAACTCAAAAATCTGAATATGCTTATATAGTTGAGGCTGGTGACTATAATGTCCCAGCTTTAATAAACGGCTTACAAAGAAAAAAAATTGTAGTTGCTGCATCATTCAAACCGTTTACTATTAAAACGAATCAAGACAATAAAACTTTCTCATATGGATCCTTGGTAATTCCTGTTGGGAATCAAAAACTCAGTAGTGAGTTTATACATAAATCGATACTTGATTTACAAGAAAAATTGGAAATTAACGTTTTTTCAGTAAAATCTGGACTAAGCCTGAAAGGAATAGATTTGGGATCAAGAAATATTAAACCACTTAGAACTCCAAAAGTAGCCATGTTAATTGGAAATGGAGTAAGGTCTTATGAGGCAGGAGAAGTCTGGCATTTATTGGATACAAGAGTTCAAATGCCGATTACTAAAATATCTTTAAATTATTTTGATAGAGTATTAATTGACACTTACAATGTTTTGATAATGGTTTCAGGGAATTATAAATTTGATTCAAAGACAATAGAAAAAATAAAAAATTGGATTTCAAAAGGAAACACTCTAATAACTATAGGAACTTCTAATAATTGGATAATTAAAAACAAAATTGTCAAGGAGGAATTAGTTGTCAAAAAGAAAGATACTTTAAATATCAAATATGAAAGACATCCTTATGTTGATGCAGCTGAAAATATTGGAAGAGATAAATTAGGTGGAGTTTTTTTAGAAGTAAATATTGATAAGTCGCATCCAATAGCTTTTGGTTATAAAGATAAAAACCAAGTTGTTTATAAAAACAATTTAGTTTGGTTAAAGCCAAGTAAAAATAGCTATTCTAATATTGCCTTGTACACAAAAAAACCTCATATTGATGGATACATCTCTAAAAATATTCGTAGAGATTATTTACCTAAAAGTGCATCTATAATTTATAGTAAAGTAGAAAAAGGAAGAGTCATAATGTTTGCAGATAATCCAAATTTTAGAGGAACAGCATATGGAACAAATAGATTATTTTTGAATTCAATTTTTATGTCAGATCATATACAAATTCCTTTATCAAATCAAAGCGCTAAATAACCTCTAAATATAAAAGTCATGAAAAAACTTCAATTAATTATTATATTATTTAGTCTTCATAGCATTACTTTTTCTCAAAGAAAACATCAAGAGATTTCAAAAAAAGAAGGAATTAAAAGTATTGGCATGTTGAAAGAGTTTCTTTCCATACCAAATGATGCTTTAAATAAAGAAGATATTTCTAAAAACATACTTTGGAGTACAAATAAATTAAATGATTTTGGATTTAAAACAAAACTTCTTACGACATCCTCTCTTCCATTAGTTGTTGCTTCAAAAAAAATAAATGATAAGCTTCCAACAATTGCTTTTTATATGCATTTAGATGGTCAATCTGTAGATGTTTCAAAATGGGATCAAAAAAGCCCATGGATTCCAGTTGTAAAGAAATTAGAATCGAACAAATGGATAGAACTAGATTGGAATGCAATAGAAGATAAAGAAAATGAGAATATAAGAATTTTTGCAAGGTCTAGTTCAGATGATAAAGGTCCTTTTATAATGTTATTAACTGCTTTAAATGTATTGGATATTTATAATAAGGAACCTGCATTTAACATTAAACTTATTCTTGATTTTGAAGAAGAAAAAAGTTCACCTGGACTTCCTGAGGCTGTTGTAAAGTATCAAACAGATCTTATGGCTGATATGCTATTAATTTTAGATGGACCAATGCATTTTTCAGGAAAACCTACACTAGTTTTTGGAAATAGAGGTATATCATCGATTACTCTTAAAACTTTTGGTCCGAAGACTCCTCAACATAGCGGTCACTATGGTAATTATATTCCCAATCCAGCTTTAAGACTCA
>MDSY01143269.1_pt1 | contig 16216 bp, 41 predicted proteins | sample 811131 | NCBI WGS metagenome assembly MDSY01 (sample SAMN05326643, study PRJNA326480) | marine metagenome | isolation source: seawater | place: Atlantic Ocean: South West | collected 2010
CCACATTCGTTGGTGTACGTTACACACCAGTTGTTGAACCAACTACCCACGTCCCTAATTTCTTTCCTGTCCATGTTCATTCCTCCTCGTTTGTACTGTACGGGTCAAGTCCCGCATCAACGAAAGCCTCGTAGTGATTGCCGAACATACTCTCAAGGTACTCAACATAGAGCAACAGGGTTTCGTATTGTTTTGTCATGAGGAATTCATTCATGTTCATTCCTCCTCGTCTGTTAGTGTGCATCGGTTCGGCAACACCACTCGTGGGGCTGCGTCGTCTATATTGTGGAACGCCTCGAAGCCACGCGTCGTCTTGCGTACCATGTAACCTACATGTGCACCCGGAACTCGGTGAGCATGTACAACCTGCCACCAGTGTTCGTTGACGTATTCCAAATCCAAGTATGAGTTCTGACCTACAGTCAGCCGAGTCATTCTAACTCGCCTCCGTTCTCGATGATGTCGAACTCGCCCGGTGCGTCAGGGTAGTGCTGGTCCAAGAACTCAAACACTCGCAAACACATTCCTTGGAAGTGTTTCTTCTGATTCTCCAGTCGTTCGACGGCTTTCTTGAGAAATTCTAAGGTGAGAAAGCACGAGTCACCAAACTCTTGTCGAGTATGCACTCCGTAGTTTGCTTGTAATTCTTCAATCAATTCTGTTGGTGTTTTCCAAATCATTCGTTCAACTCCTCGTATCGGTTCTCGCACCACTCGACGATAGCGTCAGTCATCGTGAACTCCATTTCGCACCACATTTCGTCGATGACACCGTGCACGAGGGAGTGCAAATCATCAGGCGACAAGTACAGCGCCAGTTTTTCTTTCAGTTTGTTGAAGCCATTGTCATGGTTTAGCCAGTCAGTCACCCAGTTGAGTGTGTGTTCTTGTATCTTTTCTAATCCTTCTTCGTTCATCGACTCACCTTCTCAAAGTTCATTTGTATTTCTTTGGCAGTTGTATCATAGCACCACAGTTCTGACATGCTCAGTTGCCCTCTCATTACCACGCCACAGTTGTTGCACATCCATTTGACATCAATGATGCCATCTCCGTAACCCCCATCGACGTGAGTGATTGTCATGTAGTCATGTGTGCATTTGATGCGCTCCTTCACCGAGCGAACACGGTCTTCCATTCGTGCAATCACACTGTTGTAATCCCGACTGTATTCTTCTTGGGTAAGCGTTCCCTCTGCAAGCATTTTGCTGGCAGCGTGGCACGCAGCCTCCAAGTGTCCAAGCATATCTGTTATCGTTTGTTCTGACATATTCATTCCTCCCAGTTGATGTAGTCATCCCAATCATCCCTGATGATTGACCACATGTTCAGTTGTACCTTTCCCTCTACGCCGTCGCTTCGACGTAGCGTGAAGTATACTTCTTGGCCTTGCCAATCAATGTCTTGTATTCTAAAATCCATCCTCATTCCTCCTCTTCGTTCCATTCGTAAATCGCAGGCCGACCACGCAAGTGAATCGGCAGTCGCTCACCACTGATACCACAGACGGAACCAAGGACAACCATGCGCCCCAGTTCTTCGTCTCGTGCATCGACAATCTCAGCCGCCTCAGGTGGATGCACCACCCGATAAGTCACAACCTCAGTGCGATAGTTCTCCAAGAAGTCTGTGCCAACAAGCAACTCAAAGTCACGTGGTGGCAACAGAATCTGATGGTCGCACACTGAGCAGGGAACCTCGACGCCCCAGTCCTCGTAGGACAGCGCCTTGCCTTCGTCGTCCGTACCCTCTTGCTCGCCCAAGAATCGCCACCGTGCTGCCTCAAAGTTGTAGGCTGCAATTGGTAGCGAGCACTCAGGGTTCGGGCATTGCATCGACTCCAGTTGCTGTTGCTTGAGTCCCAGTGAGAACTCAAATTGCTCGTCAGGGTCGCCAATCACACGGGCTTCTGATTCGTCAAGGACCCATCCCCTCTTCTCGACCTCACCCTTGATGACACCATGCACCTTCGCAGCATCCATAGAATTGAATGTTGCAAGCAGTTTCAGTTCGTCACCTTCACCTTTCATGTAGACAAGACCTTGTCCGGTCAAATCCCACACTTGGTATGGCTGTAAGTTATTCAAAATCTCGTTCAGTTCGTTCTCCATTTTCTTCCCTCTTTTCCTTCAAGAATTCCTCAGTCGTCCAAATGACTCTGTCGCAGCAGCGCAATACGAGCAACCTGTACTGGTTCGTTGCAAAGATGAGTGTGTCACCAACGGTTCGCTCACCGCACCGAGGACAGTCACCGATGGGAACTTGAGCGCTGAGGAGAATCTCCTCGTGCTCAGTCTTCCCGCTGTAGGTAACCATCGCAGGTATGGCAATCGGATGTCCAAGCAGTGAGTATCTTGCCTCACCGTCAGGACAAAAGTAACCGTCGTTGTCAAAGTCTTGTGCTCGCATTCTGTCTGCCATCAGTAAATGACCTCCGAAATCATAGGGGTTGCTGCAAGCACACCCTCAATGAGTTCGGATGATGTGTCTCGCAGGTTGTCAGGCGCAATCACGCTGTTGCCGCTGTCGACCATCCATGCCGATTGGACTTGGTCAGCAACACCACGAAGCATCTTGTGTGCTGCGTGTAGTCGCTTGTCCATCTGATTGAATCCAAGTTTCTTGCCCTCAAGTGGCTTGTTCTTGTACTGGTCGTTGTCCTGATACACAGGCTTGTGTGTAATCGCACCAGTCATCACATTGTAAACGTGGTACAGGGTGTTCTTGTCCTCTTCTTGGACACGCACCCAGTGGTTCGCAGGCTTTGTCCATCCGTCCATAGCGACTCGCCACATGTGACCACCAGTGAGGTGGCTGATGTTGGCATTGTCGTCACGGTGAACACGTGGCTTGGTGATGAGGTCATGCTTCTCACACAGGGTCAGCAGTTTCTCAAACGACTCGGCGCTGACTTCGATGTTTCGCATCGCTTCAACCTCGGCCAGTTCCATCATCGCTTCACGAATGACTGCATCAATCTTGGATGCAAGACCTTGGAAGTCGAAGTTGCCCATCACACCCTCAGTGTGCTTGAGACTGAACAGCGTCTGTTGCTTGCCCAAGACCATACCATTGGTACAGGCAAGTCGCATGGCAATCGCATTGACCTTGTAGGCCGATGACCCGTCAAGGCTGTTGTGCACTGAGAAGCCGATGCGGTAATCACCCTGCTTCATGAAGCCGTGGTCTTGCCACTTCTTCCCAAGGTGAGTGTTGCCGTAGTCGTCCCAGTTGACACTGCTCGATACGTCACAGTCAAGCCGTGCCTTCTTGCCCTCTTCGTAAGCGAAGACCTTGGCATTCCATCCGTTCTTTGCAGCCAGTTCCAAGATAGGGCGGAAGCCCTTAGCGTATGGCATGGCGTAGTACGACGGACTGAATGTCCCAAGGTGAGCACCCGCAGGGCGAGCCTCAGACTTGTAGTTCGGGTTGAAGACGTGCTTGACCACCGGCTTGCCATCAAGATTGTTGATGCGTGCCACTCGGCCCATGTTGGCCTCGACATCGTCGAAGACAATGTGACCCATCTTCTCGACTGGGATGAAGTCCCAGTCAGCCGTAGCCTTGTTCTTGCGCCCACCGCTGTACAGCATCTCGTCAAAGGGACCGACCTCAGCAACGAGTACCTCGCCGTTGTCTGAGACAGACACCTCAACTTCACCCGCTTCAAAGGCAGGTACTTCGTCTTGCACTTCTTCCTGTGGCTCGATGGTGATGGTACTCATGTCCTCACCATGCTCAAGCGCACCGGCTATCGCAATGTCGTTCGCTGTCACAATGAACGGGGCGTCGTCGCCGACCAGTTCACCTGCGCTGTCTGACACCATCAAGGCGACTCGACCGTCGCCAAGTATCTCATAGCGCTGTAGGTCACCCATCGGGATGGTTACCGTTTTCAATCCAGCCACTGACGGGTACTCAATGGTAAACCCGTTCGGACCGCTTTCTGTCACTTTTCCTATTACAGTTGTTCCTGTCATATTCATTCCTCTTTTTTGTTCTATTTCAATTGTTTGTTTCAATCGTCTCGATTAGTCCCCTAATTTTTGGGGAAGTTGGCAACCCTATCTTTCTTACTTCTTTAAATAGGGCAGCCCAAAATCGATGGACTCGTATTATTGTTTTTTGAATCGTATCTCTTGGTGTCGAAACACCATACCATTTTGTAATCGTACAGTCTTGCGTACTTTTCGTCGAGCGTATTTCATCGTTTTCAACATGGTTCTAAGTTCATTTCTTGTAGGTACGCTATACTTAGGAGCAATCGACTTGTTGTTGGTTTTCTGTGACAAAAGTGCATCTATAATTTCGCTGATGCTACGTTCTTCACCATCATCCATTAGTTGGTTGACTCTCTTGACGGCAAGTTTGGTTATTCCACCATTCCTTTTGTTGTTCCATGCTTTCGTCATCATTCCTCGCCCACCTGCTTGAAGAGTTTGCTCTTGTCGTATTCTTCAAACGGCTTGAGCACATCCTTGTGGTCTACTGCGCTGTATTCTGATTCGCTCGGCTGAGTGATTTCGTCAGGGGTGTCCCATTGGCTAACGGAGTTCTCTTCATCCTCAAGGTCAGTCAAGTCGATGCCCAAGTTGTGAGCATCGTTGTGTACAATCTGTGCTGACAAATCCCCTGCGACCGTAAGCCACTCCGCACCACAGTTGGTACAGAACAGGCGAACCTTGTCCACTCTTGAGAACGTGTCCTCGACTGTGAACTGCCATGTGTGTCCTTCTCTCATGCACTTCTTGAGGTCTGACATCAGTGTCAGTTTCTTTTCCAAGTCTCGTGCTTCTTGTGCTAATTCGTCAATGTGTTCGTCTATTGTTTTCATTCTTCCTCATCCTCGTAGTAACCTATCATGTCTCTCAAGCAATCAGTGGCATGTTGTATGTCACGAATGTAGTAGTTGTCCATGCTGTCAATCATGTCCACAATCTGTTCACGCAACCGCTTGACTTCTTCAAGAAGAAGTGGTGCGTCTGCCATGAGTCGTGCGTCTGCTATACAATTCTCGTCATAGTGGATTTCAGCAAGGTTTTCTTCGGTATCATCACTGTCGGATTCCATATATGGCTGATGATATAGGCGTATGCTATTTGAGATGCCTCCATCATCATAATAAAACCACGGCCCTTCTGTGTGTCCTTTGTATTTGTCTGTGTTAATCATTCAATCACTCCCATTTCTCTCATTATCCTACAGAACTCTAATGATTCCATGTCTAAATCTAAGTAAGCCTTGATGGTTTCACGCAACCGCTTGATTTCTGCAAGCAGTAGTGGTGCGTCGGCTATGAGTAATCTGTCTTTCTCACCATCACCGTCAAGCCCTATCATAGCAAGCATGACATTACTACCTTGTTGCATCACTGCACCTTGCAGTTCTCGGTTTTGAAATCTCTCAATCATTTCATCGGAGGGTATGTATTCTCCCTCTTCCCACGGTCCCGGTGTATGTCCTTCGTATTCGTCTGTGTCAATCATTCAATCATCTCCTAACCATTCATGATGCACTTCAGGATGATGTTCGCTCAACCAAGCCATCAATCCTTCGTGTGTGTAGTGAGTTTCAACCAAGTCCTCGACCGTCAAACAATTTACTTTGAGCCATTCCTCGTATTTGTCTGTGTCAATCATTCTACTTCCACCTTCCATTCACTATGCTCATCATCGTCTGTCTTCACCACAACACGATGCCCGTTCTCAAGCATCCACGCTTCACAGTGGTCAAAACAACAGTCCTCTCTATATTCATAGAAGGCTTGTACAATTTGTTCTTCAATGTGCAGTGCCTTACGCAACCGCTTGACTTCTGCAAGCAGTAGTGGTGCGTCTGCTATGAGTCTTGTTGTAGCGAAGAACAGTTTGTCCGAATCACGATAGAATGTTTGTGCAATCGTGCCGTAGTCCTGTGCATGGATAGCGCACTCATCACCTGTATCGTTTTGTTCAATTACCCATTCGCCTTCTGCGTGTCCTTTGTATTTGTCTGTGTCAATCATTCAATCATCTCCTTCGATGGTGGGTATTTCTCAATGTCTACTTTGTCATCGCAAAACCATTCATTGTATCGTCTGTCCCATTCTTCATCACGGCGTTTTCGTGTTGAATATACATACTCGTCATCACTAAAGCCATAGTGCGAATTAGCATCAGCACAAACTTCTTCAACTGTTACTGTTGTCTTTTCCATCTTACCTGTGTCGAACGATGACTTGAAGCCAAAGCACAATAGGTTTCCATGTTCGTCATATTCGTATTCGTCTGTGTCAATCATTCAATCACTTCTTTCAATTCATCAATAAACATTTTGAAGAGAGGCTTGCCTACTTGGTCTTCTGTCCATTCTTGCATTTCCCCAATGATGTCCCGTATGCCTTTACGCAACCGCTTCACTTCTTCAAGGAGGAGTGGTGCGTCGGCTATGAGGTTCAAATCCGCATCGGGAAACATTTCATCGCACGCTTGGTCATCAACAAGTGCTATGACAACTTTATCTTTCCATACAGAACCGTATTCATGAAACTCGGTCTTCTCATCTGTATCTGCTTGCCCACGCCACGGCGCAGGTGTGTGTCCTTCGTATTTGTCTATGTCAATCATTCTTCTTCCTCTCCCATGTATTCCTTGAACAGTTTGTAGTATTCGTTGCGACCCGCTTCACCGAGTCCATCCCACACGGACTGAATGAAATCACGCAACCGCTTGTATGCTTCAAGGAGAAGTGGTGCGTCTTTCAGTAGCGCATAAGTAGCCCTGTGTTGTTCAATCGTTTCAGCCACTTCTTTCAAATCCGATAAGTGTCCTTCGTATTTGTCTGTGTCAATCATTCTTCTTCATCTCCTTCCATGTAGTCCTCATAGTCCATCAGCATTGAATCGCTGTGCTGACAAATGGTGTGCACATACTTGTTGGCCTTCGCAAGTTGCTTTCGCAACCGCTTGACTTCTTCTCGTTCCCTTTGTAATTTTTCATTGAAGTCTTTGATTATGTCTCCACTCCAAATTGTCTCTTTAGTCATTCTGATTCCTCCATTGTCCAACCGTTCTGTTGCTTCAATCGCTTGACCAATTCCTTGACCAAACTTTGTCGCTCTTGCACGTCACCGCCATCGAGCACTGCTCGGACGACTTCACGCTTGGCTTCGACAACCCTGTCGAAGTGTTCGTCGATGCTGTTCACAACGGATAGGTAAACAGCGCTGACGCTTTGACTCTCCTGACCAATGCGATACACACGGTCTTCGGCCTGTTCTTCATCGGTTGGCACCCATTCTCGTTCGAGGAAGAGAACAGTGTCAGCCGCAGTGAGTGTGATACCTTCTTTCGCAGCCATAGTGTTACAGACGAGCACGTCAATCTCACCGGCTTGGAAGGCTTCGACTCGCAACTGTCGCTCGTTGCTGTTGACATCACCACTGATGGTGGACACAGTGTAGTTCTTACCCATGCCATCGACGATGCCTTTGAGCACGTCACGGTGATGGGTGAAGACAACCAGTTGCTTGTCGGTCTGTTCCAAGTATTGCTTTATCCAATCAACGGCAAACGGAACTTTGATGCGACCACAGATGTGACGCAGTTCGTTCAGCATGTTGAGCATGTAGCCTTTGGGCAATGGCTCATCACGAGCAGCGTGTGAGTCAATGACCTGCCAGTGTTCTTCTTGGGCCAAGTCGTACTCCTCACGCTCAGTCTTAGTGAGTTCCACTGGGATGAACTGACGAACCTTGTCAGGCAACTCAGTGAGTACCTCAGACTTGAGCCTGCGAATACACAGGTCTCGTGTTCGTTCATTCAATTCCTTGATGTTGCTCGCACCAGTGAAGTCCCACCCGAAGCCGTTGTGCCACGGGTCACAGTAGCGTTGCTTGTAGTCCCACTCAGAAGGGAACTGTTGCGGACGCAGTGTGTTCAGTGAGTTGAAGAACTCCGATGGTCGGCTTGAGATAGCCGTACCACTGAGTGCAATGACTTTGTTGATTGAGCGAGCCAAGTCAATCGTCGCTTCGGTTCGCTTGGCCTTCTTGTTCTTGAGATAGTGAACCTCGTCGATGACCATTATCTTCGCCCACAGTGATTGCAGCGCTTGACTTTGTTTGCCAACAAGGTCGTAGTTGATGATGACAATGTTGGTGTCCTCGATGGCTTGCTTGCCAGTGTTGACAACAGACACAGTCTCGTCAGGCATCCAGCGTTTGACTTCCTTGAGCCAGTTGTACTTGACGTTGGATGGTGCGACGATAATCATGGGTCGTTGGGTTGGATGAAGCGCAGCGTATGCAATCGCTTGGATGGTCTTACCAATCCCCATCTCGTCACCAATCAGACAACGTCCGTCGCTCGCCTCAGCGAACGCAACGCCAACCTCTTGGAATGGATAGAGTTCAAGACCGTCGGGCAACGCCTCCTTGAGTCGTCGTCGCAAGTCGTCGGCATCAACCTCCTTGAGTTCAGTTGCACCACTCATCTCGACACGTTCGATGCTGTCCTCAATCTCCTGTTGGATTTGTGGACAGTCGATGATTGCCTGAGCCAGTGGTTTGTAAATGTCCTCCAACAATCCGTGCAGTGTTCTCGCCTGTCCGATTGGGATAGTCCAACACTTCTTGTCGGGATTGAATCGTCTGCCTGAGATGGCACGCACCGTCAGTCGCACTGAGTCTCGCAAGCCCTCGTCAGGAATATACGGCCAGTGCAATTCCAACTGACCACCATTCACTTCCACCCACACATCACTGGGCGAGCGCACATCAGCATCACCCACCAAAGCATACAGGGCAGAGCAATCATACCCATGCCCTACCAGCACTTCACACGCCTTGATGATAGTGCCTCTTGCTTGCTGCACTGACCATGCCTTCTTATCCCCTTCCCACTTCACTTGGGGGAAAGGCAAAGCACTCTTGAGTGCATCCTTCGCATCAGCATTGTACGCAAAGCGCAACGCAACGCGTGCACCAAACCTATCACTGTATTGCTCAACCTCAACTTTCATTCAATCAACTCGTATCTCCTCGTCTCTTCATTGTAGCGGATGAAACCATACACCAACATCAAGTGCCTCACATCTTTACCGAATGCTTGATTGCATTGATTGGGCTTGCTCCATTCTTCGACTATCTTGTCTCGGAACTCACGCAGTTGCTTGAGTTCTTTCTGTGCTACTCGTAGTGCTATCATTGTTCCACTCATTCAATCACTCCCTTCATTGATTCCCATGTTTTCATGTCTTCCCACACTTCGTCGGGAATACTGTCAGCGATGTAGCGTAGTCGCTTGACTTCCGTTATGTGTTTGACGCAATCTTGTTTCAGCGAGCGACAGTAAAGTATCAAGTCGTTGATGTCGCTACTGCCACAAAGTTCAATCATTTCTTCTTCGATTATTCCGTCCTCTTCCCAACCAAGACTCATTCTGATTCCTCCGATAGCCATTCTCCAAATTCCAATCCGTCATCCAATCCCAACTCCATGAGCATGGCGTAGTCGTCCGTCCTACCTTCGGCAAGGATGTTTCCGTCGCCCCACTCATCAAGTTCGTAGTTGGGGTAGTGTGTAAGTTGCATGTAAAATGCGTTACGAGGTGTTGTCCACACATTCATCGCTTCTTCAAGGGTATCGAAATGATGTTCCTCATCAGCGCAACCGAGCATTCCACTCTCCTTGTATGCCTCCATGTCTTCAGGTCCTTCTGTCCAAATGTCAATTGCAAATCTCATAGTGTCACGCCCAGTCGTGCAAGTGCATCTTCAATCTCGCTGAGTTCATCCTCGATACGACAAAGCACATCTTGGTACTCCATCTCCCCGTGATGCGAACCTTCAACATCAACACTTCTGCAATATGATTCAGCCTCTTCGATGTAGTACAGCACGCTCTCCACCATTTCTTTCGCCTGATTCAGATTCCTTACCTTGTCTTTCAAATCATCTATGTCCATGTTCATTCCTCCTCTTCGTTCGCCCAAACGATGTGGGCGAGTAAGTCGCCGTCACGATAGTTCTTGAGCATTGAAATCAGATAATGTTGTGCAATGCTTAGCACACCCAGCCTACTGTAATGTGGGTAGTCGTCGTCGTACCTCTCCAATACGATGCTCAATTCACCTTCGATTACTTCTGCATCAAATACTGTGTGTATCATATTCATTCCTCCTGTGGTGTGTCTTTGAGTGACCACTCGTAAGCATCGTCATCCCAGTGGAGATACATACCGTTGGACAGTGGCTTGCTTGTGTCGTAACTGAGATGTTCCTCAGTGTAGTGTTGAACGAGTTCTTCCATACAGATGTATGAATCACCTCGTTGGTTCAGATGCTTGATGACAAGCGACTCAATGAACTCAGCATCCTTACAGATGCGTTTGTATGTGAGCGTCGGTGCTCCGACGAAGCAGTCGCTTTGTCGTCTGTACCCTGCGTCACGCCATGTGTCCTCAGCCACACGCTTCATGATGGTGAACTGGAACTCCTCATGTGAAGTGTTACCCACGTTGCACGACCATTCGTTGTCAGCCATGCGCTGTACGAAGTCTCGGTCTTTCAATACATCAAAGAGCAGTCGCTCCGATGCTTGAAGTTCCTGTTGCCATTCGGTCAACTCCTCATCTTCGTCAGGCTTGTATCGACCTGCTGCACATCCGACGAACTTGCAAGCATGGATGGCTACACTGAATCGTTCAGTCGCCTCATCCACACCGATGTTGTTGTATCGGTCAGGTGCGTTCTCGATGTCAGGGTTGATTCGACCAATCCCTGCGGTCATCGCAAGTGCTCCCATCTCACATGAGTGGAGCAGTTCAATCTCGTTCGGGGCAAAGCCCTTTTCTGTTGCATTCTTTATTCCTACTATCAGTGGCATGTTCATTCCTCCTCCATGTATTCCTCTGCTTCGTATGGGTCAACCGTCTCAGGGTCATAGCCCTCAGCATACAAACAGACAACCTCCATACTCGGAGCCTTGCCTGCCATGATGTTGGCTCGGCATTCCTCGCCTTCCTCGTTTAAGTTGGGTGGGATGAGTCCGTGCTTGATACCGACGTCCTCACTGCGTACGAAGTTCCACGAACTGTTCTGTCGTATCACGACGGGTTGGTCAGGATGATAGGCAGCCAGTTTTGCAATCAACTGCTTCACGGTCATACCGTAGTGGTTCTTCCACTTGTCTTGTGTCTGTTGGTCAACGAACAATCTGTTGTTGTTCGCATCAAAGATACGACGAAGCACCCATGATTTGTACGGTCGCTTACTGTCAATCTCTCGTTCTTCTTCTGTCATGTCTTGCCAATGTTTTATCTCAATCATTCAATCATCTCCTTCATCTTGTTGTAAATGTCATTCATTACTTCATGCCAGTCTTTGCTCGCTTGGTGTATAGTTTCGTGTGCATTTGTATATCGGATAGCCAACTCAGGTAACTGCGACCGAAGGTCGTCATCAGTAATCTTGGATGCCATCTCCATTATCTCGTTAGAGAGAGCAGGCCAGTCAGGGTCGATGAGGTCACCAGCCTTGTACTCCTTGTCCAGTTTCTTGTATTCCCAACGGTCAGGGTCGGACACGATGTATCGTGTACAGTACGATAAGCCGAACGACCATGCACCATGTGAACTGGCTGTGCTACCACACCGATACGCGTCAAATGTTTTGAGTGCGCCCTCACGAATCTCGTCTTTCGACAGCACTCGCTTAGCGTTCTTCTCTTCATCTTCGACTTGACGCACAATCTTTCCAAGATGTTGTTGCTGTTCTTGAAATGCCTTTTCGTCCTTGAATGCGGTGCGCTTGTTCCAGTGTTCCTCAACGACTGCTTGCCACTCCTCCATCCTTTTACGCGTGATGTTGAATTGGTTCCACCGAATCGTTGATGTGATGCCACGGTAGTTGCCGCCATATCGTTGGTAGCGTGTGTACGGCACGTTCAGTCTCACGTACTGTATATCACGACTGTAACCACGTGAGTTCTTTGATGAGAAAGCGTATTTCCTTCGGTGTTCCCTGAGCCAAGCCATGCTTGACCAGACTTCTTCCTCACTCATTTGTTCGCTGAGTTGTCTCATCGATGCCACTCGCCATATCTCACGGTCGGTCCTGTAGTTCACATAACGACCTTTGAGAATCGAGAGTAATTTGTTCACGCTGGGTGGCACATCCGTCCACCCAATCTTGCTCGTTTGTTCTTTCCATTCTGTCTTTGTTTCTGTCATTCAATCATCTCCCAATACCATTCGCTTCGTTACCTCTCGGTCACCGAGTACCCAACGGAGTGCATAGGTCGCACCCTGCAACCCCTTGTAGTTCCTCATGTGATGCGCTCGTTCCTTCGTTGAGAGGTCTCTATCGAAGGACGCTTCTTTGCGTCGTTCACGTTCTTGTTCGACGCGTTCAAGCAGGGCTTCTATCTCAGTCCATGTTCGTTCGTATGTGAATCCAATCATATGTACAACTCCTGTAGTTCCTCCATCTTGCTCAGGAAAATAGAGCAAGCGAGGTGTTGATATTCAAGTGGGCGACTGCCCACTGGGACAGCGATGCCCCATATGTCTTCACCGCAGTGTGTGCATTTGTATGCTGCCATCAGTAATCACCACCCTCGTCAAGTATCTTGCAAGCCTTCTCGATGTAGATGATGGCCAACCTCAAGTCATCAATGATGATGCTCGGTGCACCTACACTCTCACTCTCCATGAGATAAGTGTGCAGTTCAGCCAAGACATAATCAATCGCTTCGTTGAAGTCCATCAGAGCCACTCCTGTTTGATAGCGTAGCCACCTGCTGAATCAGGCTCACCGTTGCGATAACCATGTGGTTCAGGTGTACCGTCAGGCCAAAGGACTTGACCAAGACTGTAAATGAGATGGAAGCCCACGTCCATACCACATCCTCCAACCTTGATGGCACAGTATCGGTCACTGTACTTCCAGTCCAGTGCCTTCGCCACAAGATAAGTGAAGTCGTAGGGATAGTCGTCTTTGATTTGACGCACCTTGATGAAGCGGGTCATGCCCGACTTCGTGACGTGTTCCAGTTGTGTGTAAAGTGTGTCGTTGGGTTTGATTTCTTCTCTTAGTTTCTCTATTGCTTCTTCTCTGTTCATGTTCATTCCTCCGTTAGTTTGTTGAGCATTTCTACGATGCGTGTTCTCCATCGGTCGTCGCACCACGTTGCGAGTTCAAAGATGAGTTCCTCATCGTATTCGTCTTTGTAGTATTCGCTCATCACATCCTTGAACTTCTCTTCTAAGGACAAGTCATAACCAATCATGTGCATCATCAAGTCAAACATTGCTTCGCTTACCATTCTCATGCCTCCCAGTATTCTTCGTAAATGTATTCCTCAGTCTCGATTCTGATTTTCAGTTCGCTCATGTTCATTCCTCTCGCTTGGTAAGGTTCTTGATAACACCGAAGCACTCGTCGAAGGCTCCGCAAATTCGTTCCATGCGACCATCTAATTCGATGATAGCATCAACGAGACTCTCGTTGTCGATGACATACTTGTCGTAGTCGAACTCAAAGTTGTCCAGTGTGTAATCCATAATCTCACTCTCGTTCCTGTCCCACAATAGTTCAGCGACCTTGCGATGCACGTCGTTTTGGAGCAACTTGTTGACGAGTTTATCCTCGATGTTGTCCATCTCCATGCGTTCCTCAAGTTCGTAAGCGACATCTTGAAGGTCAAGTTCTCCAGCGACGTCGCATGCATCCATGTTGTATGCAACATCATGAACATCGATGTGGTTAGCCAAGTCGTACAAGTCAATGTTGTCAGCGACGTGTGACAACGCTTCGTCTATGTCGAAGTACTTGCTCAACTCTTGTACAAGGTCAGGCACCTCGCTCAACTTCTCCGAGAGTTGGTCGTAGTCAATACCGTCCATTAGGCGGTCGTCAATCTGTGCGTTTACAATTTTCTTAATCCAGTTTCGTATCATGTTTATTCCTCCTCAGTGTAACACTCAGGGAATTGTTCTCGTCGGGTTGCTTCGATGGCATCCCACTTGGCTTGCAGTTCAGGGCTTGCGGTCTTGTCGATGTTTGCATACATCCACAGTGTACCGTACTCCGTAAGGTATAGTTCCATTGTCGGGATGGCCGAGGTGAAGTTACCAAGACTGAGTGTGTCTTCGACTTGACCACCCATGCGGTCCCACGTTTTCTTGATGAGTTCCTTTGCCTTGGTCATGCTGAGTTCAACACACGCAAGGTCACCGCTTGTGCAAACGGTAATCTTCGCAGGGTCTCCTCGTCGATGCGAGGGAACTGATTCATCATTCGACCTGTCCTTGTGTAGTTGGACAAGGTAAGTCAGTCGGTTCAGTGTATCGGCTTTCGTTAGTTCTGTGTATCTGTGTTCGTCTTTCATGTTTATTCCTCCATTGGGTTGTCGTTCTCACGCATCACTTCTTCGATGATGGGTGTCAAATCAGCACAAGGGTTTCCCCCTCGCATCAGATTTCGTATCATTGCTTTGTCAATTTCTTTCGTTGTAGGTTTTCTGTACATCGTTATTCCTCCTTTGGGTTGTTTCATTCTTCTCTTTCTTGCTTCTTTAAATAGGGCAATCCATTTTCGTTGTTCTCGTGTGTAGTTTTGTCCTCAAGGATGAGGATGAGTTCGCTCGTGCCATCAGCAAATGTGATGAGCATGTGTGGTGTTGCTTGTCCGTGTCGTGTTTGTATCATCTGTTCACCCCATAGCCCAAGCCGACTGGCTTTTCGTGTGTGATTTGACAGTGCTTGCAGGTGTAGTAACTCCAAACATTTGGAGGACTCAACGCTGTTGTGAATCGATGGCATCGACATTGGTCATCTTCTCCGCTTGTCATTGTCTCACTTCCCTTCCGTCGTCGTGCAAGTGCTTACCGCACTCGCCACACTTTTTGTAGTAACAGATGTAAAAGTGTACGCAGTCTTTGCAGTTCTCTTTCATCTGTTCGTGTAAAATATCATAGTGGTCGTCTTCAATCATATTGTTTCATCTCCTTTTCCAACTGTGCCCACGGGTCGTCGAAGTCCAAGAAGTATTGCACCCACGAATCGATGTCATCGAGCATCACATTTCTTGGTGCTCCGCCGTGCTGACTGCACATCATGTACAGCATGACACTGGTCAGGAATTGTTTGTCTTCAAGTGTATATCCATAAGGGTCAGGCTTGGGTTTCATTGTATCATCTCCATGTTGTGTATGTCCCATCATCGTTAGCAACGAATGAAGTGTAGCCGTTCTCGCCCATGTGTGTGGCGAGGTCTCGTCGTTCCTGAGCACGCTCAGCCTGCTCTTGTTTGTACTCGTCAGTCTTGGAGTACTCAAGCCAGCGCTCCTCTTCTGCACATATTTCTTCGTGCAGTAATTGTTTGGCTGTCTTGTCAACAGCATCGAACTTGTCGTGTGTGAAGTGGTCGCCACTGATGTTGGTGATGATGTGGACAACGTGTTGTTTGTTGCGTGCGTAGTCGTACCATTCAAATCGGACTCCTTGTTTTACTTGTGCGGTTTTGATGTACTCAAGGTTCTTGTTGAACCTTGCGAGTGTTGACTCGTGAACTTTGTGAGCATACTCTTGTTTTTTGCCACCAAAGTCTGTTGCATACCAGCCCTTGCTCGGCATACCGAAGAAGGCGTGTGGCAGATTGCGATAAGCCCTCATGAGTGGCTCTAACTTGTCAATCACCTCGACAGTCATGCAAGCCTCAGCATAGCGAGGCTCGACTTCCCACTCGTCTCCGTTGTTGTTCCAGTCTTCGGGAGCCTGATTGTGTAGCATCTCGTTCGCCAACTCCTCAATCGCAGCAGCGATTGATTCAGTCGTGGTAAATAGAAACCGCTTGATGTCAGCGGGTTCGTCGTAGTCATATGTTTCTCTCCGTTGTTTGTATATCATTACTGGCATGTTTATTCCTCCTTCAATTCCTCTTCGACAATGCGTGCCATCTCGACACCGACTTCGTGTACGAGTGTTTCTTCGTCGTTGTTGTAGTGCTTGCGTAGCAAGTTCCATACTGCGTCTTGCCAGTAAGGACAAGTCGTATCAATCCCATGAATGTCTTGCCATCGAATCATTGGTTCAACTCCCGTGCTAAGTCAGCAGCGTTCTCACGCTCGGTGATTGATTCAAGTGTATCAAACACCGAAAGGATGGTATCGTTTGAAATGTCATGTCGTTGGAGACGGCGGTACAATTGTTCGGCTGTGCTTTCACTCACGTGATTGCCA
>MDSY01102924.1_pt1 | contig 16214 bp, 14 predicted proteins | sample 811131 | NCBI WGS metagenome assembly MDSY01 (sample SAMN05326643, study PRJNA326480) | marine metagenome | isolation source: seawater | place: Atlantic Ocean: South West | collected 2010
AATTACTATCAATCATTTCATCGGCAGCTTTATTGTAGTCAGCTTCCTCAATACCTTCCCACATCTTTTTAAATTTCATTGTACGAGGCTTACCAAGTTGGAAACACATTTCGCAAATGATACCTTTAACTGTTTCTGGTACTTCTATTTCTTCAAGTAATTCTTCCGCAGATGTAAAAGCAATTTGGAAATCATTTTCAAACACAGCATCAAGTTCTTCTTTAGGATACTCCACACCTTCCACAAAACTATCGGTAGGTAGAACCAAATGGCCATAACCAATAGTAGCGAAACCCAAACTGTCGGAGTAGACAGTACGCCTAAACCCTTCGTGTTGTTTAATTCTTTCTTTAATTTCTTCCATGCTTCATTTACTTTCTGGTTCAAAATTAATAATTTTGACACCTAATCTCTTTTGCTCGCCAGTTCTAGCTCTGGCAATCTTCCAGCCATTCTTGCGATAGTTTTGTGTTTTGACATCATAAGCCGTGTACCTTCCCGTCTTTATGTTGAGAACTAATATATCTACTGGCCCCGCACCGATTGGGGTAAAGACTATTAGATTTGGATCCTTTGCAAATTTAGCAGCAACTAATAATTCGTTTGCTAAACCTTTAGCATTAGTTGTTCTATTTCGTAAAGTAGTAGAGGATTGAGCCAAGTAAACCACCTATAATTATTATTGCAGCAGCACTTCCTTTTCCTCTATTCATGTCGGCTTTCAAACTTTTAATATCTCCTCGCATTTCATCTATTGCTTTAAACAATGTTTTCATACGTTCAGCGCAAACCTTTTCATGGTAGGATATTCTAATACCATTGTGATCTTGTACGTTAGATTTTTGCGCTTTGTTTTTCATTATGTATTCTCTGTTTTAATTTCTTTACATTCAAACCTTATTGCTAATCTATCCATATTAACTTCTTCAACTGTGTAATTTTGCATTAAATGATTTCTTGCGTGTACATAACCATGAACAACACAAGTTGAGTAATCTACATATTCAAATGGCATTATGGCTTCTTGATTACATTTTAAATTTCCAGGTAAAGAAGTACATAAGTACAACATCAATATAAATTTTGTCATATTGTTTTGTCTTGCCAGGTTGTGTTGTTAAAAATTATGCTCCAGTTAGAGCTTTGATTTCATCATCATCTAAACCAAGATCTTTTAGCTTCTGTTTACCAGAGGCTTTTTTATCTATTGCTGCTGTTTCAGCATCTTTAATAGTTTGTATCATAGCATCTACATCAGATTTAGATGGTTTAACTGCATCTTTATTTTGAACTATTGTATTTTCATAAGTCATTCTTTGATCGTTAGGAATTTTGTTTCCATCACTATCAACTTTTTTCCAATTCCACCAATTAGGCGAATTGGTATTAAATCTCATATATGCTCTTTGTAAGTAATCTTTTTGTGGATCATTCATTTTATGTATCTCCTAATCTTATAAATGTAACTCCACTTGTTGTTGCAGCAGTTTCTCCATAAATATAAGCTGAAGAAAAACTTCCTGTGGCAAATTTACATTTTACGTTTGTAGTGTTTGTAACATCAATAACTGTATTATAGGCAACAGTACCATTCTGTGCTCCAGATGCTCCAGAACTATTATATGCTCTTGTAGTGTATGTAGAATTATCTGTAGTAATCTTAAGAAAAACATTACAAGAACCATCATTATCCATAGCAACATAAAAATGGCATAATGCTAACCAATATCCAGTTGATGGAAATGAAAAAATTCCTGATGATTGACTAACTGCTGAGCCTAATGTGCTATAATCTGGTGTATCAACAACTTCCCAGTTTGCAGTTATATCAGCATTACTATTGCTATTGGTAGAAGAAGCATTTAATCTAAAAGTAGTTGCAGCTGTAATTCCACCAGCAGCAGCAAAAGATAAACCACCAGATCCATCGGTTTTTAAAAATTGATTAGCATCGCCATCGTTAGGCGGAAACGTAAGTGTGTAACTAGCGTTAGCAGAATGAGCTGGAGATTTTAATTTTATTCCATGTGAATTTTGAGAACAGTTTAATTGTATGTAACCATCTTGTGAGCTTCCGTCTCCTTTAGCTTCTAAACTAGGAACTGAACTTGTTGATATTAAATTCAGCTTATCAACTGTAACCGCATCATTTGTAATATTGCCATTTACTACAGAGTTTGCAGTTACTAACTTACTGTCTTTAATATTTAAACCATCAACTGTAATTCCGTTAGCGGAAGTGTTTTCTTGAATGGTATCTACTTTAACTATTGAACTCATATATTATTCCTTTGGATTATCTGATTTAACTTTTGCTACTGCGTCTTTCCAAGTAGTAGTACCATTGAGTAAATCTTTATATTGCATATCCATTTGATCTTGCAATGTTGGATATTCACTTGCTCTTTTATTTAAAACACCATTTAAAGTTTCTGCTGTATTACCAGCTGTTTCGTATGATGCTATTTGTTCAGCAGTTGGTTCAGCAATAGCTAAATTCCATTCAGCTATATAAACAACTCCATCTCCATTATCTTTAAGTATAACTTGTGTATCAAAATCTACACTAGCCACACTATTTGCTGCTGCGTATAATTTAATTTTTGTATTTAATGTTGCCATAATTTATTCCTATGTTATTAATTTGTATCCACCGAAAAAAGTCATAAGACCTGTACTGTTGTAATCTATTCTTGCATTTACTCCATCAGATGTATTTATTTTATAATAAACTTCAAAATAATCATTAGTATCAGAATCTACGACTGCTGATATACTGAGAGCATTTGTTCCATTATTTTGAATTGCGTCAGAAGCATAACCTCTACGAAATTCTCCTATGTCAGAACCATTTTTATAAAGTATAATAGTCATATCTACACCAACATTATTTAATGGATAAGCACCTACTTGAGAATAAATAAAGTATTTACCACTAACTCCAGGAGTAAATTTAGAACTAGCAAAAGTGTTATCTGTATCAAATTTTTCAGAAGTAAATGTTATTTTAGTTGTTGCGTTATCACTAACATCTTGAACACTACTTTTAAATGCTAAAAAAGCTGGAGTGTTAGTTCCACCAATACCAGATACAAAATTAGCTTTAGTCATTTTTCTTAATGCACTAGCACTTGCGTCATGGATTAAAATAGTATCTCCATCTGCAATAGAAGTTTCTGCTGTGTGTCCAGTTACAGCTGTTACATCCAGGTGTTCTTCAGAGATAGCATTGTCAGCGATCTTGGTTGCATCAATAGCATCCGCTGTTATGTTTCCAGCAACAACTGAATTAGATGTAACCAGTTTGCTATCTTTAATATTTAATCCGTCAACAGTAACTCCATTGGCTGAAGTTTTTTCTGCTACTGTATCTACTTTTATTTCACTCATATTATAATCCTAAAGTTTTAAGTTCTGCATCATCTAAACCAAGTGCTTTTAGTTTTGTTTTTGCAGATGCTTTTTTATCTATTGCTGCTTGTTCAGCATCTTTGATTTCTTGTATCTTTGCATTAACATCAGCTTCACTTGGAATAGTTGCACCTTCTCTAATAACTTCAATATTTGCGTAAGTCATTCTTTGATTGTTAGGAATTTTATTTCCATCACTATCTGTTTTTTTCCAACTGTACCAACCAGCACCACCATTGAATTTGCATAATGCAAACTGTAAATATTGCGTATCATCAAACATTTTATGTATCTCCTAATCTAATAAATGTTGCAGAAGTTCTATTCATTCCAGTATCTCCAGCAATAACTTGACCATTTACTCCACTACCACCAAAAAATTGTATTCTATCATTAGTAAGATTTTGGCAATCAAATAATGTAGACATATATAATGACAACCATTTATTTTGAAAATGAGTTCCCACAACATTAGCAAGTTTAGTTGTATTATTAGCTTGATCCATGTGCTTGATAAAACCTTGACCATAACTATCGCCACCACTAGCTATTTGATATAATTGAAATTGAATTAGATAAAGTCCAGTAACTGGAAAACTAAAAACTCCGCTTGATTGTGTCATTGCTGATCCAATCGTTCCATGACCAGTAGCATCAACTCTTTCCCAACCAGTATCTAAATCTGTTTCTGCTGCGTCTGTTGCGTCATCTGTACTTAATCTCCAGTTATCTGCCATTGTAATTCCAGCTGGAGCAGCAGCCCACGTTAGACCACCAGTATTTCCAGATTGAGCAGTAAGCATATAACCATTAACAGCAGAGTTAGAAACTTTTAAGTTTGCTTCATCAACAATGTTATCAGCAATAGTTAAAGCTGTTGCTCCAGTAACTTCGCCAGAGTGTGTTGCATTAGTTACTTGTGGTACTGTAAAACTAGCATCTGGAATAGTGATCGTTCTGTTTGCTGTTACAGAACTTGGTACTACAATGTCTACATAATGAGAGTTATCTGCATCATATATTCTTAATTTACCTTGATCTTTTACTTCTATAATTCCAGCCATTATATTACTACCACCGTTGAGTTAGCACCGATAGTTAGAGTTCCAGTTATGGCAACATTTCCAACTAGCAGCATATTTTGATTTGCTAATGTCGTATCATTAGCGATTGTATTGTGATGGATAAATGATCCACCATTTGTTGTTAAAGCAATTCCGTTGCCATCCATAATGGCTCTTTCAGTTCCGCCAGTATCAAATCTTAATTTATCTTCGTCTGAACTTTCTTCTACTTGGATCTTCGTATCTGCATCGGTGTCAGCTATACTTGATGCACTTCCAAGACCAGTAACAAAGTTTGCCTTTGTCATTTTCTTTAAAGCACCACTAGCCGAAGTATCACTAACTAAAATTAAGTCATCATCGGCAATCGATGTTTCAGCAGTTTGTCCAGTAATCGTTGAGCTGGTTACAGCTGATACAACAATCCAGGCTGAACCATTATAAAATTTAAGTACGTTAGTGTTTGAATTATAAAATAAATCTCCTTCATTAAGTGAAGAAGTTGGATCGCTTGAACCTACTCTATACTTTTCTGCAAAGCTAGTTACTCCAGCTACATTAGCAGCCACAGTTGTAACATTTGCTTTGATCGCTTCAACAGCAGTTAGATCAGATACAAAATCTGTCGTTGCTAGTTGATTAAGATCACTAACTATATCTGTTGTTGCTAAAATATTTAAATCTTCAACTATTGCTGTTGTTGCTAGTTTATTAAGATCCGCTACTACATCATTAGTTGCAAGGATTGCCATATCTGCAACCACGTCATTAGTTGCTAAAATTGCCATGTCAGCAATTACATCTGTTGTAGCTAGTAAAGCCATATCAGCTACTACTGCACTTGCAGCCAAAGTATTAATATTTGCTTGGTTAGCACTTGTAACTGTAACTGTTATCCATGCTGAACCATTCCAAACTTTTAAAGCATTGACACCACTTGCATTGTCAAAAAATAAAGCTCCAGTTATTAAACTGTTTCCGTCATTGTCTGTAGATGGCTCTGAAGATTTTGCACCTAAATATCTGTCATCAAAACTATCAAAACTTGCAGCAGCAGAAGTAGCTGAAGCAGCGGCTTCATTAGCTTTAGTCGTTGCGGTGTTGGCTTTGGTTGTAGCTGTCGATGCAGATGTTGAGGCTTCGCTGGCTTTTGTTGTAGCTGTCGCTGCCGATGTTGCAGCCGAAACAGCGTCTACTAATAATGCAAAATGATCGGTATCTGTTAAAGCATCGCCAATAGCACTATCTGCTACACAAATAAAAATATTATTTAATTGAGCTGTTGTAGTTGATTTAATTATATCCCTTTGAACATAAGCAGCAGTTGTCGTTGTTGCATCTGTTCCCTTAAATGTACCTAATTCTTGAGTTACGGATAATTCTCCAGAGCTATCAAATGCTAAAATTTTAGAAGCTCTATCAGCAGCAGACGTAGTAAACTCTGTACTCGTCATTGTGTTAGTTCTTGAAATTTTAATAGATCTATCTAATTCTTCTTGTAGCTCTTGGTTTTGCATTTGAAGTTTATCCAAAGCATCTTCATGCGTTTCAGCGGGAAAAGGATCATTAGCTACATAGTCTGTTTCTTGTGTAAGATTTGTATTTCTTAAAATAATTAAAGTTGTACCAGCTGCGGGAGCCGTAACCATAGTAACAGTACCACCCGATGCGCCATTATCAGAAATACCATAATTTGTGGATCCAGTACCTTCAGCTTTTACTGTCTCTGTTCCAGTAGCAGATCTCTCAATTACAGTAATTTCAGCTGTAGTATTAATTGGAAACGTATATGCAAATGCTGTTGTGCTAGCATTTCCGCTGTAGCTATTTCTAAGTGTAGTCGTACTTATAGTCATAATTTTTTATACTTTTGGTTGTGAGAAAGTGATTTTGTAGGCATGAAACTCCTACACTATGTTTCTCTTTATTTAAAAAAGACTTTATTGTCTATGCTTAATTTGGTTTTATTTCGCCTGGAGACCACCAATATTCTTGTCCAGTACGTTTTTTAAGTTTTTTTATATTTCTTCTATTATCTGAGTTAAAATCTGGGTTTATTAGTCTTTCAAGTGTATCTATTATAAGTCTTTCAAATACTAATCTTGCATACCAAAGAGATCCTCCAGGAGTATATCTTTGTAAAAATGCTGCAAGCTCTTTACCCGCATTTGTATCTTCTCCAGTTAATAATTGTTTAGCATTACCTACAGTTAAATTAACAGTATCGCCTAAAAATGATACAACTGGCCCAGCAACAGTTTTACTTAAAGATCCACCATATCTGTTTTGATCTGAAAGTAAAAAGTCTCCAAATATTCCTAATCCACCACCATAAATCATAGCATTTAACCAATACTTAATTCCCATTTCGGATGCTGGAGTTGGTTTTTTACCAGCTGCAACTTGTTTAATTTCGTAAGCTAAAGATCCCATAATTGTTCCACCAACTATCATTGGCACTAAATATTTTGCTTTACCCATTAAACCTACTTGTTGAAACCCTCTTGATAAATGCGTCATTCCTAAAGTTATAGGAAAGTTTTTATACATTAGAACTGAGTTCATAAGTTCGCCTGGCAATGTGCCTGGTTGAGTATTACCACTTGCAAAAATTTTACCTTTAGCAGATGAAGTAGGTACTGCAAAGTTAGTCTCATTAGTAATATAAGTTAATAATCTTGTTGTTAAATATTCTCTAGTAGCATCATCTAAGTCAGCTCTAGCCATAATATCATCGGGTCTCAAAAAAGTTGCACCCTTTCCAACCATTGTAGGTTCATCTATACCCGCATCGTATAACTTTGTAGTTCTAATAATATCCCAATCAGCTTCATTAATGCCGTATTTTTTTAATGCTGCTTGTAAATTAACATCTAACTTGCCAAATACTTTTCCGCTTTCTTCTGCAAGCGTTCCCATAACAGACATACCAAACGCCCATCTTCCAGATTGTGTAATGTGTGATAATCCAGATCCTCTTAATACAAAATCAGAAACTCTTTTAGCCCAGAACGGAGCATCTACTTCGTTTAAATATCTTGCTTGAACTCCCGCAACTGTACTCCAATGTTCAGCAATTAAACCAAGTCTAATAGCTGTTCTTGATAATACTTTATCTGTCATTCCCTCTTTTAATAATTTAAGAGAATTTTGATTAGCTTTGTAAGCGGGTAAACCATTAAATTTAGATGTTATTCTTGACCAATGAAAATCAGTAATTGCCATAACTGAAGCACCTCCTAATTGTGCAGCAGTTAATAACTGTCTTAATGATGCAAAAGTTCTACCCATAAAACCATCAATAGGTTTGTGTAAATTACCTTTGTGATAAGCATATAAATTTTCAGCATTTTTTATAATTCCATTAGTTCTATCTTCTTCATTTTTAAATTTATTTAATTTTTTTCTTTTAAATTTTCCTTGCGCCTCTGCTGCTGCATCAATCTTCATTTGTTTTTTTATCATACCCATCGCCCAAGTATGAGTTGCGTCTGGATTTGGCCCCAATACTTTAAGCATTGCAATATCCCTAGACATTCCGTTGATATGTTCCATCATAGTTTTAAATGGATCTGGAGAACCAAATCTTGTTTGATATTCCATCCAACTATCAGCATTTTTAAAAGCTAAAAATCTATGATCTAATCTTCTATTATGTAAAGATTTACCATAAGCACCAGTTCCAGGTTTAAAAGTTGCCATACCTTCTGTTGCAATATTATCGTAAACTTCACTTAATGCTTGTCTAATAGATTTATCAGTAAAAGGTAAACCAGTTCTTTCATCAACCATTTTATCAATATCTAATTTAGGTAAAATAAAATCTGTCCAATCTTCTTTAGATGCAGATCTAACAACTAAACTGTCATGTATTTGTGGTAATCCCCAATCTTTTCTTGATAAAACTTTGCCACCAAATTTATTAAATCTTTTTCTTAAATGTTCTGCTGCTTGTTTCCAGGCTTCAGATAATTGTTTGGCATTTATATTTCCAGTATTTTCTCCCATTAATTCTCTAACCATTAATGTTAAGTTAGTTTTTTGAAGTTTAGATTGTCTGCCACCCATTTTATATTTCATTTGATCTAACAGATTAGCCATTAGTTGATGAGCTTTACCTCTTTCAATATCAACAGTTCTTTCAAGATTAGGTGTTGGGTTTAAATTATCTTGTGCCATTAAAGATCTGTAGGCATTTGCTAAATCAATTTCGCCATTAGAATTTCTATAAGTTTTAAATAAAGTTTCTATTTCTTGAATTTTTTGCGTTTGTATTAAAGTAAATCTTAATTGTTCTGCAAATTCTATTTTGGCTAAATCTAAAGTTTCTTTAGCAGCTAACTTTTCAGCTTCAGTTTTGCCTAACCCTTTATTAATTTGATAATAGGATTGTAATTCTTCTAAATTATCTCTTAATTTGTGTGCTTGGCTTTCACTTATTAAACCTTCTTTAACACCATTAATAATACATTGTTTAAAACCACTCATACGCAATCCTTTAATCTTTCAAGCATAGTATTATTTTTACCTTCTTGTTCAAATAATTCTCTAGCTGTTTTATTAATTGTTACAATTTCCCCAGTAGCTTCATCCAACCTTTGTCCAATAGGTATTGGCCGATCTAAAGGATTATCAGTTTTTAATCTTGTAAATTCTTTATCTTTAATCTCAAAATATTTAGCGTTTAATTTTTTTTCTACTGATGCTTGTTCGCTTACAATTTTTCTAAATTCTGCATCTGTATATTCTTTTTCTGGAAATTTAATTTTTTTATAACCAGCATGAGATTTGTCTGTTAAATTTTCTAGTTCTTTTAATCTAATTTGTAATTCAAAAGAAAAACCATCTTTAGTTAATACTTGTGCATGAATTGCTCTATATTCAGTACCCGCTGATGCTACTCTACCCGCATCATTTAAAAAATCATCTACACTTAAAAATTTAACTACTTTACTTAAATCATTTAAAACCATTTGAGCCTCGTGAATAGTTCTTACATTTATTCTAGTACCTAAATAATCTGATATATGCTCTGGTTTTTTAGGCTTTGTTTTATGTTCTAATTTTTTATTTAATTCTTTAATACTTTTTATTCTTGCCTTTAATTCGCCATTATATTTAATGGTTATAGGTTGTAATTCTTTTAAAACAGCATTTTTTTTAGCAGATAGTGTTTTGTAAATTTCATTGAAATCATCGGATATATGGTATATTACATCATTAGTTATGGCACTTTTAACCCCTACCTTACTTGTATCTAAACCACGGAATAGTGGTGGAACTGTATTAGCATTAGCTAAAACTGATACTGGAGTTGCTTCTGTTTTTTGGGAACCTTTAGATAAAGTTTGGGTAGCTTCTGATAATTCTGTAGGCGATGTTTTAGCTGCTGCACCAGTTGCAGCTTCGCTCTTAATGGAGCTAGAAGTAGATACATCAAACATGGATCTTTCAATGTCTGAGGCTTGATTTTTTAAAGCTGCTTCATTCGGTACATCAAAATTCTTAACACCTTCAATATCTTCTGCTAATTTAGTTTCATTCTTATTAAAACCATTTTTAGCATCTACTTGACTTACTTTTTCTGGAGCATCTGTAACTCTTGTAGATCTCTCTAATTGTAATAAATCATCTAAACTTTCATCGCCTTTTAACTTTGTACCGATAAATTCTTCTGCGGCTTTATAATTAACTTTACCATCTTTTGTGGTAAACCTTTTTAAGTTATCTAAAGCTATTAATGCTTCTGGCCGTGTTTTATACAAACCTAATTCATTTGCTCTAAGAATTAATTTAACATCGTCTTTAGATATATCCTCAAGCATTTTTACAGTTATTGGAGATTTATTTTCTGTAAATTTCTTTAATCTATTAGAACCATCATAAGCATTTTTGATAGCTGGATTACTTGAAGTCATATCATTAAATTCAAGTTTTGCTGGTGGAGGTAAATTATCTTTTATAATTTCATTTTTTACTGGCGGTACATCAACTGCTTCTCCATTATTAAATTGTTTTACAGCTACATCTAATTTTTCATTGTGTTCAATTCTACCAACTTCGTTATCTGGAAAAGGATTATCTTTTTTTGGGATTTCAATATCATTTAAAGTTTTATCTTTATATTTAGAGTTTAGTTTCTCCCCTACTTCTTTATTAATTTTTTGTAAATCTTCTACAGATGTTTTAGATAATAATTTTTTACCAGCATCTATACTTTTACCAAATGCTTTAAAGACACCTAGTAATGCTGGAGACAATACAGCAGAAGCTCCAGTAACCATTGCAACATTTTTTAAACCAGTTTTGAAACCAGCATCTTCAAAACCAAGTTCAGCTCTGTATGGTTGTGCTTTTAATTGGATTATAGTTTCAGATACTCCACCAATAATTGCTTCCATGTAAGCAACTCTTAAAGCTGCTGCACTTATTGTTGAGGGAACTGAATAACCAAATGATGCTACTACACCAAGTTGCATTATAGGATCTGTAAAAGCTCCTCCCATCATTCCAGCAAAACCACCTAATTTACCAGCAGTTGTAGCTCTTTCATTTATTTCAGAATATTCTTTCCAAGCACTATGAGCTTTTTTAGAAATAGTACCCATAACATTATCTGGTGTATCTAAACCCGCTTCAGATAATAAAGATTTTAAATTTTCGTCTGTTGTTTGTAATGTTGATATTTGGCTCCAAAATTCTTGTGTTCTTTGCTCTCTTGACTTAATTCCAAATGTTCCATCTTCTTGCTTAAAGGGAATACCAGACAAATCTTGATTAGTTATATCTAGTGGATTTACTATATCTGTGTGGCCCGATTGTTGTAATATATTAACTATGTTTCCATATTCTTCTGATAAATTATTTCTTTCAGAATTAAATAATTCAGATTTAACAAAGGCTTTAAAGGAAGCACTCGTATTTTCTACTAAACCAGTTCTTGATCCTTTAGTAAAACTTGTGTCGGATTTTACTTGTAAAGCGGTATCTTCTTCATAGAAAAAACTCATTAGTTAATTCCCGTAATTATTTCTGATTTAATTTTATTAATATCAATTACAAAAATACCACCATCACTATTCATTAAATATTCTTCTTCAGCACCAGAAACGGAAGGATGTTCTCCTTGTGCTATTTTATATTTACCATTTCCAACACTTACAAAGTGTGGATCTTGCTCAAATATTTCAGCAACATTATAATCTTCTCCGTCAAGCATTGGCAGTAAATCATTAGAAGATGCTATTTTAAATAACTCTGGTTGATCTTTAAACATTTCAATTACATCTTCAAACTTTCCTCGTTCTAACCAAGGTGGAATATGAACAGCGTTTCCTCTGCTATCTTCATCAAATGCACCCATTTCTTTATCAAAACCAAATTTTTCGATTGTTGTACCACCAGCTGCCATCATAAATGCTTCTTTAAAATTAGATGTGCTAAATTCAGTTTTTCCATTATTTTTTTGTTGTGCTGCATAAATTAAACTAGCTGTTTCAAGTGTGCTATCTAAAGCACCCGTATTTTCTCCAAATGCTTTACTAAAATTTTCCATAACTTTTGAATCTTTTATATCTATAGATGTTGGTTTATATAATTTTGCTAAATTTTCATTTTTAGAAATAATTAAACCTTGTGCTAATAGATTTACATTTTCTCCTACTACTCCATCATTCATTAAAACTAAACCACCCATATGAGCTAAAACGCTATCGTCTTTAGAAATCTGTTTAAAAATCTTATCTGATTTAACGCCAAACGCTTTTGTGATACCCGATGTTAAACTAATAATTTGTTCAGCACTATCTGCATTTTTTAATACAGATCTTATAGTGTTTGCTTCTGTTGCTGTTAAATATTTAACTTCTCTTTTATAATAACCAGATGCAGTTTCAGCTTGTGCTATTCTATTTTTGGCCCCATCAATAAAAACATTCATATCGCCACCATTTAAAACATCTTCAAAATTAATTTCAGATATAGCAATCAAACCTTTGTCAGCAGCAGTTCCAACTAAATCTTTATCTAATGAAGTGTTAAGTTTTGCTAAATAATCTTGTGATAATTTTAATTCAGTAGCTTCATCATTTGTCATACCGCCTTGTTTATTTTTAAATTCAGTAAAAACATTTATCTTTTCTTCTATTTGTGCAACTGTTTTTGTATTTAGATCTTGAATTATTGGCGCAGCAAAAGCCATATTTTTTAATTTAATTAAAGTTGCTTGATCGCCATTAGTAGTTGCGATTGCTAACGCAGCATTAAACTCATTTTCTGTAAACAATATACCATCATCTAAACTTGATTTCATTTTATTTACATTATCTTTGTTTAAATTATTATCTGTAGTTTGAGCTGTATTAAAATGCTTTTCTAATTTTAAATAATCATCTGTTGTTATTCTTTTATCTTTTTTAGCTGCTGCTAATACCTCATCTTTTTGTGTATATGGCATTCTTTTATAACCATGAAATGCTATTTCGTTATTAGTTTCTTTAATAACAGTTTGTAATTTTTCTCCAAAAATTTCTTCGTATTTTTGTGATCCTAATTTATCTGATAAATCTTTTGCTGCTATTTCACTTTCTAATTTAGTTCCAAATATTATAGTTTTTTTAAGTGTTTCTATATGATCTAATGTATTTACTCTGTGAGCATTAATCATATTAATAGTTGAAGAATTTTTAATAGCATTAACATCTTGAATGTTTTGTTTAGTCATCCAATTTTTGAATTTTCTTTGAGCCATTTTGCCTGATAAAGAACTATTGACGTTATCAAAAACATTTTGCCAATTATCATTATATAATTTACCCGCTGCATCTGGATTACTCATATTAGAAGCGTTTAATTTTGTAGTAGACAATCCTTCAAACTTATCTGAACCATTCATAACTTCTTTAGTTTTTTCTAAAACTTCGTTATCAGTTTTTATATCTAAATGTTTTGCGTAAAGTTTTTCGCCAGATTGAACCATGCCTTTCCAGGCGTTACCAATAGAAGCCGCTTCAGACATACTTACAAATGCTTTGTTTTCTACATTTGAAGATTGAGCTGTTGGTGTTTGTTGTGATTTATATAATTTTATTGCCATTAGATAAACATACTCCCCGTATTTAATAGACTTTGACCCGCTGCATAGTAACTAGCTTTTTTAGCAACCTTACCTCTAAATCTTTGTAGATCTGCTTCAGCTTGCATCATAATTGCTTCATTCTCTGCTGTGTCTCTAGCGTTCTCTGCATTAAAAGTCATAATATCTCTGTCTGTTTGTAATTCTAATTCTTGTGCATAGAGAGCTTCAACAACTGTTCCAGATAATTCAACACCACTTGTTGCATAACTTGTTGTTGTTGCACCTTGTATTTCTTCAACAGTTTTATCAAATCTTGGAAGATTAAAATCATTGTGAACAGACATGATCTGTTTAGCTTCTTGCTCTTTAATCTTTTTATTATTTTCAATTATATCTGCGTTATAATTTGATGCTTTTTGTGCGGCTCTACCCGCAAATAAATCTCCAAAAAAACTCATTTTATAATCCTTGCAAATCTGTAATAATCTGAACCATCAGCTCCATAATTTTTCATTAACCCTTCTTCTTTTAAACCTAGCCATTTAGCAAAACGTATAGCTAAATCACAATCAGCTTTAACGCTTGTTTGTAATCTTTTAATTAAATTATTTGCAATCATCATATCGGTTCTTTGCTTCATAACTCTTGCAAATGTTATTGGATAGTTATTTATTTCTTCAGTTGCTAATACCCACCCTTCAGCAACACCATCCCAGAGTGGAAACACTCCTCCAGCCGCAATAGGTTTATTATTAACAACACCCGTAAACGACATACCAATTTCTTTTAAAAAATAAGCGTATTTTTTATGTTCTGGTTTTAATTCTAAAAGTTTAGAATTTAATGGTTGCTCTAAAATAAAATGTGCGTGTTCGTTTTCAAATGGAATAATATTAACTTTAGACACTTTCTGTCTCCAATCTTGGATATATTCCCAGTATTGTCATTGGTAATGCTTGAGGTTGTTGAATGTAGACTAAGCCTTCTGTGCCGTAGCCAGTATCAAATTCAATAGTTTTATCTCCAGTAAATAATGGAATAGGTAAATTCATAGCAGATCCACTAGCTCTAAAATCTATTGCTGTTAATGTTGCAGCGTTTGGCCCCACACTAGCTCCTACAGTATTTTGAAATCTTACAGATAAATCATAAATACGAGTTGTTTTTGTTTGAGTAGTTTCTGTATAACCTTCATCTAATCTCATTGTTTGTAAATCAGAAGAATAAAGCAAACCAACTTGTGCTTGTTCAGTTGCAGTATCTAATGAAATACCACCACTACTTGATACTGTTTTAGCAGTTTGTGTTGAGCCTTCGCCAATAATATCTACAACTTCTCCTTCTAAATGATTTAATCCAGATAAAGTAGATGTTTCATCGCCAACATAACTTAATCCACTATCCAGGTAATGAAATGCAGTTACATCTTCTGAAAAATCAAATGGAGTAAAGTATTCTACATAACGTCTTACAGCTCCATTTATCCATCTTTGAACAATAATATAAACTTGATCTTCATCAGTATCGCCATCAATTACTGCAACACTTTCAACTTTAGCATGAGTTAAAATATTATCAGTTTGTTCTGAAGTGTGAGCTGAAGTTAAACTAACAACTGTTGTTAAAGTTTTATTAGAATAAAGTTTAAATTGGTTGTTATCAATTTTTTCAATGTAATATTTTACATTTTCTACTAATCCACCTATAGCTGTACCCGTATTATCATAATAAAAAATATCTCCAGTTTTAAATCCATGAGCTGCTGAATAAATAAAATTAGATTGAATATTAATTCCTTGAAAAATAAATTGAGTTGTGTCTGAACTTGGAGCTGAAGTAAATGAGATAGCTGTTCCAGCAGTAGCTTTAGTAGCTGTTGCTGCTAATTTAATAGTGTTAGCATCGGTTCTAATTACATAATATACATTTGTTATATTTAATCCGCCAATGACATTAGATGCTGCATTATAATAAACTGGATCTCCAGTAGCTAATCCGTGTGATGATAAAGTGATTGTGTTGTTAGTAGTATTAACAATAGTTGTATTAGACGTAAAAGAAATTTTTTGTTGAATAATATTTTTAGTTGTGTCTGATTTACCACCCAAAATATGACGATGCCAGGCAACAACATTTTCTAATCTATTATAAGTTAGTCCAGATAATACTCCGTCTGTTCTTGCAGCCCATACAACAGAATGGGGTTCTTGTTGGTAATCCATTTGAACTATACCCGTTTCTGTTATGTGATCTGATAAAATAGTTAAATCGGGAGCAACATAACCATCTGTATCAAAGTTATAAGCTAGTTCTCTAATTTTTCTTTTAGCACGTTGTAAAAATATAGTTGCGTTACCAATAGATAAAGCATCAACACCAGCTGAACCATAGTTAGATTGTTTTACGATTGAAATATTTGTAGGAGTAATTGCAGAACCATTACCAGCAGATACAGAATATTCTCCACCCGTTGTCATTACAATTAAAGTTCTTGTAGCTTTCATAGATTTAATTGCATTAACTTGATTTGATGCGATTGTGTAAACCATAGCATCATCATCATTAGTTCCAGCAGACATATTCTCGTAGTCTCCAGATTTTGAGAAAAAAATAGTTTGGGGTTGATCGTTAGTTGCAGCAAATACTAATCTTTGTTCAAAAAA
>MDSY01061777.1_pt1 | contig 16213 bp, 16 predicted proteins | sample 811131 | NCBI WGS metagenome assembly MDSY01 (sample SAMN05326643, study PRJNA326480) | marine metagenome | isolation source: seawater | place: Atlantic Ocean: South West | collected 2010
CCTATTTGGCCTTGCTCCGAGTGGAGGTTACCGCGTTTCACCGTAACTAAATACGCTCGTCTCTGTGGCCCTATTCCTCACCTTGCGGCGTATGGCTGTTAGCCATCACTCTGCTCTATGGAGCCCGGACTTTCCTCTGTAAAAAAAATTACAGCGACTGTCTAGTCAACTTAACTTATTATTTTATCACTTTTTATCTTATGAAGTCATACTCCAATTAATACTTTTACCTGCAAATAAAGGAATTATTTGATCTTTGCCAATTTGAATATACTCTGGAATATGTAATGATTTTTTTTCTAACTTTATTTTTGAAGAATTTATAGGAAGCTTATAAAATTCAGCGCCATACTTACTACTAAAATTTTCAAGTAAATTAATTGCATTATTTTGATAAAATACTTCTGCATAAAGTTCTATCGCAGATAAAGCTGAATAAATTCCAGCACAACCACAAGAGCTCTCCTTTTGATTCATTGTGTGAGGCGCACTATCGGTTCCCAAGAAAAATTTAGGGCTACCTGAGAGAGCTGCTTCAACAATAGCAATTTGGTGTATTGATCTTTTTAAAATAGGCAAACAATAATGATGAGGGCGAATGCCGCCAGAAAATAAATCATTTCTATTAAATAATAAATGCTGCGGAGTAATTGTTGCAGCAATTGTGGGCCCACTCTCTAAAACAAATTGAGCAGCCTCTTTAGTAGATATATGTTCAAATACTATTCGAAGCTCAGGAAAATCTTTATGAAAATTAACTAAATGTTTATCTATAAAAAATTTTTCTCTATCAAATATATCAATATTTTGATCAGTGACTTCACCATGAATTAACAGGGGAATATCAAATTTTTCCATCATCTTAAAAATTGGTAAGCAATTTTTAAAATCCGATACGCCATCTTTTGAATTAGTAGTAACGCCAGCAGGATAAAGCTTGATTCCTATAATATTATCTGTATCTTTTACTTTTTTTAATTCATCTAAATTTAAGCTGTCACTAAAATATAGTGTCATTAAAGGCTTGAGCAAAGAATCATCAATATGTTTTTTTATTTCCTGAAAATATTTATTAGCTATAGCTACTGTTGTTACTGGATGCTCTAAATTTGGCATCACAATTGCTCTGGCAAATTGTTTTGCTGTATGCTTTACGACATGCTTTAGTATTTCGCCCTCTCGAAGGTGAAGGTGCATATCATCAGGCTTAGTGATAATTAATTCTTCAGTCATTTTTAAGCTCCAAGGCTAGATTATAGACCTCATTTTTGTTTTTTTTAAAAATAGCACTAGTAAGCTCCACAGATTGCTTTAAGGGTAGTTGCTTCATCATTTTTATCAAAGCATCTTTAATCATTAAATTCTCTTCGCTACCATTCGAAATATTCTTTGGCTCAACAATAAAAACAAACTCGCCTTTTTGGTTATTTAAATCAGATCTAAATTCATCTAAAATATTTGAAAGCTTATCTTTATACAAGGTTTCAAATATTTTTGTTAGCTCCCTTCCAATAAAAACTTCATGGGATCCATCATATATTTCCTCAAGTATCTCCAAGGTTTTTAAAACCCTATGGGGCGAAACTAAAAAAATAGTTGGACAATCTTTTACGCTTATTTCATTTAAAATCTTTTTACATTTACTATTAGTGTTAGGCAAAAACCCATGAAATTGAAAGTGAGTTGACTTCATTCCTGAAACTGAAAAAGCAGTGGTAATTGAGGAAGGACCTGGAATCGGAGTGACTTTAATTTTTTTGTCTAATGCTGCATTAACCAAGAATGCTCCTGGATCACTAATTGCCGGGGTTCCAGCATCAGAAACATAAGCTATTGATTTACCCTCAAGTATTTTCTCTATTAATGAATTTGATTTTGATTTTTCATTATGTTGATGAAGCGAGGTTAGTTTTTTTTTAATACTATAATGTGATAAAAGGCCAGCAGTATGACGAGTATCTTCACATGCAATTAAATCTACATTTTTCAAAATTTCAATAGCTCTAAGAGTAATATCGTCAAGATTACCAATTGGAGTTGCGACTAAATAAAGAGCTGGTATCATTTATAATTTTATTTTATTAAAAAATTTTTAAAAATAACTTATTATGGTTATATAATCGAGGTTAATGATTAAATCTACAAAAATTTTACTTCCGATACTTTTTATTTTCAGTATCTTACAATCTGCATGTGCCCCTCTTATTATAACAGCTCCAACTTTAAGTTCTGATAGAAGAGGCTTTGATGGACAGATTATAGATCAAGGTATAGAGTTTTCAGCAATGTCAGATACCCAAGATATTACTGGGGACTTTAGGGTTGACTTTATAAGTTTTAACAAAAAAGTTTTAGTGGTTGGACAGGCTCCCAACCAAGAAACAATAGATAAAGTTATAAAAATTGTCAAGAATACTAAAAATGTAGAGCAAATTTATAATAGAATGACAGTAGGTAAAGAGCTTTCATATAAAGCAATTGCAAATGATGCTGTAATTACTACAAACATAATCTCAAGAATATTGAGCCAAGAAAAAAATAGTTCTTTATCAGCATTACTTGTGAAAGTTTATACAGAAGATAGAGTAGTTTATTTAATGGGGCTCCTTTCTAAAGATGAAGCAGAGCAAGCTATTAATATTGCGCAAACTTCTAAGGGGCCAAAAAAAGTAGTTCCTTTGATTGAAATAGAAAATTTAAAAAAATAATCATTGATTCTATGATTATTTTAGATTACCATTTAATTTAAAATCGATATTAGCTTTTATCCTTACCAACTATATTCAAAAAATTAATTAAAAAAATATATGAGCAATTCCATTATTCATCTTACAGATGATCAGTTTGAAGAAAAAGTACTACAATCAAATATTCCAGTTTTAGTAGACTATTGGGCTGAATGGTGTGGCCCATGTAAAATGATTGCCCCAGCACTTGAGTCTCTTGCAACTGAATATGAAGGTAAGCTAAAAATAGCAAAACTTAATATTGATGAAAACCCTAAAACCCCACAAAAATACAGTGTTAGAGGTATCCCAACACTAATGATCTTTAAAGACGGTAGTATTGAAGATTCTAAAGTTGGAGCATTATCTAAATCACAATTAATCGCTTTTATTGATAGTACAATTTAAAAAAATATGCATTTAGCCGACCTAAAACACCTCCCAGTTACAGAACTAGTTGAACTAGCAAATTCAGATAAAATTGAAAATGCTGGAAGGATGCGTAAACAAGATTTAATTTTTGCTATTTTAAAAAATAAAGCAAAAAATGGTACTACTTTATTTGGTGATGGAACCCTTGAGGTTCTTCAAGATGGTTTTGGATTCTTAAGGTCTCCAGATACATCGTATTTAGCAGGGCCTGATGATATCTATGTATCTCCCTCTCAAATTAGAAGATTTAATTTACATACTGGAGATACAATTGCAGGAGAAATAAGAACACCAAAAGATAGTGAGCGATATTTTGCATTAGTTAAAGTTGATAAAGTCAATAATGATGCTCCTGAAAACACAAAAAATAAAATTCTCTTTGAAAACTTAACACCAATTCATCCAACAGAACCCCTTACTCTTGAAAGAGATTCAACTGTTGAGGAAAATAATACCAGTAGGGTTATTGATATGGTTTCTCCAATAGGTAAAGGCCAAAGAGGGCTAATAGTTGCGAGCCCAAAAAGTGGTAAAACAGTAATGATGCAAAATATTGCTCATGCTATTACTGCAAATCACCCAGATGTTAGTTTAATTGTTCTTTTAATTGATGAAAGACCAGAGGAAGTTACAGAAATGACTAGGTCCGTTAAAGGAGAAGTAGTTGCCTCTACATTTGATGAGCCAGCAACCAGACATGTTCAAGTTGCAGACATGGTTCTAGAGAAGGCTAAAAGATTAATTGAACACAAAAAAGATGTAGTTATTCTTCTAGACTCCATTACTAGACTTGCAAGAGCATATAATACAGTTATACCCTCTTCTGGAAAAGTTCTAACTGGTGGCGTAGACGCTAATGCTCTCCAAAAACCAAAAAGGTTTTTTGGTGCAGCGAGAAATATTGAAGAAGGTGGTTCTCTTACTATTCTTGCAACAGCATTAGTTGAGACTGGATCACGAATGGATGATGTTATTTACGAAGAATTTAAAGGTACTGGTAATCTAGAGATACATTTAGATAGAAGAATGGCAGAAAAAAGAATTTATCCTGCAATCAATGTAAATAAATCAGGTACGCGAAGAGAAGAGTTACTTATTGCTCCAGATGTATTGCAAAAAATCTGGGTATTAAGGAAATTACTTTATCCAATGGATGACTTAGAAGCTATGGAGTTTTTACTTGATAAAGTTAGGTCAACAAAGAATAATGCAAACTTCTTTGATAGTATGAGAGGCGGATAATTAAATTAAGCATTGTTTTTTATAAGATTTTCTATAAAATGACTGAATTAAATTAAATAGTTAGCAAATTATGAAAAAAGATATACACCCAAATTACCCTGAAATAAACGTTACATGCAGTTGTGGGAATAAATTTAAAACTCAGTCTACAATTGGAAAAGATATGAGTATTGAAGTCTGCTCGCTATGCCACCCATTTTATACAGGAAAACAAAAGATTCTTGATACTGCTGGAAGAGTAGAGAAATTTAAACAAAAATACGGAATGTAACATATATTAATAAAATATAAAAAAAAGGCAGTCTATCTGCCTTTTTTTATATCATAATGAAGATATGAGTTTTAAACTAGAACATGATTGGCAAGGTAATATGTCAACCCCAAGAAAAAAGTTGGGAGAAAAGACAAAACTACATTTATTTTTAATACTTTCTGCTATTTGGATATTTACAGGCCTAATTGGTCATGCTCCATGGATACCTGCTGAATCCCAAACTATTAGTATGATAATGGACATCATACAAAATAATACCATTATTGCTCCTCTTGCAGCCAGCCAAACATCAATCAATAATCCGCCACTTTACCCCTATATAGCTGCAGCATTAGGTAAGTTTCTCTCTACAATACTTTCTGTACATGATGCAGCACGTTTATCAAACGCACTCTGGATAAGTTTAACTTTATTTGTCATTGGTATGTCTACCAGAGAATTATGGGGGCCAAGTTTTGGGAGGCAAGCTGGATTAATATTTATTGCCTCGATTGGTCTGATTTTTAATATCCATACCATTAGACCGGAAATTGCCAGTCTTTTAGGATTTGCTTTAAGTATGTATGGCTTTTCTTTATATAATAGAAGACCTTTTAGGGCTAGTATGGTCCTAGGATTTGGGGCGTCTATTATTTTCCTATCAAATGGAATCATACCGTTATTAAGTATTTACATCACAACTTTAGGTTTATTATTTATAAAAAGCTGGCGAAACAAAAGGTATTATATTTTTTCTTTAATATCTGCAGTTATTACATCAATAATCATTGGTCCTTGGGTTTTTATTCTCTATCAATATAATTCAGAACTTTTCTTTTTATGGATTAACCGTGTTAGTTTTTCGCAAGGTCCAGAATTTTTTTATTATTTAAAAACTATCTTATGGTTTTCATGGCCCGCTCTTCCATTAGTTATAGTTGCTTTATACACAAATTTTAAAAAAATAAAGCAAGAAAAACGACTCCACCTACCTATAATTTTTTCTATCTCAATCTTAATTACAATCTGCTTTGATAATAGATTAGATCAAATTAACCTTATGCCCATACTCATACCATTTTCTATTATTGGTGTTGGAGGAATTGATCTTCTAAAGAGAAGCTATGCTAGCGCATTAAACTGGTTTGGGATCTTAATTTTTGGATTTATTGGTATTTTAATCTGGCTAGGCTGGTTCACTATGATGACTGGATTTCCAAGTAAACTTTATGATCGCATCTTTTACCTTTCTGGAAATTATTTAGCGGAGTTAAGTGTCATAAGTTTTTTAGTTGCACTAGTCATCACATTACTATGGCTAATTTCAGTATTTAATCTAAAGATTACTAATCGCTCTTCAGTTTCTAATTGGGCCCTTGGAATAACTATGATTTGGGTAAATGCAATAATGTTATGCAGTCCATTTTTAGATAACAGAAAAAGCTATAGTGGTGTATTTCTTGATGCGAAAAAACATTTAACTCAAAACTCAAGCTGCCTAAATATATATAATTTTTCTGAAAACCATATAAATCTATTGCATTATTATACTGGTATTAAAGGTATAGATTCAGATGATAGAGATACTTCATGTAGGATGATTATGTTATCGCTTAACTCTGCCGGTAAAATGCCAAGTGAGTTTCAAAGCTGGAAGCAAATTTGGTCTGGCAAAAGAATTGAAAGAGATAAAAACTATTTTGTACTTATGATAAAAAGCTTAGATAAAGAATAATTCAAACTTTTAAATATTTAGAGATTGCAGCAAAAACCATATTATCCAAAGAATCAGTTTCTATATGCGAATTGTTTACATGATTTTTTATCTCTTTTCTCATCTCCAGAGTCCAAAACCTGTCTATATGATAAACAATATCTTTGGAAGCTTGCTCTTTATCTGGGTAGCTTTTAAAAAAACTCCCAATCTGGTTCGCCATTGAAATTAATGTATTGATTTCCATATGCTGAATTTTACTCTGATATATTGTCTCTATGACTATAAATATTAAATCTTTTATTTCTTGCAAAAGCAATTAATGTTACTTTATATTGATCAGCTAGTCTTACTGCTAAAGCTGTTGGAGCAGAAATGGCAACTAAGAGTTTTAAATCTATACTGATTAATTTTTGCACCATTTCATAACTTGCTCTACTTGATGTAAGTACGAAAAAATTTTTTGAAATTACTTTATCTGATTGACTTAGTATTCCTCCAATTAACTTATCAAGAGCATTATGTCTACCAACATCCTCTCGAATTAATATTAATTTTCCTGCCTCATCAAACAAACCGCAAGCATGAGTAGCTCCCGTTTTTTTTTGTAGTCCTTGTTTTTCTGAAAAACTATCTATTGCATTCAATATAGACTTAGAACTAAATTTAGGAATATTTTTATTTTCTTTTAATTTTGGAATATTTATGACTTGATTTAAAGACTCTGCACCACAAAGTCCACAACCAGTTCTTCCTGTTAAATTTCTTCGAACCTCTTTTAATCTAGAAAAACATTCGCTAGATATTTCAATATTTAGTTCAATACCATTACTTTGAATATTTTCTTCTATGGAATATATATCAGATTTATTTTTAACAATGGATTCAGTAATAGAAAAACCAAGAGCAAAATCTTTTAAGTCTACTGGTGAAGCCATCATAACAACATGAGAAATGCCATTATAAATAATTGCTATAGGTATTTCTTCGGCTATGTCTTCGTAAACTTTATTACTTAAATCACCACTTTTAAATACTTCAATATTTTGAGTTGGATTATTTGAGGAAGTGAATTTGAAGGAAGTCACTGCACTTAATCAACTTCTACCTCATTAGTCTTAACAAAATCTATTTGTTTTTTACTAAATTTTTGATATTTGGCTTGCCACTCCGATGGTTGTGAAACTTTACTTAGTTGAACGGCTGTAACCTTAAATTCTGGGCAATTTGTAGCCCAGTCTGAATTATCTGTTGTAATAACATTTGCTCCCGAAACTGGATGATGGAATGTAGTATAAACGACACCTGGCTGAACTTTTTCAGTAACCTTAGCCCTTAACACTGTATCACCTGCTCTACTTTCAATTCCTACCCAATCACCTTGGTTTACTCCTCTTTCTTCCGCATCATGTGGGTGTATTTCAATTACATCCTCATCATGCCATGAATTATTTTTTGTCCTTCTGGTTTGAGCACCAACATTATAATGAGCTAATATTCTTCCTGTAGTTAAAATAAGTGGAAATTTTGAATTAACTTTTTCGGTTGTTGGAATGTACTCTGTTATAAAGAACTTGCCTTTACCTAAAACGAATTCATCAACATGCATTGTTGGTGTTCCATCTGGAGTTTCATCATTGCATGGCCATTGAATACTTCCTAATTCATCAATTTTTTTAAAACTAACGCCTTTAAAAGTTGGAGTTAGTTCTGCGATTTCATCCATAATCTCACTAGCATGCTTATAGTTCATTTTGTAACCTAAAGCATTTGCTAGCATTTGTGTTATCTCCCAATCTTCATAACCATTCTTTGGAGACATGACTTTTCTAACTCTTGAAATTCTTCTTTCTGCATTAGTAAATGTTCCGTCCTTCTCTAAAAATGAAGACCCTGGTAAAAACACATGGGCAAACATTGCAGTTTCATTTAAGAATAAATCTTGAACAATAACGCATTCCATTGATTCCAATGCATGCGTAACGTGTTGTGTGTTCGGATCGGATTGAGCAATGTCTTCTCCCTCACAATAAACTGACTTAAACCGACCTCCGATAGCGTCATCAAGCATATTTGGTATTCTTCTTCCAGGGTCAGAAGATAACTGTGCGCCCCAAGCTTCTTCAAACATAGCTCTAGTAGATGAATCAGAAACGTGCCTATATCCAGGATATTCATGAGGCATTGAACCCATATCACAAGAACCTTGGACATTATTTTGCCCTCTAAGTGGGTTTATTCCAACACCTTCCCTACCTATATTTCCAGTTGCCATCACAAGATTAGCTATACCCATAACCATAGTAGTGCCTTGGCTATGCTCAGTTACCCCTAATCCATAATAAATCGAACTATTACCTTTTTGTGAAAATAGTCTTGCTACTTTTCTAACTAATTCAGATGGAATTCCTGTTTCCGACTCTAAGGCTTCCGGTGAGTTTTTTTCTTCAGAAATAAAATCTTTCCAATAATTAAATGCTTCAGAATCGCATCTTTCCTTGACAAATTTCTTATCTAATAAATTTTCTGTCACCACAACATGTGCTATGGAATTTATAGTAGCTACATTTGTTCCTGGCTTAAGCTTTAAATGAAAATCTGCTTTAACATGCGGGGTATTATTAACCAAATCAATTTCTCTTGGATCAATAATAATTAATTTAGCCCCCTCTCTTAACCTTCTCTTCATTTGTGAAGCAAACACAGGGTGTCCATCAGTAGGGTTTGCACCAATTATCATAATTACATCGGACTTCATTACCGAATCAAAATTCTGGGTTCCTGATGACTCTCCTATTGTTTGCTTTAAACCATAACCTGTTGGTGAATGACAGACTCTAGCGCATGTATCAATATTATTATTTCCATACACAGCTCTAACAATTTTTTGCATTAAGTATGTTTCTTCATTTGTGCATCTGGATGAAGAAATTGCCCCAACAGAATCAACTCCATATTTTTTTTGAATTCTTTTAATCTCAGAAGCTGCGTAACTTATAGCTTTTTCCCAAGAAACTTTTTCCCAAGGATCTTTAATGCTCTTCCTAATCATTGGCGTTGTGATTCTATCTTTGTGTGTTGTATACCCCCAAGCAAATCTACCTTTCACGCATGAGTGCCCATGATTGGCTCCACCATCTTTATTCGGAGTCATTCTTACAACTTTTTCACCTTGCATTTCGGCATTAAATGAACATCCAACACCACAATAAGCACATGTTGTTTTAACAGATCTTTCAGGTTGCCCGTGATCAATAATACTATTTTCTACTAAAGTTGCTGTTGGACAGGCTTGGACACATGCTCCACATGAAACACATTCCGATTCCATAAAATCTTTATTTCCTGCTGAAACTTTTGATTCAAAACCTCTTCCATCAATAGTTAAAGCAAATGTTCCCTGAGTTTCTTCACACGCACGCACGCATCTAGAACACACAATGCATTTTGATGGGTCAAAAGTAAAATATGGATTAGAGGTATCTTTTTCTGACTCCAGATGATTTTCTCCTTCGTAACCATATCTAACATCTCTTAGTCCTACTGCGCCTGCCATATCCTGAAGTTCGCAATCTCCATTAGTAGCACAAGTTAAACAATCGAGTGGATGATCGGAGATATATAACTCCATAACACCTTTTCTAAGCTCAGCTAATTTTGTTGTTTGAGTTGAAACTTTTATACCTTCAGCAACCGGAGTTGTACAGGATGCAGGATAACCTCTCCTTCCCTCAATTTCAACTAAACATAGGCGACAAGAACCAAATGGGTCTAAACTATCTGTTGCGCATAGTTTAGGGACACTTACTCCAGCTTCAGAGGCTGCGCGCATCAAAGAAGTGCCTTCCGGCACAATTACATCTAAACCATCAATAGTTAAACTGACTAACTTTTCAGATAGTTTTTTTGGCGTTCCGAAGTCTTTAGTGTCATCCATATACAATATTTTACTTTAAGTTATTAATTTTATTCAATTTTATGCTTAAGTCTGTTTCTTATCAAGCCCAAAATCCTTTGGGAAAAAATTTAAAGCACTTATAACTGGAAAAGGAGTCATACCACCCATAGCACACAATGAACCATGTACCATAGTTTCCGCTAAATCTTTGAGAGTATCAACATTTTTATCTTGATCAACGCCCTGCCGAATCTTATCAATTACCTCCATTCCCCTTGTAGAACCAATTCTACACGGAGTACATTTTCCACAAGACTCTATAGCACAAAATTCAAATGAGTATCTTGCTAGCTTTGACATGTCAGCTGTTTCGTCAAATGCTACAATTCCACCATGCCCTACTACAGCTTTTATTTCAGTAAATTTTTCATAGTCTAAAGGTATATCAAATTGTGATTCAGGTAAAAATGCTCCTAGTGGACCACCTACTTGCACAGCTTTTATTGGAAGACCTGAAGCTGAGCCGCCACCAAAATCATATAAAAGCTCTCTCAAGGTAATTCCAAATGCCTTTTCAATAAGGCCTGTTTGCTTTAAGTTTCCAGCTAACTGAATAGGGAGTGTTCCTTTAGATCTTCCCATTCCAAAATCAGCATAATACTTTGCGCCTTTATCCATAATAATTGGGATTGTTGCTAGTGAAATAACATTATTAACGACGGTAGGCTTCCCATATAATCCTTCAATAGCTGGTAAGGGTGGTTTATATCTTACAAGACCTCTTTTACCCTCTAAACTTTCAAGCAATGAAGTTTCTTCACCGCAGATATATGCACCGGCTGCTCGAGTAACCTCTAGGGTAAAAGAAAATTTTGAACCTAAAATATTTTTTCCAAGATAGCCTTTTTTATTAGCTATCTTAATTGCTTCATTAAGAATTTCTTGTGCATTAGGATACTCAGATCTTAAGTATATATAACCTTGATCTGCTCCAACGGCTAGAGCCGCAATAATCATTCCTTCGATTAAAACAAAGGGGTCATTTTCCATAATCATACGGTCTGAATAAGTACCTGAATCACCTTCGTCAGCATTGCAAACTATATATTTTTTTGTCGATGAAGTATCCATTACAGTTTTCCATTTAATTCCTGTTGGAAAAGCTGCTCCTCCGCGACCGCGTAAACCCGAATCAGTTACTTCTTTTACAATATCTTCCTGGCTAAGTGAAATAGATCTTTTAAGGCCCTTAAAGCCATCATGCCTTTCATAATCATCTATATCAACTGGATCAATTATTCCTACTCGTGCATAAGTAAGACGCTCTTGTTTTTTCAACCAACTAATTTCTTCTGTGATTCCAAGAAAAAGACTATGTTTTTTTCCTAAATAAAATTCTTGGTCGAATAGGCTTGGAATATCTGTTACGGAAATTGGGCCATAAGCAACTCTTCCATTAGAGGTCTCGACCTCAATCATCGGTTCAAGCCAAAAAATGCCTCTAGATCCATTCCTAATAATAGAGATATCAAGCTTTCTTTCTTTTGATTCTTTTAAGATTTCTTTATAGACATCGTTGGCACCTAAAGATAGTGCACTTGAATCTCTGGGTATATAAATTTTATAGGCCATTACTTTATTCCCGAATTTAGTATTATTTGATCAATTTTTTCAGGAGTTATTCGCCCCAAAACTTCTTCATCAATCATAGCTGCTGGAGAGCAAGCACAATTACCAAGACAATAGACAGGTTCTAAAGTTATTAAATTATCTTTAGTTGTTTCATGAAAATCAATTCCAAGTTTATCTTTACAATATTGTTCTATTTTTTCTGACCCCATTGACTGGCAAGACTCTGCTCTACAAATCTGTAAAACATGTTTTCCAGGTGGGTGGGTTCTAAAATGATGATAAAAAGAGACGAATCCGTGAATTTCTGCAACGGACAGATTGTAAGCTTTAGAAATTAATACATAAGAATCCTCAGGAATATAGCCAATATCATCCTGTATGGCATGCATCAAAGGTAAAAGAGCTCCAGGATAATCTAGGAACAATTCAATATGATGTTCAATCTTTTCTTTTTCTTGGTCTGATAACATTTAATAACTCAATTCAATAAATTCCAATTAATTTTATCGCTTATTATACTGTAACTTTAGCTTAGATGCTTTAATGTTAATATAACTTTAGTAATATTAAAGTTATACATTTTTAGTTGTAATTTTTACCTCTAATATAAGCATTTAAAAGGGTTTCAATAAACATAACTTATATGACAACAACATTAATAGATCAGTTCAATCGACGTATAGATTACATAAGAATATCAGTAACAGATAGGTGTGATTTTAGATGTGTGTATTGCATGTCGGAAGAAATGAATTTCTTGCCAAAAAAAGAAATGCTCTCTCTTGAAGAGATAGCAAGAATAGTTAATATTTTTACGCATCTAGGTGTTACTAAAGTAAGAGTTACTGGTGGTGAGCCACTCGTTCGAAAGAATATTGATTGGTTGTTCCAAAATTTAGGTAGAAATGTTTTGCTGGATGAATTAACTCTTACGACTAATGGCAGCCAGCTTCAAAAAAAATCTCAAATGTTAAAAAGAGCTGGCGTAAAAAGAATAAACGTAAGTCTTGATAGTATTAATCCAAATACCTTCAAAGCTATGACCCGAACTGGAAGGCTAGAAGATGTTTTGGATGGTATAAATACAGCTATTAATCTTAATTTTGAAAAAATTAAGATTAATACAGTTCTGATGAAGAATATTAATGAAAATGAATTATTTGATTTAGTAAATTATGCAATTGATAACGGTCTGGATATTTCGTTTATTGAAGAAATGCCTTTAGGTAATACAGACCTTAATAGGAAGATTACCAGTATAAGTAATGATATTTTATTAACAAGATTACATAATAAATTTAATTTAGAAAAAACATGTTATAGCTCTGGGGGGCCTGCAAATTATTTACAAATTAAAGATACTGATACAAAGATAGGACTAATTTCACCTCATTCACATAATTTTTGTGGGGATTGCAATAGGGTAAGAATAAGCTGTAAAGGAGAATTATTTTTGTGTTTGGGGCATGAAGAAAAAATTGAGCTAATGCCATTAATTCGTAATCATCCTAATGATGATCGACCAGTTATAGAAGCTATTAAAAATAGCATGAAGGTTAAGCCAAAAGCACATAATTTTGACTTAATGAATACAAAGCCTGCAGTAGTTAGATTTATGTCTCATACAGGTGGTTAATTGAATAATGAAATTGAAGGGGTAATTCTTGCCGGCGGCGAATCAAAAAGAATGGGAGAGAATAAATCGCTTATCAAACTTTATTCTAAAACATTAGTTGAGCATGTTTATGATAGATTAAAGGATCAGGTTTCTCATGTTTCAATTAATACAAATCAGCCGATCAAACAATTTCCCAGAAATATTCAGTTCCAAGACCTTATTCAAACCAGATTAGGTCCTCTTGCAGGGATTCAAGCAGGCTTGATTCAGGCAAAAAAAAGCTGGGTACAATTTTGTCCTAATGACTGTCCATTTCTGCCTATTAAATTAGTGGAAAGATTAAGTGTTTATATCAAGGATAAGGGTCCAAGTATAATAGTCCCTACTCATAATAATCTTATAGAGCCTGCATTTATGTTGTGCCATCGCTCACTAATAAAAAATTTAGAAAGTTTTTTAAATTCGGGAGAAAGAAAAATGGAATTATGGATAAAAGAAAATAATTATGTCACAGTAAATTTTACCAATATCAATGAATTTACAAATATCAATACCCTAGAAGAGCTGAAAAAAATTGAATCAGAAATATAAATATATTATTGGCATATGCGCAGCTAATAGTGGATGCGGAAAAACACATCTTATTGAAAAATTAATACCAGAACTTAAAGAAAATGGATTGATAATTTCGGCAATAAAACATGCGCATCATAAATTTGATATAGATATTCCTGGGAAAGATAGTTTCCGTATAAAGCAAGCTGGAGCCTTTGAAACATTAATATTTAATCAAAAACGGTCTGCGCTAATAACAGAACATACAAATGATTCATTTAATTTAGAAAAAGCAATTACAAATATGAGCTCTGATAATAATATTATTTTAGTAGAAGGTCTTAAAAGTATGTCCTATCCAAAAATTGAAGTTTATAGAGAGAACATTTCAAAAGAAAAATTATTTGAAAATGATTCAAATATAATTGCAGTAGCATCGGATTTTAACTTAAATGCTAAAATTAAAAATCTGGACTTGAATAATTACAAACAAATCAGTGATTTTATAGTTAGTAAGTACAACAATGAATAAAAATATTACTCTTGAGAACTTAATGGATGAACCTGGTATTCTTAGTGAATATAATCCTAATTCAGTTGATTTTGATTCTGCATCCAAGATCATAAAAAAGTTCTTAACCCCAATTAAAGAAATTCAAAACTTAAATTTATCTGACTGCCTTTCTAAAGTCTTAGCTGAAGATCTAATTTCTCCAATCAATGTACCTAATTATAATAATTCAGCAATGGATGGATTTGCAATTAAATCTAACCTAAAAAATAACAGTAAAATATTTAAAATTATCAATACAATACTAGCTGGAAATACCTCAAAATTTACTCTAAAAAATGGTGAAGCTATTAATATTATGACAGGAGGTAAAATCCCTGAAGGAACGGATTCTGTTATTCCAATCGAGTATGTCATCCTATCTGGAAATAAAATAACCCTAAATGAGCTACCAAAAACTGGGGCAAATATTCGCAAAATTGGTGAAGATATCCAAAAAGGAAGTGTTGCTTTAAAAAAAGGTACCTATCTAAGGCCTGCTGAGATAGGATTAATTGCATCCCTGGGTGTCGAAAAACTCAAAGTATATAAAGAAATAAAAGTCGCATTCTTTTCAACTGGTGATGAGATTGTAAAAGCAGGAAGCCCAATTAAATCAGGGCAGGTATACGATAGTAATCATTATTCAATTAATGCAATGCTTCAAAGATTAGGGGTTGAATGTATGGATTTAGGAATAATCCCAGATAATAAAGAGCTTATAAAAAAAATATTAATAAAATCTGCTAAAACTGCTGATGCTATTATAACCAGTGGCGGTGTGTCTGTAGGCCAAGCTGATTATATGAAAGAGGTATTAGCAGAGCTTGGTAATGTATTATTTTGGAAGCTATCGATTAAACCAGGAAGACCAATGGCTTATGGAAAAATAAAGTCAGCATCATATTTTGGTCTCCCAGGAAATCCGGTTGCGGCAATGGTAACCTTTTACCAATTAGTTCAGCCTGCACTTAAGTATCTAAAAGGGGAATTAAATTATCTCCCTCCACCTATTATTAATGTAAAGAGTGATGCACTAATTAAAAAGAAACCAGGAAGGCTTGAATTTCAGAGAGGAATTCTTAGTCAAAATAAGGATGGTTTAAGTGTTAAGCCAACTAATCTGCAAGGATCAGCTATCCTAAGTTCAATGACACAAGCAAATTGTTTTATAATATTAGACCTTGAATCTGGGCCAATAAAAAAAGGGGACAAGGTTAAAGTTCAACTAATGAATGGATTGATATAATATTGATTTGATTGAATATTATCTAGTTTTATAGGATATAATTTATCTCTTTTTTAAATTATTTAATCAATTTTTGAATACATCTGTAAAAAATAAAAGAAATTTTTCTTTATCTGAAACATTAATTTTATCTGTGCTATTTCATGCAGCTTTATTATTTGTTATGCCCAAGAATAATGTATTGGATATAAATATTCCAACAGAGCTTAAAATTGATATTTTACTTGAAGAAAAAAAACCAAAAATTACTGCTCCTAAGAAAAAACCAATCCCAAAGCCAATAATTGAACCAATCCCAAAGCCAATAATTGAACCAATCCCAAAGCCAATAATTGAACCAATCC
>MDSY01002671.1_pt1 | contig 16212 bp, 14 predicted proteins | sample 811131 | NCBI WGS metagenome assembly MDSY01 (sample SAMN05326643, study PRJNA326480) | marine metagenome | isolation source: seawater | place: Atlantic Ocean: South West | collected 2010
TCCAATATTTTTACATAAAACAAAATGTAATTTTCCATTAAGATTTTTTTTATCATAAATCATATTTTTTAAAACATTTTTTTTTTTAATTTTAAGCTTTTTTAAGAAATTTAAATCAATTGGTAATCCAAATTCAGAAAAAATATTTTTAATTTTTAAGTAATTATCAAAAGATAAAAAGCCTGAAATATTTGATAGTTTACTAGCCATACAAATGCCAATAGATACAGCCTCTCCATGAAGTAAATTATTTGAATATTTTGAACATTTTTCCAAAGAATGTCCAAAAGTATGGCCAAAATTTAACAGAGCACGTTGATTTTTTAAATCTTTTTCATCTTTAAGTACAAATTTTCTTTTTATCATTACACTTTTTTTAACAATTTCTATAATTGCACTATCATCATTTAATAGTATTTTTTTTGTATTTTTTTTTAACCAATCAAAAAATCTTATATCATCTATAATACTATATTTTATAACTTCAGCATATCCGGCAATTAACTGTCTTTTTGGAAGTGTAGCTAAAAAACTTGTATCACAAACTATTAGATTGGGTTGATAAAATGTTCCGATTAAATTTTTACCGTATTTATTATTTACACCTGTTTTTCCACCTATTGAACTATCTACTTGTGCAAGTAAAGTAGTTGGAAAATGTACTAATTTTATTCCCCTAAGAGCTATACTTGCAACAAAACCTGAAATATCTCCTATAACACCTCCGCCAAGGGCAAATAATGCATCATTTCTTGAAATTTTATTTTTAAGTATAAATAATAGTATTTTATTTACGGTGTTCATATTTTTCATTTTCTCACCAGGATTAATTATTACAGTTTTAACATTAATATTTTTAGGAATAATATTTATAATTTTTTTCAAATGAAATTTTTGAATAGATTTGTCAGTTATAATAAATATTTTTTTTGAATTTTTAATTTCATTAAAAATTTTTTTTTTAAATTTTTTTAAAATATTTTTACCTATCAGTATTGTTGATGGACTTTCTTTCAAAGGAACTTTTATTAAGTAATTTTTTTTCATTTTTTTAATTCAATAAATCTATTTATTTTTTTTATTATTTCAGTACATATTAATTTAGGACTATCATTTGTTTTTACCATAAATTTAGCTTTTGAATAAATAATTCGTCTTGTTTTAAATATATCTTTAATTGTAATTTTTAAATCTTTTTTATTTTTATTATTTAATAGAGGTCTTTTATTAGAGTTTTTACATCTTTTATAAATTACTTCTAATTTAGTATTTAACCATATTGATATGAAATCTTTTAGAATTATATTTCGTATTTTTTTGTTTAAAAATGCTCCACCACCCAAAGCAATAACACTGGGAGTTTTTTTTTGTAAAATTTTTAAAATAATTTTTTCTTCTTTTAATCTAAAAAAATTTTCTCCAAATTCATCAAAAATTTTTTTTATTGTAAGATTATATTTTTTCTCTACTACCTGATCGGTATCAATAAAATTTAAATTTAATTTTTTTGCCAAGATTTTTCCTATAGTTGTTTTGCCACTTCCCATCATTCCTATTAAAATAATCTTTTTTTTCATAAAAATTTACTTTATTATTTCTTCTTTCTGATAGTATTTATTTTAAGCTAATACTAAGATAAATAAATATATAAAAAATGTTTAGACATCGTAAAAAAAGTTTTTTTGAAAAAAGATTGAATATATTTCTTATGTTAATCGTTTTAATCCTTGTTATTTTATTTTTTTTCTTAGAATGGGTTGTTCCTGTACCAAAATCTAAAGTAGAGAAAAATATAGATATAGAACAATATAAAAAATAATTTTTTTTAAAATGAGAAACTTTCAAAAATTTTTTCTAATTTTCGTACTTTCTTTGTTTCCAAATACGCTTTTTGCTGGTTTAGATAGAAGCACAATTGGTCCTGGTGGTTTTAAAAATGATATTGAAGTAAATGAAATTGAAGAAATTATTAATGACACTGATGTTAATGATGAATCCACTAAGAGTATTGAAGGTATTGAATTAAAAAAAATTGATAGTAATTCAATTGGAATATTATCAGAAGATCAGGGTGGCTTAAATTACAAAATGTGGGAAGGTTCTGAAAGAAAGATAATAAAAAAATACTTAAAAAATTTGCCTATAAATATCGAATCAAATGCTGCTATTACAATGATTAAAAAAATACTTTTGTCTAGCGCAGAAGTTCCAGAAGAATCTAATGAACAAGATTTAATTTTGATAAGAATTAATAAATTAGTAGAACTCGGTGATTTTGAAAATGCTAAATCGTTAATTGATATTGTAGATATTAATTCATCAAATGAAGAAATTTTAATGAAAAAAACTGAAATTAATCTTTCTTTAAATAATTTTGATTTAGTTTGTTCTGATATAGATGAAAAAAGAAGAAGTTTTAAAAAAAATTTATTCTGGAGAAAAGTTGAAGTATTTTGTCAAATTTTAAATAACGAGATTAATAGAGCAAATTTGTCTTTAGCTTTACTTAAGGAAGATAAGAATTTTAATGATGATAAATTTTTAACGATTATTGATAGCCTTATTTATAAAGAAGAAATTGATAATCAGACTTTAGATGAACTAGATCTTTTAAATCTAGCAATGACTCGTGTTGCTAATATTAATTTAAAAGAAAATTATAATCTAAATGCAGAACCGCTTTTATTAAGTATGATTTATAGGATGCCTAATGTACCTATAAAACTTAGAATTGAGGCAATTGAAAAATCAAAAAAACTTTTAAATATACCGATAGATATTATCGAGGAAATTTATAATAGTTATGAAATTGAGGAGAAAGATAAAAAAATCTCTTTAGATGATAATATTTTACTTGGATATGAGACACAAGCTATTTTGTATCAAATGGCAAACAAAGAAGATAACGATGAAACAAAAGCTAAAATTATTAAAAAATCTTTAGAATTATCTATTATAAATGGTAATTTTTCTTTGATTTCTAAATTAAATTTAAATTCTTTATTGGAAATAGAACCATCAAAAAAACTTTTTTGGTTTGCTCATTTAGCAACTAAAGCTTTATTATCTGCAAATAAATTAGATGAAGCTATAGAATGGTTTGAGGTATTAGAAAAAGAAAAAAATAGAAACATAGATGTTTTTGGGAACTTTGTTGAATTATGGACGATTATGGAATTTTATAATTTATATAATAAAGAAATTAATTATAAAAAAGTTCCTCAAGAAGATATTTTAAAATCTATAGATAAGTTTCAACAACAAGAGCAATTAGTTAGTTTTGATACTTTAGGATTTTATATTCTTGAAATATTTGGTCTTAAAATTGATCCTAGATTTTGGCTTATAAATTTAAGTAATCAAGAAATAGAAAATAAACAATTACCAAACTCTTCTTTAATTTCATTATTAAAATATACATCTGAAAATAAGAGAATAGGGGAAACAATTTTATTAATTCTTATGGCTTTAGATGGAAAAAATTTTAATGAATTTCATCCTTTTTTCTTGCAAACTGCAATTAGTTCACTAAATCAAATAGAGCTAAAAGAAAATGCTTTTGATTTAGCAATTGAAGTATTAATTGATAGATAATAATGAATACAGAAATGAATAATTTTATACAAACGTTACATTCTGAGGATGGCGTTCATCAAAATACAATTATTTCTTATAGATACGATATATTACAATTCACTAGTTTTCTTCAAAAAAAAAAAAAGAATTTTAAAATAATACTAAAAAAAGACATTTTAGATTTTTTAGAAAGTTTAAAATCAAAAAATTTAAAAAATAAAACTAAATCAAGAAAGATTTTTGCTTTAAAAAGATTTTTTAAATTTTTATTATCTGAAAGAATTATAAATAATAATCCAATGGAAAAAATTGATATACCAAAATCTGAAGATACATTATCAATAACTTTATCTTCAGAACAAATAAAAAAAATATTAGAATTTGTTTCGTCTAAAACAAATAATTATCAAGATATCAGAGAAAGTTTAATTGTAGAACTTCTTTATTCAACTGGAATTAGAGTTTCTGAATTAATATCGATCAAAACCAATAATATTGATTTAAATAAAAATAATATATTAATTGATCCTCCAGAAAAAGGTAAAAGTCGAAAAGAAAGAGTAGTTTTTTTTGCAGAGCAAACAAAAAAGGTAATAGATAAATACTTAGAATATAGAAAAATACATTTTAAATTAAAAGATTCTCCTTGGTTATTTCCATCTAATAATACTGATAGTTTTTTGACAAGGCGAAGAGTTTTGCAAATTTTACATAAATTAGCTGATAAAATTAATATTGATAAAAGTTTAATGCATCCTCATTCATTTCGACATGCATTTGGTAATCATCTTTTAAATTCTGGAGCTGATATAAGGGTTGTACAAAAATTATTGGGTCATTCGAGTATAATTACGACTCAAAAATACACTGAACATAGAGAAAAATTAATTGAAACTATAGAAAATTTTCACCCATTAAATAAAAATAATGAAAATATTGTTTGAAATTTGCTCAATGTCTTGCTATTCATTATTTTTAAATAAATATTAGTTAAAAAAAAATGAGTTTTTTTGAAGTAGAACAAGCAACAACAAGATTAAATAGAAGCGAATTAGCTGTTCCTGGAAGTTCGCCAGAATTTTTTGAAAAAGCTGCAAAATCTAATGCTGACGTGATATTTCTAGATTTAGAAGATGCTGTAGCCCCTGATGATAAAGAAAAGGCAAGAGAGAACATCGTCCAAGCTCTTAATGATATTGATTGGGGTAAAAAAGTAATGTCAGTTAGAATTAATGGACTAGATACCCATTATATGTATAGAGATGTTATAGATATTATTGAAAAAGGCGGAGAAAGACTAGATTTAATAATGATCCCAAAAGTTGGTACTGCTAAAGATGTTTACGCTGTTGATATGTTAACCACTCAAGCAGAAGATAGTTTAAAAAGAAAAAAAAGAATTGGGTTTGAAATGATAATTGAAACAGCTCTTGGAATGCAAAACGTTTATGAAATCGCAACTGCTAGTAAAAGAAATGAATCTTTACATTTTGGAATTGCTGATTATGCTGCTTCAACTAAAGCTAAAACTACTGGTATCGGAACACAAAATCCAAAATATTCAGTATTAACTGATCCTGACAAGGCAGGAAAACGTGATACTGTATGGAATGATATGTGGCATTATCCTTTAAGTAGAATGGTAATTGCTGCAAGAGCTGCTGGATTAAGACCAGTAGACGGTCCTTTTGGTGAAATTCAAGATTCTGACGCATATGTTTCTTCTGCTAATAGAGCAGCAGTTTTAGGATGTGAAGGAAAATGGGCAATTCATCCATCACAAATTGATTTAGCAAACACTATTTTTACTCCACCTGAGGAAGAAGTTACAAAAGCAAAAAGAATATTGGAAGCAATGGAAGAAGCACAAAAACAAGGAAAAGGAGCAGCTTCTTTAGATGGGCGTTTAATTGATCTTGCTTCAGTAAGACAAGCTACTGTAATGGTACAAAAAGCAGAACTTATTAATAAAAAATAATAAAGAGTAAAATATAATTGAGACACACATTAGATTTTGAAAAGACAATATCCGATCTACAAGATAAAATTACTAAGCTAAAAGAATCTGGGTCAGATAAAACTAGTCTAGTTGAACTTAATGAACAGATAGAAGAAATTAAGTCTAAAATTGATAAAAAGCTTAATGATATTTATAAAAAACTTTCACCATGGCATAAATTGCAAGTTGCCAGACATCCTGAAAGACCACATTTTTTAGATTATAAAGAAGTACTATTCCCTGATTTTGAACCATTAGCAGGCGATAGGTTATTTAGAGAAGATCCTGCTTTATTAACTGGATTTGCAACATTTGATGGAAAACCATTAATGGTAATGGGACATGAGAAAGGAAAAAATACTGAGGGAAGAATTAAACATAACTTTGGAATGGCTAAGCCAGAGGGTTATAGAAAAGCTACTAGAATTATGAAATTAGCAGAAAAGTTTAGTTTGCCAATAATATCTTTTGTTGATACACCAGGGGCATATCCAGGAGTAGGCGCTGAACAAAGAGGTCAAGCAGAAGCTATAGCAAAATGTATAGAAGTTTCTTTGAATTTGAAAGTTCCAACTTTATCTATAATTATTGGAGAAGGTGGATCTGGCGGTGCGATTGCAATAGCTACAACAAATAAAGTATTAATGTTAGAACATTCTGTTTATTCTGTAATTTCTCCTGAAGGTTGCGCTTCAATATTATGGAAAAATACAAAATACGCTGAAGAAGCAGCTGTTGCTATGAAAATTACTGCTCAAGATTTAAAAGAAAATAATATTATAGATTCTATCATTTCCGAACCAATAGGAGGTGCTCATAGAAATTCATTACAAACAATTAAAAACGTCGGAGCTGCAATTAAAAATAATTTAAAACAAATTGTTAATCTAGATTCATCAGAGTTAGTGGATTCAAGAAAAAAAAAATACTTAATGACTATCAATAAAGATTAAGTAATTTTTCCACAACAATTCTTATATTTTAAACCTGACGACTTACATCTTGTGTTTCTTGGAATTTTATGTTTCAAATAAAAATTTAATAAGCAATTTTTATCTTTAGCTTTTTGTTTTTTCACTTCATTTGGAAATTGTTTAGTTGCAAACTTAGCTTTGGCATCTAAATCACTTGAAAATTGTCCAGAATTTTCTTCATTAGTTCTTTCTATCTGTTGGTTTTTATAAACATCTTCAGTAGCCTCTTTATTTTCGGCTTCAAATTGAATATTACTTAAAACTTTACTAATATTTCTCTTTATATTTGAAAGCATATTTTCAAAAAGAACAAACGCTTCTTTTTTATATTCATTAAGTGGATCTTTTTGTCCATATGCTCTTAATGATATACCTTGTTTTAAATAATCAAGAAAAAGTAAATGTTCTTTCCAAGAGTGATCAATAATTTGTAGTAAAAAACTTTTTTCAACAGTTCTAAAATTTTCACTTCCAATATCTTTTTCCTTATCTTTTTCTGATTTTTCGATTTCTGATAAAATAATATTTTTAATTTCTTGATCTGCTACACCTTCTTTTTTAGCTATACTTTTTAAATCTTTTTTAATTCCAAAAATTTCTTTAATTTCATTTTCTAGATTTGCCAAATTCCATTGTTCATAATATGTATCTTTAGGAATATTTTTTGAAACAATTTCTTCAAGAGTATCTTTTTTCATATTATTTATGAAACTTTTCACTTCTTTTGATTCCATAATTTTTGTTCTTTGACTATAAATCACTTTTCTTTGATCATTCATTACATCATCAAATTTTAGTAATGATTTTCTTATATCATAATTTCTTGCTTCTACTTTTTGTTGTGCTTTTTCGAGAGCTTTATTAATCCATCTATGTGCAATTGCTTCACCTTCTTTCAATCCTAATGTTTTTAACATACTATCAATTTTTTCTGACCCAAAAATTCTCATTAAATCATCTTCAAGTGATATATAAAATTTTGATTCTCCAATATCTCCTTGTCTACCACATCGTCCTCTTAATTGATTATCAATTCTTCTACTTTCATGTCTTTCAGTTCCTAAAACAAAAAGTCCGCCAGCTTTAATAACTACTTCTTTTGCTTTTTCAATTTCTTCTTTAATTTTATTAATTTGTTTTTCAGTTAATTCTTTTTTATTTTCTGAACTTATTTTTTCTATTTGCATTTCTAGATTACCTCCTAACTGAATATCTGTTCCTCTACCAGCCATATTAGTGGCTATTGTAACAGCACTCTTTTGACCTGCTTGAGCAATAATATATGCTTCTTGTTCATGATATTTTGCATTTAAAATTTTATGTGAAATTTTTTTCTTTTTTAGTATTTTTGATAATTTTTCCGATTTTTCTATACTTACAGTACCTACTAATACTGGCTGCTCTTTTTTTTTACATTCAATTATTTGTGAAACTATAGCATTATATTTTTCATCATTTGTCCTATATATTTCATCATCACGATCAATTCTTATGCAATCTTTATTTGTGGGTATTTCAATTACTTCTATATTATAAATATCTAATAATTCAGAAGCTTCAGTCATAGCTGTCCCAGTCATACCAGAAAGTTTTGGATATAATCTAAAATAATTTTGAAAAGATGTAGAAGCTAAAGTTTGATTTTCATTTTGGATTTCTACAGATTCTTTTGCTTCTAATGCTTGATGTAAGCCATCAGAAAATCTTCTACCTTCCATCATTCTACCTGTAAACTCATCTATTATAATAATTTGATTATTTTTTACTATATAATCAGTATCTTTTTCAAATAGTTTATGTGCTCTTAAAGCTTGATTTACATGATGGAGCGTAACTATATTTTCAGAATCAAATAGATTATTATTTTTTAAAATCTTTTTTTCATTCAATATTTTTTCTATCACTCCAACTCCTTTATCAGTTAAATTTATATTTTTTGATTTTTCATCTCTTTCAAAATCATCATTTTTTAAAAGTGGAATAAATTGATTTATTTCTGTATAAAGATTTGATGTATCTTGTGTTGGTCCTGAAATTATCAAAGGTGTTCTTGCTTCATCAATTAAAATATTATCTACCTCATCAATAATTGCAAAATTATGAGGTTTTTGAACTAATACATCTTTTGAATATTTCATATTATCTCTTAAATAATCAAAACCAAATTCATTATTTGTTCCATAAGTAATATCACAGTTGTACGCATTTTTTCTTTCTTTATCATCTACGCCGGCAGTTATACAACCTACTGATAATCCTAAAAAATTATAAATTTTACCCATCCATTCTGAATCTCTTTTTGCCAAATAATCATTAACTGTTACAATATGAACTCCTTTACCTTCTAATGAATTTAAATAAGCCGGTAGAGTTGAAACAAGTGTTTTTCCTTCACCTGTTTTCATTTCAGAAATCATTCCTTTATGTAAAACAATTCCTCCAATTAATTGCACATCGTAATGTCTTTGTTTTAAAGTTCTTTTGGACGCTTCTCTTACTGTAGCAAAAGCTTCAATTAATATTGAATCTAGATTTTCTTTATTTTTAATTCTTGATTTAAATTCTTTAGTTTTATTTTTTAATTCTATATTATTTAATTTTTCATATTCTTTTTCTAATTTGTTAATACTTTCAACTTGTTTATTAAGTTTAGAAATAAATCTATCATTGGCACTCCCAAATAATTTTTTTGCAATTTTTAAAAACATTTTTTTATATTTAATATATAAATATTTAATTGAGAATATTTATATAATTCCTAATTACAAGATATATAAGACTCTATTATAATTTTTTTTATTTATTATTTTTTATAATAAATTTATAGTTTAGTTTTCTTATAATTTTATTTATGAACAAAGCGTTATTAAACAAAAAAAAAATTAATATGCCTAATATTGAAGGTATATCATTCTCTACAGGCACATGTGGATTAAAAAAAAAAAATAAAGATCTTGTAATCGTACAATTAGATAAAAATTCTAAAACAGCAGGTGTTTTTACAAGTTCTAAAACTGTTTCTGAGTCTATTAAATGGTCTAAAAAAAATATAAAAAATAATATTAAATTAATTGTTATTAATTCTGGTAACGCTAATGCTTTAACCGGAAAAAAGGGTTATTTATCTATAAAAAATTATACTAATAATATTGCAAAAACATTCAATTCTAACGCAAGCAACATTTTGGTAGCATCTACTGGCGTTATCGGAGAACAATTAGATTATAAAAAAATTATCAAACAAATTCCTAAACTTTATAAAAAATCAAAAATTAAATGTTGTAGCTGGGCAAGTTTTTGTGAATCTATCATGACTACTGATACTGTAGCTAAGTTTTCATCAAAAAAAGTAAAAATTGGTAAAAGTATAATTTCTATTTCTGGTGTTGCAAAAGGATCAGGGATGATACACCCAAAAATGGGAACTATGCTAGCTTTTATATTTACTGATGCAAATATTACTAAAAATTTATTAAATAAAATTCTTATAGATGGGATACAAGACTCATTTAATAGTATTACTGTTGATGGAGACACTTCTACAAATGATAGTGTTTTTTTTACAGCTACTTGTAGAAAAAAAAAAATTATTAATTCTAATAAAAGTTATGAATATAAAAAATTTGTAAAATGTTTTAATGAATTATTATTAGATTTAGCTATTCAAATAGTAAAAGATGGCGAGGGTGCAAGAAAAATTATAAAAATAATTGTTAATAATGCTAAAACTTATATAAGCGCTAGAAATATTGCTTTATCTGTTGCTAATTCACTTCTCGTAAAAACTCTTTTTAGTTCAAATGAACTCAATTTTGGAAGAATTTTTATGGCAATAGGCAAATCTAATGAATTATTTGATCAAGAAAAAATTTCTTTTTCACTAGGCAATCAATTACTTGCTAAAAAGGGAGAACTATTAAAAATAAGAAATTACAAAAAAATAAAAAAATATATGAATCAAAAAGAATTAGTTCTTAACATTAATATGAATAATGGAAAAAAAAGAGCTAAAGCATACACATGTGATCTAACTGATGAATATATTAAAATTAATACAAATTATTTAACATAAAATTTTGAAGAAAAAAAATATATATGTATCTATTATTGCATTAATAGATTGGCAGGGAAAAGTATTATTGTCTTTACGACCAAAAAATAAAGAATTTTCTAATTATTGGGAATTCCCTGGGGGTAAATTAAAGAAAAATGAAGGCCCAGATGAAGCAATAATTAGAGAAATTAAAGAAGAATTATCATTAGATATATCTAAAAAATCGCTAAAGCCATTAAGTTTTAAGACACATGTGTATGATAAATTTAATGCAATTATTTTTTTTTATATTTGTAGAAGTTGGAGTGGTACCCCTGTACCAAAAGAAAAACAAAAAATAATATGGGTAGAAATCGATAAATTAGAAAAATATAATTTTTTACCAGCTAATAATAAATTTATTACAGAGTTAAGAAATCTTAAAAAAAAATAATTATTTATTAATTATTTATTTTTGAAGATAAAACATCTTCTAATTTTTTTTTGGCAGATCCAGGTATTTTAGGTTTTTGTTGGCTAGGATGTTTTGTCCAACCTATAAAGTATAATATTTCAAAAGTGGCATAAATTTTTTTTTTTTCAGAGTATTTTTTTTTATAAATTTTATTTGCTTCGTTAAATAATTTGTGTGTAGTAAATTTCATACTTCTATCGATTAAACTATTACTTTCTCCCATTCCTCTTAAATCATTCATTAATGAAAATAAATCATTATAAAAAATTTTTACAGTATCTTTATCAATTACTGGTAATTGAAAACCCATTTTTTGTAATAACATTCCTGCATCTTGTAGTCTAATAAATGGAGATACTCTAGGAAAAATTTTTTTTGAAATTTTACTCTCTGCTATACATAAAGAATTTTTTAATTCCGTTAATGTTTCACTTCCAAAAATACTACATAAAAATAAACCGTCAGGTTTCAAAACACGATTTATTTCATTTAAAGTTTTAATTAAATCATTAGCCCAATGTAAATAAAGATTGCTAAAGACTAAATTAAATTGATTATTTTTAAAAGGTAAATTTTCTTCATCTAAATTAAAAAAATTTATATTTTTTTTTATTTTTTTATTTTTAGCAGTTATTAACATATTTTTTGAAATATCTGATAAATATATATTTTTTATATCACTTTTTTTATTAAATAATGGAATTGTATTGCCAGTTCTTGAACCTAATTCTAATACATTGGTAAAATTTCTTTTTATTAAGTTTAATCTTTCGAATAATCTTTGATTAATTTCATTAAAAAGATAATCACAATTTTCTTTTTGTTTGGCTACTCTATTTCTAGAAAGTTTATTTTTTTTTTTACTAAAAATTTTTATTTTATTTACCATGTTTTATATAAAATTATCAAAATAATTTTTTTTTAAAATGTTTAAAAAATATAAAAAATTCAATGTTGCTTGTGTTCAAATGAATTCACAAGATAATTTAGATTCTAATATTTTATTTATTAAAAAAAAAATACTTAAAGCTTCAAAAAAAAGAGCAGATCTTGTTATTTTACCTGAAAATTGTTTTTTTATGGGAAAAAATGATATTAATTATATTAAATATTCATTTAATGAAAAAAATCATCCTGGAATTGTTGCATTACAAGAAATTAGTAAAAAACTTAATCTTTGGATAATTATTGGTTCAGTTAACGTAAAAGAAAAAAAAAATATTTTTAACAGATCAATACTTATAAATAATTATGGAAAAATAGTTGGGAGGTATGATAAAATTCACCTATTTTCTGCAAATTTACCTGATGGTAAAATTTATAATGAAGCAAAATATTTTAAATCTGGAAAAAAAATTTGTTTGAAAAAATTACCTTGGGGAAAAATTGGATTAACAATATGTTATGATTTACGTTTTTCGTATTTGTATAGGAAATTAGCATTAAAAGGAGCATTATTTATTACAGTACCATCTGCTTTTACTGAGTTTACTGGTAAATTACATTGGCATACTTTGTTGAAATCTAGAGCAATAGAAACAGGTTGTTATATTTTTGCTCCAGCACAGTGTGGAAATCATCCAGGTAATAGAAAAACTTATGGTCATAGCCTAATTATTGATCCATGGGGTAAAATTATAAATGAATCTATGAAAGAGAATGAAATAATAATCAGTAAAATAGATCCACATAAAGTTCTTAAAGTAAGATCATCAATACCTTCACTAAAAATAAATAAAAAGATTTAATCTTTAGGATACGGAACTATTCTAAGGTATGGTTTAGGAGATTCCCAACCATTAGGAAACTTATTTTTTGCATCATCATCACTAACAGAGGGTATAATTATACAATTATCTCCTTTTTTCCAGTTTACCGGAGTAGCTAAGCTATGTTTTGATGTTAATTGTAAAGAATCAACAACTCTTAAAATTTCATCAAAGTTTCTACCTGTGCTAGCTGGATAAGATAGCATTAGTTTAATTTTTTTATCAGAATCAATTATAAATACTGTTCTAACAGTAAGTGTATCGGAAGCATTTGGATGTATCATCCCATATAAATTTGAAACTTTTTTATCGGTGTCACATATTAATGGATAATTTACTTCATGGCCTTGCGTTTCTTTAATATCGTTAAGCCATTTATTTTGATCATTAGGTTGATCTACACTTAAACCAATTATTTTAACATTCCTTTTATCAAACTCATTTTTTAAACTAGCCATATAACCTAATTCTGTTGTGCAAACTGGAGTAAACGATTTAGGGTGAGAAAATAAAATTGTCCAATTAGAATCAATCCATTCATGAAATTTTATTTCTCCCTCTGTGCTTGCTGCAGTAAAATCTGGCGCTGTGTCACCAATTCTTAGTGTCATATTTTTTATAATATATATTTAAATTAATAAAAAAAGAAAAAAAATTGTAAAAAAAATAATTTTACAAGAAAAAAATGTATTATTTCTTACCTACAAGAAAATAATTAATATTTGTATTATTAGATAAAGTCCATTTATTTAAAATTGGAGTAAATTTCATTCCCTTTATTTTTTTTATTTTAATTTTGTTTAAATTAAGTAATTCAATAAGTTCTTCGGGTTTAAGAAATTTTTCGAATTCATGCGTACCTATAGGTATCCAATTTAAAATATATTCCGCAAACATTTTAGCAAAAATAAGAGATTTTAAATTTCTATTGATAGTAGATAAAATTAAAATCGAACCTGGTTTCATTATTTTTACTATTTTATTTATTGAATCTTTGACATCATTAACATGTTCCAGAACTTCTAAACATAAAATTAAATCAAATTTTTTTGTATTTTTTTTTAAAAAAGAATTTAATGAATTATTTATATAATTTATTTTTAGTGAATTATTTATAGCATGTTCTTTTGCTTGTCTAATATTGAAACTGTTTTCATCTATTCCAGTTACAAATGCTTTTCTTTTTGCAAATTCTTCGGAAATAAGACCCCCACCACAACCAATATCAAGTATTGTTTTTTTTTCTATTGTTTTATCATAATTATCTATTATAAAATTTGTTCTTAAAGAATTAATTTTGTGTAATATCTTGTATTTTCCTCGAATATCCCACCATTCATTATTATTTTTTTTTTCTATTTTTTTCATTTAAATAATTCTTAACAATCCTTATTTTATAATGATCTTAATAACAAAATGAATAAATAAATTAATTTATGTAAAGTATGATTCAATGAAAAAAAAATTATTAATTGTAAAAAAATTTGGTGGCACATCTCTTGCAACAGTAAATAAGATAAAAAAAGCTGCTAAACTTGTTAAAAAAGAAATAATTAAAGGTAATAAAGTTATTGTTGTTGTAAGTGCTTTAGGCAAGACAACTGATAAGCTTCAATCATTAATAAATAAAATTTCAATAAATGGAAATCCTGCAGAAATAGATACTATTTTATCCTCAGGAGAACAGTCGTCTTCAGGATTAATGGCCCTTGCTCTAAATAATATAAAAATTAAATCTCGTTCTTTTTTAGGATGGCAAATACCAATATTAACTAACACTTCGTACGGTAAAGCAAAAATTTTAGATATAGGGTATAAATTATTGAGAAAAGAAATTAATAACAACATTACACCTGTAATTGCAGGTTTTCAGGGTCTAACAGATGAATCTAGAATTTCTACTATTGGAAGAGGAGGATCAGATACTACAGCAGTTGCTATTGCATCTAAATTATCGGCAGATAGATGCGATATTCATACTGATGTAGAAGGAGTTTTCACAACGGATCCCAGATGGGTAAAAAAAGCTAAAAAAATTGATAATTTAACATATGAAGAAATGTTAGAAATGGCATCAGTTGGCGCGCAAGTATTAGACCCAAGATCTGTTTCGCTTGCAAAAAAGAACAATATCAGTTTATGGGTAAAATCAAGTTTTAAAAATATTACCGGTACAAAAATATCAGGACATGTAAGTAAACTAGAAAAAAGAAATGTGAGTGGAATTGTGTTTAGTAACGATGATTCAAAAATAACTTTATTAGGTATTCCTGACAAGCCAGGAATTGCTGCAAAAATTTTTGGATCTTTAGCTAATCACGATATAAATGTAGATATGATAGTTCAAAATATTTCATCAGATGGGAAATATTCTGATTTAACTTTCACGATATCTGAGACTGACCTTTTTAAAGCAAAAAACTGTATAAATAAAATTAAAAAAGATATTAAAGTTAAAGATATATTACCTGATAGCAAAGTTGCTAAAATTTCTATAGTAGGGATAGGGATGAGAACTAATGCTGGAATTGCAGAAAGTATGTTTAAAACATTAGGAAAAGAAAATATTAATATTGATTTAATTGCAACTTCTGAAATTAAAATTAGTGTTTTAATATCTAGAAAAGATTTGAAAAGAGCAGTTAATGTGTTACATAAAGCATTTCAATTGGGTTAGTTATCCACAATTGTTTAATTATCCACAGAATTCTGATAATAAATTAAGTTTTTAATTTGAATTTATTATTGTTTGCCTATATAAGATTAGATATAGTAATAATTACTATATTTATTAATAGTTTTGTTGGGATCAAATGAGCGAAATACATATTCAAATTGGTGAAATCCTTAAAAATGCAAGAATAAAGAAGAATATTTCTTTAGAAAAAGTTTCTTTTAAAACAAAAATTTCGATACAAAATTTAAATAATATAGAAAACGGAAAAATTCATTTATTTGCTGGTGTTTTTTATTATAAATCTTTTATACAATCTTATCTTAAAGTACTTAGAATATCAGATAAAAAAATATTATCGTTACTCAAGCAGAATGATATAAAATCTGATGTTTACAGTGAAAAAAAACCAGAAGAAATTAAAACTTCAATTTTTGCTCAGAAATTACCAACATTTTCTTTATTAATAGCAGGTTTTGTAGGTTTAATATGTTTTGTTGCAATTAATTTTTTCATAGATTTCGATTCAGATAATCCACAATTAGCACAAATTGAACCAAAACCAAAAGCATCATATTCTATTATAGAAAATAATAATATAATTGATGAAATTGAAAATTTGAAACAAGATGCTCCTATTAAACAAACTAGATTAGATATAGATTCTTTAGAACAAAATTCTTATAACAATCAAACTTTTTCTTTAAAACAA
>MDSY01119201.1_pt1 | contig 16200 bp, 16 predicted proteins | sample 811131 | NCBI WGS metagenome assembly MDSY01 (sample SAMN05326643, study PRJNA326480) | marine metagenome | isolation source: seawater | place: Atlantic Ocean: South West | collected 2010
TCATATAAATTAGTAGAATGTTTATACGGAGAAATTTATCAAGTTGTTGTGGATTGCAGAGAAGATTCTCCAACTTTCTTACAACATGACAGTTTCATACTAAATCACTTAGATCCTGAAATGATCTTAATGCCACCAGGTTTTGGAAATGCATTTTTAGTTATGTCTGATTATGCTGTTTATAATTATAAATTAGCATATGATGGTATTTATAATGACCATGATAAACAGTTTACCTATAAATGGAACGATAAAAGAATTAATATTAATTGGCCAATTAAAGATCCAATTTTATCAAATAGAGACAAATAAAAATAATAAATTATGAGAAAAATTAATGATTCCAAAGGAAATCTACTTTGTATAGTTTACAAAGACGAAGATTGGGTAGAAGGATTAAATTTTATTACTGACAATAGCTTGTTTATTCAGGTAGGAAGTTGGTGGTATCAAAATGGCAAAAATTTAGCAAAACATAAACATAATATAGTTCCAAGAGAAGCAAATATCACACAAGAGATGGTTTATGTGAAATCGGGGTCAATGCTGGCAACTATTTATGATCAGGAAATGAATTTTATTGAAGAACTTATTCTAAAAGAAGGCGATATGGCAATTATGGCATATGGAGGCCATGGGTATAAAATTCTTGAGGATAATACAAAAATTATAGAAGCTAAAAATGGACCTTTTGTAAGTGTCGAAGTAGATAAAGTCAAATATGAATAATATAGAAAATAATAAAGTTAAAACATATTGGAAGAAACAACGTAATCTATAGAACGATTAGAAATAGACAATTTCATTAAACTAATAAAAGTATGAAAAGAAAATTTAAAGAAATAGGAGAAGACGTATACATACATGATGATGTACTTATTAAGCATGAAAACAAATGTACGATAGGTAATCATGTAGCAATTGATAAAGGGTGTAAATTTTCCACCGTTATGGAGATTGGAGATTATATACATATTGCACCTGATGTGGTTACTATTGGAGGAAATAAAACTAAAGTTATTTTAAAAGATTTTTCTTTTGTTGCAGCAGGAACAAAAATAGTTTGTGGAAGTGAGGATTACACTGGAAAAGGTTTAGTAGGTCCTACAATTCCTGTTGAGTATAGAGAATTAATTTTTAATGATGTTACTTTTGAAAAGTACTCAGGATGTGGAGTAAATTGTTCTATTATGCCTGGTGTAACTTTTGGAGAGGGTGCTATTCTTGGAGCTAATTCATTAGCAGTAAAAAACTTAGAACCCTGGACTATTTATGTAGGAAGCCCTGCAAAACCAATAAAGAAAAGAGTTCCTGAAGGTAAAATGTTAAAAGGTATAAAAGATTTAGAAAAATAAAATATAATGGAATTTATAAATCAAATGGAGCCTTGGTTCGATAATCAAGAGCAAGAAGCCCTAAGCAAGTATATGGGCGAAGGAGGCTGGATCACAGAGTTTAAAAAAACTTTTGAATTTCAAGACCTAATAAAGGAGTTTACTGGAGCCAAACATTGTTTTGTTGTTAACAATGGAACTATAAGTCTTACTATTATGGCAATGGCTGCTGGAATTAAAGCCGGAGATGAGGTGTTAGTTCCCAACTATACCATGGTGGCAACGCCAAATTCTTTAAAAATGTTTGGAGCAGAACCAAAATTTATAGATGTAGATCCAACTTCACTTTGTATTAGTCTTAATGAAATTAAGAAATACGTTTCGTCAAAGACTAAAGCTATCTTTTTAATGAACGCAAATGGTCGTTACCCCTCAGATATTAATGAGATTGTTTCTTACTGTAAAAATAATAATCTTATTCTTCTTGAAGATAGTGCGCAAGCTTTAGGCTCCTTTTATCCTGATGGTATTCATCAAGGAAGAAAAGGAATCGCAGGAAGTTTTTCATTCTCAGCGCCAAAAATTATTTCTACTGGACAGGGAGGAGCTATTATTACAGATGATGATGAGTTAGCATATAATATTTCAAGATTAAAAGATTTTGGTCGTTCGGGTGGTGGTAATGATGTACATGAAATGATTGGTTTCAATTTCAAGTTCACAGATATTCAAGCTGTTATTGGAATTGTTCAAATGGGTAAATTAGATTGGCGAGTAAATAGAATGAAAGACATATACGCGAGATATAGGAAAAATCTTTTAAATGTTAATGAGGTTCAGTTTTTTAATCAGGATATAAAAAATACAACTCCATGGTTTATAGATATTAAAGCTAAAAAAAGAGATGATCTTATGACTTATTTGAAATTAAATAAAATAGGATCTAGAATAATGTATCCACCTATTAACAAACAACAAGCATATAACTTAGAAGGAGAACATATTGTTTCTAATGAAATTGGTGTTTTGGGTTTATGGTTACCATCCTCATCCAAATTAACTAATGATCAGATAGATTATATCTGTGAATTTATAATAAAATTTTATGAAAGATAAGGTTTCAATATTAGTTTTATCTTGTGATAAGTATAAAGACTTATGGCCAATATTTGATTTCTTCTTCAAGAAAAATTGGGAAAACTCTTATTTGAAAAAATATTTCCTTTCTAATAACGAAAAAAATGTTCCTAAGGGTTTTAAGTCAATTAGTGTAGGGAAGGATATAAGTTGGTCAAACAATTTAGATTTAGCATTGAATGATATTGACACACCTTATGTATTCCTTTTGTTAGATGATGCTTTTATAAACAACAAAATAGACAATGAAAAACTTGAGAAAATATTTAGTGATTTTGAAGACAATAAAGGGAATTATTTAAAATTTATTTCACAGCCAAAATCTCCCTACAAAACAAAATCTCCTTTTTTCAATGAGCTTCCCAAAGGTTCTTTGTACAGATCAACGGCTGTATTTGCTATATGGAAAGTTAATGTTTTAAAAAAAATACTAAAATCAGACGAGAATGCATGGGAGTTTGAAGAGTTTGGAAGTATTAGATCTGATAATTTTAGTAATTTTTTTGTTGTAAATAATGATTTTTTTAAAAACCCGATCCATGGTGTTGTAAAAGGTGAATTTCTTTTTAATACATATAATTTATTTAAGAAAAAATATCCAGAACTTCTACCACTAATAAAAAGAGAAGTAAATGGTAGAAATGGTAAAATTCGTCAGGCTCAAATTAACTTAAGACATAAGTTATTTTATGCCCTAGTGCCATTAACAAAAAGAAGAGCCGTAAAGTCTTTCTTCCAGAAATTTTTTTAACAGTAAAATTAAAACCAGATTTCCACCAAAATTCTTATAAAATTTAGCAAGAATTATTTTGAATAAGTACTATTATAGCTTTATTGGTCTAATTAGCAAGAACAAAATACTGTTTAATAATTTCAAAAATTTATCTGTTTTATATTTATTTAACATGTTTATACCCTTTATTATTTTCCCATATTTAATTAGGGTTCTAGGCACTGAGACGTATGGACTGGTAATTTATGCTCAAACAATAATTTCATATTTATCAATACTTATTAGCTTTGGATTCAATTTATCTGGAGTTAAAATTGTTAGTGAGTTTAGGAACGATGGGGAAAAATTAAGTGAAATTATTAGCAGTATATTTATTATTAAGTTTATACTGTTTCTAATTTCTCTCATAATTCTTACTAGTACTCTAATTTTTTTACCGCTTGCAGGGAGTAATAAAATGCTTTTTATTCTTTCAATGACAGGAGTTTTAAACGAGTTACTGTTCCCAACTTGGTACTTCCAAGGCATCGAAGAAATGAGTTATTGGACAAATATTACAGTATTATGCAGACTAATCTATCTAGGTCTTATTTTGTTATTAGTTCAAAACCCTGATGATTATTTATATGTACCTAGCGCTTTAGGAATTTCTCATACTATAGGAGGTGCCATAGCTATTTATATTATATTCTTTAAGCATAATATTAAATTTCGTTTTCAATCATTTATAACACTATTAACATATTCCAAGGATTCACTTCCGTTATTTCTTTCTGGATTATCAGTAAATATAATTTCGATTAATAATAAATTAATAATTGGATCATTTCTTGGAATGGAAGAAGTTGCATTTTATGATATTGCCGATAAGATTAGAAAGCTTTTTAAGTTGCCTCAAACAATTTTTAGTCAAGCAATATATCCTAAAGTTTCAAGGGAAAAAAGTATAGTTTTTATCAAAAAGATGTTTAAAGTTATGTTTTCTATCGACATAATCCTTATTTGTTTTGTGTTGTTAACTTCTAAGTATATTATATTAATACTAGGTTCTAATCAAATGTTGCCATCGTTAGGTTTAGTAAATGTGTTAATCTTTTCAATTCTATTTCTTGGAATGAAAGATGTTTTCGGTGTACATGTTTTGATATCGAATAGCCAGAATAAAATTTTCACTAAGGCTATTTTGATATCTTTATTTACTTATTTAATTCAAATAATATTAATTTGGATTACAATTGGTTTTTCAAGTCTGAACATAATAATCTCTTACCTAACTTCAGAGATTTTTGGGGTTTTATGTATGTTTTATTATTGCAAAAAACTAAAGCTTTGGACCTAGGTACATAAATTTTTTATTTAAAAAAAAAATGAATTCAACTAACATTAGTTTATTTTTCAATAAAGTTATTTAGACATTATCTATTATTTATTTACTGATGTTCGGGCGGTTGTACGATCCAAGATTATCGACTTATGGAATTAATATTGCATTGTTTGTATATTTGCTACCTATATTTTTTGCTACATATTATGTTTTTTTGAAAAAAAATTAATAAATATTTTTCGCGTTATTTTTTTTAACAATCTCAATAATTATGTATTCTCTCATATTATTTACTTTTTACGGAATTAATAGTGTAGAATCTTATTCATTTTCTAAAATCTTATTTTTATTTTCTGTTTTGACACCATTAATATTTTTATAAGTACACCTACGGAATCGATAAAACCTTTTATCACACTTTGTTTGTTGTAAGTTTTCTTATCTTATGGTTTATTAAATATTAATGGAAGTTCAGAGCGAATGGCGATCTTTGGTGGAGGGCCTATTGTATTTGCTAGATGGATATCTATATTTTTAATCTTAAGTGTTGCCGATATTAAAAACAATACAGTTAAATGGACTCTAAAAAGTCTTTCATTATTATTAATTTTTCAAGCTGATTCTATGTGCTCCAAGTACTTTTTCTTGGTGAGCAGCACAACTAAGTATTTCTTGTAAAACAGTTTATATGCTATCAGTGATATATAACAAACTTGGGTATTATAGAAATTCATATTTGAAGCTCTATTAATTGTAGTGTAAATTTCAAAAGAACCATCATAAATAATCCAAATTGAAAATACTAAGAATACTCCTATTTTTTCCGTCAATTACTTTTGGGCTAGTACCTTCTGAAATATTTCCATTTGGATTAATATACTCCCTTATAATAATTATTAAATCCAAAAAGTTTTACTTCACAGAACTTATTGTTTTTTACTTTTTCCTATTGACAGGGATAATTTCGATTTATTTTAACCCTTTTTCAGAAGTCATTAGATCAGTTTTTTCATATCTAAATGTTTTATTACCATTTCTTGTAATCATAAAGATCAATAAAGAAGAATTGAGAAAGGTGATGTACGCTGCGCATACCGCCTTAATGATCATGATAACGGTTGGATTCTTACAAATTTTAAATCTTTTAGAACCCATAAAAAATATATATTCATTTTTAATTCCTCGTGGTAATTACGGTGTGCTAACAGAATTTAACCGAGGAGTTTCATTGCTTTCTACTGAACCGAGCAGAGCAGCAATCGAATTTACTTTTTTAATTATTTTCTTTTTGTTTTATAAAAGAAATATCTCCTTTAAAATACTTGTTTCTATTTCATATTTGAATTTTATTATACAGGGTGGGTATGCTTTATTATATTCAATATTGTTGAGTATAACATTTATAAATAAATATTCAAAAAAGCTATTAATAATAGTTCCATTTGTTTTCTTAGGTTTGTATAAATTACTGGAGAATTATCGCGGTTTTAATTTAATTGTAAACATCTTCAGTTCAGGAAACTTGTTTGAAACACTTGTAATTTCATCAAATATTCGATTAGTTTCAGTTATTGCTGCATTCAAATACTCTTATTATAATTTATTAGGGGCAGGCCTAGGCTCTTGGCGCACTAAAATGATAGAAGCTTTAAACCTAACTAAATTTGATCCTAGTAGTATTAGCTTTTTCGAACATATGGGTAATGGGTTTTGGGTTCCTGTAAAACCCAGTTCAATTTTAGCCAATATTTCCTTAGAATTTGGTTTATTGGGACTTGTTGTGTTTATATTGTTCTTTATATGGATCCTTTACAAACATTTTAAAATCCACAATATTAAAATTCCTGTTTTCATAACCCCTATTTTTATTACTTATGCTACTTTCTTCGGTTATTTGGGTAATCCAATACCCTTTATAGTATTAGCTTTAATTATAAATCCCTGGACACCAGTTATGAATTTTTCAAAATTATGAAGAGATTTTGAAATAATAATAGTCCAAACACTTACAATTTTTATTCATTCCTTAGGGTACCATTTACGCTTTAAAAAAAAATCACTGACTTAAGATATAATAACTAATATTTAATTAAACTATGGAACTAGTTTCAATAATCACCCCAACTTATAATTCTGAAGAATTTTTATCAGAAACAATTAATTCCATCATAAATCAAACATATACAAATTGGGAGATGCTTATTACTGATGATTATTCATCAGATAACACCTTAGGAGTTATAGAATCATTTATAAAAAAAGATGATAGAATTAGATTGTATACTCTAAAAAGCAATCAGGGTGCAGGTGCGGCAAGGAACCACAGTATTAAAATGGCTAAAGGGAGGTATATAGCTTTCTGTGATTCTGATGATCAATGGAAGATAAATAAGTTGGAATTACAACTAAATTTAATGATAAAAAATAATATAGTTTTGAGTTACTCTGGTTATGACGTAGTAGGAGAAAATGGAAATTACATAAAAACAATTTATCCTCCTAAAATTATTACTTTTAAAAAGATTCTGTCAAATAACTATATTGGATGCCTAACGGCTATTTATGATAGTAAGCTTATAGGAAAACAATATATGCCATTAATAAGAAAAAGACAAGATTGGGTTCTTTGGATTACAATATTAAAAAAAATAAAAAAAACTGAAGGGATTAATACTTCTTTAGCTACTTATAGATTGAGATCAAATTCAATTTCCAGTAATAAATTTAATTTAATTATCCATAATTGGAATGTATATCATCAAGTTTTAGGGTACAATAAGTTTAAATCAGTTTTACTAATGTTAAATTTTATAATTCATTATGCAATCAAACTTATCAAATAAGGTGCAAATTATAGGAGGATCAGGTTTTGTTGGATCATTCTTGTTGGAGTCTTTAAAAGATTTTAATGTAAATAATTTAGATAAAAATAATTTTAAAGTAGTATGAGGTTATTTCTTCCAAAGATTTAAATATTTATTAAATTCAACTTTGAGATCTAAAAATTCTATAACTAATGAAAAATGATTACATATCAATTATTACACCTTCATACAATTCTGCGGAATACATTGAAGAAACTATCCAATCTGTTTTAAATCAAACCTATGAAAAGTGGGAATTAATTTTAGTAGACGATTTCTCATATGATAATACAGTAAGTATTATAGAATCTTTTATTTCTTTAGATAGTAGAATAAAACTAATAAAAAACACAGAAAATAAAGGTGCTGCATTTACACGAAATACTGCTATTTCAGAGAGTAAGTATTCCTATTTAGCTTTTCTGGATAGTGACGATATTTGGGTTAAAGAAAAACTTGAAAAACAATTTTTTTTCATGAAAAGTAATAAGATTGCTTTTAGTTTTTCAGGATTTGATATAATAGATAAAATTGGAAATTTTACAGGTAAAAGTGTTGACACATCACAGAAGGGTGCTTTTTCTTATGAAGATATGCTTTTAAAAAAAGCAACTCTTGGTTGTTCCACAGTAATGCTAAATAGATCAAAATTTAATGGTTTAATGAATATTCCATCTATCAGAACAGGCCAAGATTACGCATTTTGGTTAAAACTATTAAAGAACACTGATGAGAAAGCTCATGTAATTTCATTACCTCTAACTAAATATAGAATCACACCGAATTCAATTTCTAGAAATAAAATAAAAAAAGCACGAAGGCAATGGTTTATTTACAGAAATATTGAACACTTAAGTTTTTTGAAATCATGTTTTTGTTTTTGTTTTTATGTCTTTAGAGCTATTTTTAAAACCAAATAAATTATATTATTTAAGGTTATGGTTTTAAATAAAAATAAAAAAAGTTATAGAATCTTTAAGTTTCAAACTAGTTTCACATGATTTTGAAATACTTTGGTAAGGTTTTTTAGTCATTGATGAAAGCCAAGCTCAAGGAGAGCGACACCGTTTAACTGGGTTAGATGACTATGGTATGATGGCAGAGATATGGTAGCACACAGATGCTACTTATCCTTCTGATGAAGAGGATGTTATACGAGTTCAAGATGATTTTGGAAGATAAATAAAGTATAAAATATGAGTAAGAAAAAAGGAATGATTGTATCAGGGTATTTTAACCCAATACACAAAGGGCATATAGAGTATTTTAACAATGCCAAAGGCTTGGCTGATGAATTGTTTGTGATTGTAAATAACGATCATCAAAGAGCATTAAAAGGGTCTAAAGAATTTCAACAAGAGCAAGAACGTGTTTTTATCGTCTCTAATATAAAATCTGTAGATCATTCTATCTTATCAATTGATAGGGATAGAACTGTATGTAAAACCATTGAAAAGATTGCAATAGATTTTGGTTTAGAATATGAATTAAGCTTCGCAAATGGAGGAGATCAAAATAACAATACCATTCCAGAAAGACCTATTTGTGATCAGATGGGAATTGTTCTAGTTGATGGATTAGGTGATAAAATACAGTCTAGCAGTTGGTTGCTTAAAAAGTAATTTTTTTGTTTATCTTAAGATGAAGAATTAATTTAAATACATATGCCATTCGATCCAAATTCAGCAAAAAAAGCAGGTAAGAAATCTAAAAGAGGACCTGCAAAAAAAGAAGGACCTTCCATCAAGGAAAAGATGGAAATGCTTTATGAAAAAGTGCTGGATGATTTACTAGTAAACCAAGAAAAACTCACTAAAACAGAACGGGTAAAACTCTTTGTAACCCTTTCTAATTATATCTTTCCAAAGACAAAGTCTGTTCGAGATCAATTTACCCTTGAACAATTAAAAGAAAAAAGTGAAGATTTCTTTAATCAAGATCCAGATCCTACCAAATAACTCCCGCCTGTTGCATAAATAAATCTGCCAAAGCATCTTTATTTTGATGCGTCCCAATATAAGTCAGAAAAGTACTCTCTTTAGAATGTCCCGTTATATTCATTAGAAGCGGCGTTTCAATTTTTCCATAATAATTTGACGCAAATGAGCGCCTCATAATATGTGAGGTTATAAATTCATGCTTTGGCGCAGTTACAATTTCCTTCCTTCGAGTCTTCGGGTTGTTCTTAAACCCAGGCACCAATTCATTTATCCCAGCCATTCTGCAAAGTGCTTTGATTTGTTTATTAAAGACCACTTGAGAAACTTTGTGAGGAAATTCATTCTCTAATATTTCAATAACTAAAGGGTCAGCCACTCCAACAGTCACAGATTTCTTTGTTTTCTGTTGCAGGATATCTATATACAATCCAGTTGCTGCTTTTCTAAGATTATCCGGACTCAACTTTAATAGATCTGAGACCCGCTGCCCAATACAAAGCCCGATTAACAGCCACCTATAACTATCAATATATTCTTCAGTGATCTGCTGTAATCCCTTTAATGCTTTTATCTCTGATGGATTTAAAATATGTAGAATTCGATCGGAACTTTTCTGTTTAAAAGACTCTATATAATTTGAATAGGGGTGAACCTCCAAGCCACTTTTCTCTGCATCTCTCAAAATAATCTTCAATAATTTTAAGAGCTGACCGCAGTAATTATCACTATACTGCTGCTCAATTTTTAGAAAACGTGTAAAAGATTCGGCGGTATATTTATCTATGCAGTTCAAATACAGTTTCTCTGATTTCTCGAACTCAAAGGCTTTTACAATCCGAAACAAAGATTTATAAGTTCGAATGGTGTTGTGTGCCAAACCCACGGTTCCATATCCCTGAACTCTTTTTGTAGCAGAATTGGAAATAAAATGTTCTAAATAGTCTAAAAATAAGACAGAATTATCTATTTTTAAATGTGTATTTGAAGTCTTTATTTGTGGTTTTTTATAGAAATTAACGTGCATATAACGTATGTTATTTTAATTATTTAACATTGATATAACTTGTTTGTATTTATAATTTAACAAAATTTGAGCTAAATTATAACAACTTATACTATTTAAATATACGTTATTTATTTAAAATATAAAAGTTAAATACCACATTATAAGGGTGTTATATTGATTTATTTTTAAAAAGACTACGGACTGTAGTCTGTTTTGTTTGTATTTTTTCTTTTTATAAAATCTTTTCAGTACTCTTTAAAACCTCAAAACCTTCTTTTTTCTAACGGCTACGCCAGAACTACCCACATTAGTGATTCTTATGATATAAAAAAAATTCAATTGCTTAAATTAATTAAAATGATATACTGGTGTCTGATTTTTTGCAACTGGGCCAAACTGGGTTATTTCGAAGCCCATTCTTTTTTAAAATCTATAAAAGCCTTTCTGCCTAAAACAAAACCTACACTTATCACAAATCCTAAAAACAGATACACCACCAAGATCAGCGATCTTTTAGGTGCTGACTTTTCATTTGGAATGCTTACTGGCTTTAATACGGTAAAAAGTGGCGTATCTTTTTTAACTTGCAAAAATTGTGTTTCTAATTGTTTTGCCAATTCGGAATATACTGTAAAGGCAAGGTCATACTCAGATTCTAATTGTAATAATTTTGTTCTCCCTAATGCGGTATTAATACCTGTATTCTGGTCTTGAAAACGTGCTAAGGCAATTTTAATTTCATTGAAACTTTTTTCTTTTTCTGAATAGCGCTCTTCAATATAGGTTAATTGCTCGATGGATTTCTGAGTCTTGAATTCTAACGCATACTCTTGCAATACTTGCTGGGCTTTTAATGCAAGCTCTGCACTTGCAATCGCCTCTGGCATAGTTGCTGAAATAGAAATAAAACCTTCCTTCTCATTTACAGCTAAACTTATTTGATCCTTTAAGCCTCCAATTAGTTCATATTCTTCTTTAGAAATGGAAATCAATTGACCTGCAGATGCTTCCAGGTTCTCTGGAGCCGATCTCACCAATGAAATTAAAATACCCGGCAAGCCTAACGTGAATTTTTTAATATTTGAAAACAACCCATGGCTGTAGATATTTTCATAATAATAGCTATAAGAAACAGGCGCTTTTTGCCCTTCAATGGTTAATGGCGTATTTAAAAGCTCTAACTGAAAGGGAATGCTACCAACTATTTGTGGATATAGCTCTGGTGAGATCCCTTCACTATTACTAGCTCCACCAATATTAATTCCGGCTAAAGAGGCCAAACTCCCTAAACTGCCTCCTCCTACAGAACTTCCTTGCTCCGAAGGCACAAAGGTAGAAGAGGCAGTGAATTTATTTTCAGAAAACAAAGCGACGAATAACCCGAAAAAAGTAAAGGCAACCGTTATTTTTAGGATGATTTTACGGGCAACCCAAAGGACTTTTAAAAGCTTAATGATGTCTATTTCATCTTCTTGATCTTGGCTAGTGGTGTTGTTTTCCTGTGTCATATGGCTATAATTTTACTGATAATAAACTTTTACAGTTTAAAACTAGTTTAATATTGTTCTAATCAAAATACCTAAGGTAGCGATGGACGTGGTAATGCCCAGAAGCTCTGCAGTAGACATTTTTTCTTTACTACTTTTTTTAGGAATAAAAATAACTGCACCGGGTGTTAATTTTGGATACCTTTTTATAAAAAGAAAACGTTTTACAGTTTTAATATCACCATTGGCATATGCAACATAAATTTTGTTTTTTTCTGCACCCTCACTAAAGCCACCAGATTTAGAAATATATTCCTTCAAAGAAAGCCCTCTTTTATACTGCACTAAAGAAGGTTTTAAAACCATTCCTGTAACTTCTACGGTTTCTAATTCAGAAGGAATACTCAAAACATCTCCTTCTTTCAAATACATATCAATGAATGATCCTTTATCTTTTAAAATAGCCTCTAAATTAATAGCAACTTTATATTTTAAATTTTCTTGTGTCACTTTGCCTAAAGAATCTTTTTCAATAACATTTAATAAATTATCTTTAACAATATCATCTCTTTTCCGATTTAAAACAGCTCCTTTTACATAAGCATACGGGGTTAATCCACCTGCTCTTTGAATCAAATCTGAAATTCGTTCGTTTTTATTTTTTAAAACATACGATCCTTGATACAGAACTTCACCTTCAATAGAAACATTTTTTTGTGATACATAACTTTTTTTATACCGAACATTTATAATATCAAAAGGTTCAATATAAAACGGCTTACCGTTATTAATTGCTAAATTCTTGTCAGAAGAAATCGTAAATACTTCACTTAAAGTTTCAAAATTATCGTCTATTAGTCTTCTAGAAACACTAATTAACTGCTCATCTGCGCCTGTGGATAAACCACCAGACAAAGCAATTACATCTTCTATTTGTAATTTATCAACAAAATCAAACGTATTTGGAGTATTCACTGCCCCAGCAATAGTGAAGGTTCTTTTTTCTCTTAGTTCTTCTTTATTAAAAATACGCACCGAGTCTCTTGCTTTCAATACAATTGTCGAACTCCCGTTTAAAATCTCTGAAACAGAAAAGGCTATGTTTTCTTTATGGGTGTCATCAAAAGTACGCACCAATAGTCCTCTTAATGGAAATGCTTCTGGAGTAATGCCTTCTGCTTTTTCAATAAGGGTTTTTAATGACATTTTCTCAAACATCTCGAAACTTCCTGGTCTGTAAACCTCTCCTTGAATGGTTATTTTATTTTCATACCGATCTAAAATCTCTTCAACCACCAGTTTGTCTCCTGCTTGCATGATAAAGTCTTTAGCATCTATAAAAGCAACCTCTCTTATTTCTTTTTGTGTACCATTTAATCGCTCTACCGTTAATAAATTGGTATATGCTATCGGGGTAAAACCACCAAAATACTCCGCCAACTCCGCTAAGGTTTGTCCGTCTTTTAATTCATAAATTCCGACTCTTTTAACAGCACCCTCTACAGATACTAAATTCTTATAAGGCGAAACTAACAATACATCTTGGTCTTGTAATTTTAAATTACCCTGTTGGGTACCCGACAACATGAATTGATACACATCCAATGAAGCCACTTGTTTATTTCCACGGATTAATTTTACCTCTCTAAAGGTTCCTGTTTTTGTAGGCCCCCCAGCTACATACAACGCATTTAAAACGGTAGACAAAGAGTTTAATGCATACGTACCTGGTGTTTTCACCTCTCCGATAATATTTACCTGAACCGTTCTAATTTTAGAGACGGTAATATTGGTATTTATTTTATTGTAACTATTGCTATCCGCTGAAATACCAGCATGTTTGGTTTTTAATTTTGAAATTATTTTTTTTGATGCGTTCTCAAGAGTAAATCCGTTTATAAAAACAAAACCAATACCATTAATTTTAATGCTACCACTATTATTTACTGTGGCCTTATACGTGACTTCTGAAGCACCCCACAAATCAATCATGATTTCGTCTCCAGGACCTATTTGGTAATTTTTAGGGACTGCAATATTTACACTGGGTGTGAAAGAAACGTTTGAATTACTAAAAAAATCATATCCAAAAAGCGGAATACTATTATCGGTTTCTTTTTCTACTACTTGACGGTCTTTTAATCCAAATGATTCATTGGCAGCTGCAACTTTTGAGTTTTCTTCAATCACCTTATTTTCAGCGTAATTTATTGATCCTAAGCTATTTATTCTTCTTTTAAAATTTGCTATTTTACTTGCAGAAATTCCTTGTGCCTTTCCAAGAACCTCTACCTGCGCCATATTATAACCACCTTTTTTTATTTGTGACCAGTAAGATTCAATTTGATCGTCAGACATCGAATTGACATCTAAATCTTTTAATTGGCTGATATCTTGCGAAAATGCAATGCTTGTAAAAAAAATTAAAAGCAAAATTAGAAATGGTTGTGTATTCTTTTTCATTTATTCCTTATATTTTCTATAAAAGTACAAATTCCTTTTAAGCAAAAAAAACTTCAATTGCCCACTTCAATTTAAATGAAACAATGCGCTAATTTTGCAACTGGGCAAACACTTTTTTCCTTTGACAAAGACCCAAACTTAGACGTGGGGATATTGGTAAGGCAAACAAAAAGATAACCTTTGAGCTTAATGAATACCAAAGGTTTTATGAAAAGCTAAAATCAGACTATAAAGAAAGCCTTACAAAAGAAATCATAAGAAATAAATTAGACCAGTACTTTAAATTTGCTCAAACAGACAAAGCACTTACTTATTCAGATTACTTCGATATCTATATTGAGCAAAAAAAAGAAAGTCAATCAGTCAAAAAAGACTCCTTACAAAAATATACAAGAATCCATACTGCTATTTTAGAGATGGAGAAAAACGAAAAGGTCACATACTATTTAACTGGTTTTGATGGAGCTTTCTTTAATAGGTTTATAAAGCATTTAAGAGTAAAGAAAGAAATTTCAGATAATACACTTAAAAGGAAAATGGGGTTCTTTAAATCTTTTTTAAATTGGTGTATAAAAAATGTATATTCAACAAACTTAGCTTTTAAAGATGTTATTATTAAAGGTAGAGAGACTTCACACGTTAGTCTAACCACTGAAGAAGTTGACACCCTTGCAGGACTTGAGTTAGATGAAGCTTTAAGCTACTACAGAGACCTTTTCTTAATTGGTGTTTACTCAGGTCAAAGATATTCTGACTATACAAGGTTTAATAAAAAGTTTGTTGATGGAAATAACATTGTAATAAGGGCAACAAAAACAAGTCAATTCTCATATATACCTTTAAATAAAAGGTTAAGAGGTTTGTTAGATAAATATGAGTGGTGTTTGAAGCTTATATCGAGTCAAAAATTCAACATTCAAATCCAAAAAATATGTAACCTTGCTGGTTTCGATGAAACTGTACAAGTAGATAAATTCTATGTAAACAAAAAAGTCTCAAAAGATTTACCGAGATGGAAGCTAATAGCAAGCCATACAGCTCGTAGAACTTTTATTACCTTGTCAGCTCAAAGAAACGTACCAAGGTCTTTAGTAATGCAAGCTACAGGCATTAAGAGCTATAAAACACTTGAGAACTACATTAGACTTGATGTAGATAAGTTAAACCTAGAAATGTTTAAAGCTTGGGATTAGCCTTTTAATTCATTAATTACTTTAAAAACAGTTTTGTATATTGTATTGATAAATTAGATATATGAAAAAGCTACTTCTTGTTTTACTGTTAGTTTTTGTGGTTTCTTGTTCAGGAGATGATGAAATTGATGCTGATTTTTTTGAATGCACAGTAGACTTTGTCCAATTTGTAGATGATGAGAATGCTATAGTGCGATTTGAAACTACTCTAGGAGACGAGACTAACTACTATTATGGGAGATATACTTATGCTGTAGACGGGGATGATTATGCTATTGGTGACGACCTAGTGTATATTAGAGACTTTCAAACAACTGCAAAAGGAGGAGCTACATTTAGATTTGAGTATGGGGAAGCATTAGGCTTCTTTTGTGCACAAGTGTTTGAAGAGCTACCCATTCACGTGCATCAAAATTTCGATGCAGAAGCAGATTTAGAGATATTACCAACGGATAGAGGAGTTGGAAAATGGAAGATTAAGAAGAAGAGCAACTACTCATTGTTTTAAGGTAAGCTACCCAAAGAGATAAAACAGTAGTTATCCAAATTAAGCTACTAATGGTGTTGTTAGTTGGCCAACTAAAGCTGCTGGAAGGTATTATTACCAATGTTCAGTTCACGATGGAATGTATGGGAATATTACAGTTCAATAACAGGCATATCCACTACAGTAAGTTCAGGTAGCCTTACAATACACTTTGCCAAAGTTGAAACAGGAA
>MDSY01081950.1_pt1 | contig 16187 bp, 4 predicted proteins | sample 811131 | NCBI WGS metagenome assembly MDSY01 (sample SAMN05326643, study PRJNA326480) | marine metagenome | isolation source: seawater | place: Atlantic Ocean: South West | collected 2010
CAGAAGTTACACCTTTAATACTAGCATTGAGATAAAATATGGCAGTCGCACCACTAAATAAATTTTTAACCATAGCAATTCCAGTTGCTCCAGGAGAACAGACAATATACACTGCACCCACAGGAACATCTGCAATTGTTTTGTATGCACAGGTATCTAATGTTGGTATAGGTCAATCATATCCTACAGTTACATTTACACATAGAAGAACGAGTGTAGCAACAAGAACGGCAGGTAATGTAAGAAATAATAGACTTATTAAAGATGGTGAGATTCCACCAAATGATGCATTAATTTTAGTTGATGGTAGATTAGTTTTAGAAAGAACTGCAGTAGTTTCTGATTCAATTGTTCTTACTGGTATTCAGAGTGGTATTACTACTGTTAATGATGCTCAATATGATAATGTAAGTGGAGTTACTACAATAACAACATTAAGTCCACATGAATTTAGTGTTGGTAATCAAGTAACCATGACAGGTATTGCATTTACTTGCCCGTCAACTGCTGGTATAACGAGTGCTATTTTCCCCGCACCACAGGCAGCATTTACAATTACAAATGTTGTTGCTGAGAATGGTAATGTAGGAATATCTAAAACATTTGTTGTAAATACAGGAATTGTAAAGGGATTACCTCATACTTATAGAGCAGCACTTCATCGATTTGTTCGTTCAGAGGTAGGTTCTGTTGATGTGATTGGTGGTGATACATTAAAACCAACAGCAGCAGATTATGATCCTATCTCTGGTATTGTTAGTTTTACTGCTAATTATGGTACTGGTTTAGTAAATCCTGGAGTAACAACAGCTGTAACAGGAACCAGTTATGATCCTAGCACTGGTGTTTTGACAGTACAAACACAAGATGTTGATAGTGGATGGCAAACTGGTGATTTAGTATTATTTGAAGAAGGTGCTCTTACATTTAAGTGTGCAAAAGATAGTAATACAACAGAACATTCATACCCAAGAGTGGCAACTGGTGGAGCAGCATTAGGTGTTGGAAGAATTACTGATCCAGTATTTGGAAAGTTTATTCCAGTTACTAGAGTTAATGATAATAGGTTTACTTGCAATGTTGGTGCTGCTGGTGATAATGGACAACATGCTCATACATTCCAATCAGGTGCAGGAGGAAAAATAAAACGTCATCCAGCAAATCTTGCTAAGTCAAAGGTAGGACTTGCGACAGAAGGATTTGTATTTAAGTGTTCACAAGATAATTATCTAACAGAACATAAGTATCCAAGAACAACAGATCCATCTCATTGGGGTAGTGCTAGTGATGAATTGGGTGTTAATACTCCAGGTGCCCATACATTTAATTCAGGAGGAAGTACTTTATCTAATGCAGTCACTGTAACATCTAAGAATCCTACTGAGTCGAGAACTATAACAGGAACACCTACATATACTCCGTCTACGGGTGATTTGGTAATTACTTTGGATGGTGATGCTCTTACTACTGCAGATAAAATTAAAATTGCTAAAGAAAGTTTGGCATTTACCTGTGAAAAAGATGCTGGTTCTACTGTCCATAAATATCCAAGAATAACAGATCCAGCATATAATAAAGATTTGGTTATTACTAATGTATCTGGTAATAGTGTTACTGTTAATGTAGGTAGAGTTAAAGAATTCTCTGTGCATGTTGGAAAATCAATTTCTGGTGGATTGGTTGGTCCTTTACAAATGGAATTTATTTGTAGTATTTTAGAAAATTCAACCGCACAGTAATATGCCTAAGTATTTTAGTGGTAGAAGTAAAAGAACTCCACAAAGTGGTTTAACATCTGATAGGTATCAATATCTTAGTATTGAACAAGCAGAACCTAATTTAGGTGATCCACCTGAAGTTGATAATATTCCTCCTGGACAACAATATCAAATTGTTTCTGTTGCAAATCATCCAGGAGAAAGATATTGGAAAATTATTGGTGGTGGAGTTCAACCAGGTGCTATAACTGTTAGAAATGATGACACTATTCTTCCAGAAGGTGCAAATGTTTCAGGTGGTAGTAGTATTACTGATATTAATATAAAAGGTAATATTCTTACTGCTGTTGGATGGTTAAGAGAAAATGGTGATCCAGGAACAGGAGTTACGATTACTGCTGCTCCAATAGGAAAAGATCATGATGTTATCTTTAACAATGATGGAGAATTTGGTGCAGCAACTGGTGGATTAACTTATGATAATGATAATACTAGAGTTGGTATAGCAAGTACTCAACCAGAACAAACTCTTGATATTGATGGTAGTTTATTAATTACTGGAAATGTATTTGATAAAACTAAATCTTCTGGATCTGAAAATGAGGTTCTTGTAAGACATGTTGATGGTGGATTAGTTTGGGCAGAGCAATCTGCAACTGGAGTTCCAGAAGCTGCTGGTGATCCTACACAAGTTCAATTTCATAATGCTGATGGAAACCTTGGAGGTGGTACATTACTTGTTTATGATTATACTAATGGTGAAACTGATGAACGTATTGGTATAGGAAGTACTCAACCAACTAGATTATTAGATGTTCTAGGTGATTCTAGATTTGTTGGAGTTACTACATTCAAGGGTAATGTTTTTGTTGACGGTGTTGTAACGTCTGAAGATGTAACTAATATAGATTCTATTGGTATTATTACTGCTAGAAAGGGAGTTAGGATTAGTGATGAAGGATTAGTAGTTGCTGGTGTTACCACTCTTGCAAATACAAAAATTCTTTATAATGATGCTGATGGAAATGCATTATATTTTGGGGATGATGATGATACTAATACTTTAGAAATTAAATTTGATGGAACAGATTCTGTTATTAATGATGTATCATCTGCAAATTTAGGTTTTAAGTTACAGCAAGGTGGAAATACTAAGTTGGAAATTACTGGAGCAGGTGTAACTGTTACTGGAGTCACAACTACTAATATTCTTTCTGTAACTGGACTTGTAACCAGTCATCTAATACCTAGTCCTCCTGATGTTGGTCTTTTTGATTTGGGATCTCCTGATAATAAATGGGATAATATCTATGCTAATAATATTAATGTTGGTACATATAACCCAATTACATTAACTGTAGAACAATTAAAAGTAACTGGACTTTCTACATTTGTTGGATTGGCTACTTTTAATGATGGTTTAGAGGTAATATCAGGTCTAACCACATTCTCTGGTATTACAACCGTAACTGGTGAGACTTTATTTACAAAACAATTTAATGTTGCTGGTGTTTCTTCATTTGTAGGATTTACTACATTTAAAGATGATGTATTTATTGCTGGAGTATCTACTCTTGGTATTGCATCTGCAACTGATTTATTTGTAAGTGGATTATCTACATTTGTAGGATTCTCTACATTTAAGGATGATGTATTTGTTGCTGGAGTATCTACATTTATAGGATTCACTACATTTAGAGATTATGTACATGTAACTGGTGTTTCTACATTTGTAGGATTCTCAACATTTCAAGATGTTATTGTTGGTGGAATGTCTACTTTTGTGGGTATATCCAGTTTTGAGAGTGATGTATCGTTTAATGCAGGTATTAGAGATAAAGATGGTGATTTGGGTACTAATGGATGGGTTTTAGAGTCTAGAGATGGTAAAGTAAATTGGGTAGCTCCTGAAGGATTGTCTGTAGAAAATGCGGAAAAAGTTGGTATTGGATCTACTGATAAAAGTTCAACTTATTACCCTGCTTTTGTTAAAAATAATAATGAACATGATGCTAGAGAAAATGAATATCTTTACAACACTCATGATTTCATCTATTCTTATGATGGGAATACAGGTATAGGATCTGTTGGTATTGGAACTAATATAATAGCTGATAGTACTACTTTAAATGTTACTGGTATAACATCATTTAAAGGTAATGTATATTTTAATGGTACTGATGAAAATAATCTTGGAGTTACTTCACTTACTTGGCAAAGATCTACAGGTCAATTGGAGTTTGAGGATGATGTAAAAGCAATATTTGGTACTGGTGACGATCTTTCGATATATTATACAGAAGGTACTGGATCGGACGGAGGTAGTGTATTTAAACACACTGGGGATCATGACATGCGGTTCCAAGTACCTACAGGTTCTCATGACATAGTATTTGAAACTACTACTGGTGTTAATTTAGCAGTATATAATGCCGATGGTGCTGTAGAATTAAGTTACAGTGGTTCTGGTAAGAAATTTGAAACTTCTGCACTTGGAGTTGAGGTAACAGGAATAACTACAACTAATCGTTTATCTGTATCTGGTATTGCTTCCTTCTGGGGTCCAGTATGGGATAAAACTGGAAGTCCAGGTGATGACACTTATCTTTTAGAATCAACAATAGATGGAGTTAAGTGGAAAACTCCAGATGATATAACAGTTCAGAATGCTCTTAAAGTTGGTGTTGGTACTACTGGAGCAGTATCTGTTGGTGCAACTTCAATCTATTACCCTACTTTTGTTGATTCTAATAATACGGAAGGTAGAGAATTAGAATATCTCTATTCTGGTAATGCCTTAACTTACAACGTTCATTATGTTGATGGTGTTGGGATAGGTTCTATTGGTATTGGGACAACTACACCAAATACTACTCTAGATGTTCTTGGTATAAGTTCTTTTAGAGGAGATGTATATTTTAATGGTACTGATGGTGATGTTACTGGAATAACTTCTATTGCTTGGAAACAATCTACAGGAACATTAGAGTTTAAAGATAATGTAAAATCAACATTTGGTGATGATGGAGATTTAGAGATATATTATGATGGTGCTACTGCTGGACAACCTAGTGGTGGACATAGCATTATTAGATCTGGGGAAAAAACACTCTCTATAATTAGTGGAAACACAATTGAGATTGAAGATGAGAATAGAAATAGTCTTGCTGAATTCCATGCTGATAGTAATGTAGAACTTTATTGGAATGGTACTACTGAAGAAGGAGAACCTGAGAGTGTTGGTAAGAAATTTGAAACTTCTGGTATAGGAGTTACGGTAACGGGAATTACTAGTACTACACAATTAATGGTTACAAACCAGTTTTATGATAAAGATGGTAGTGCAGGATCTGGTACTGAGATATTAACATCTACAGGAGATGCAGTAAAGTGGGAGAATCCTCAAGGATTGTCTGTAGAAAATGCTAAGTATGTTGGTGTTGGTACTACTGCAGCAGCTTCAGATGGTATATCAACTTCTATATACTATCCTGTTTTTGTTGATTCTAATAATAATGAAAGTAGGGAATATGAGGCTCTTTATTCTAATCGTGGATTAAGTTATAATGTTCATTATGTTAATGGTGTTGGTGTTGGTTCTCTTGGTATTGGAACGACTACACCAAGAGCTACTCTAGATGTTCTTGGTATATCATCTTTTAGAGGAGATGTATATTTTAATGGTACTGATGGTGATGATGTAGGAATTACTTCACTTACTTGGAAACAATCTACAGGAACATTAGAGTTTAAGGATGATGTTAAAGCAGTATTTGGTACTGATTCAGATCTAGAAATATATCATGATTCAGATAGTGATCAATCTACTATTTACGCACCTAATAAAGCAATTTCAATAAACAGTGGAGTTCGTGTTGAGATTGAAGAAGCGGGTGGTGAGAATATGGCGGTGTTTAATGTTGGTGCAGGAGTATCTTTATTTTATAATAGGGAGAAAAAATTTGAAACTACTGGAACGGGTGTAACAGTAACAGGACTTACTAGTACTACAACATTCTTTCTTGAGAAGCAGTTTTATGATAAAGATGGTAATGCTGGTGATTCATCAATGGTATTGCAACCAGATGGTGATGGTGTTAAATGGAAAAAGATTGATAATTTAACGGCAGATAATTCTCTTACTGTTAGAACCATTGGTATTACTACTGATGATACTTATTTTCCAACATTTGTTGAACGAAATAATGCTGATCCTGGTCAGCAGGAAAATATTTATACTGGTGTTGGAATAACATTTAATGCTAGTACCAGTCATCTATATCTTGATGGATCTCTTTGGTTAAAAGGAGAAGATGGTCCATCTGGTGATATTATTAGTTATGGTGGTGATGATGGTAAGTTTGGAATTTATAATAGAGGATCACGTCATCTAGCATTAAGTGTATTGGATAGTGCTGGTGCTGATGTAGGAATTGTTACTTTCAGTTCTGAGACTGGTAATACTGATGCTGCTAAACAATCTATATTTGATTCAAACATTTATCCTAAAGTTACGGATACTTATAATATAGGAAAATCTAAATCAGATCTACGTTGGAATAATGTTTATGCTAAAGATTATCATGGAGAAACTTTAAACATTTATGATTCTGATAGTACTAATAAAATTACTCTTCAAGCTCCAGCCACAGAAAATTTAACAGCAGATTACACACTTACTCTACCTACAAGTGCTGGAAGTGCTGATGGTGATGTTCTTCAAACTGATGGAAATGGTGTATTAAGTTGGACAAGTACTATAGAAGCTCAAGCAGAAAAGGCAATTACAGTTGGTATTGGAACTACTACTAATGAAGGTGGAGATGATGTACAAGAATACTATGTTCCTTTTGTTAGAGATAATAACCCTCATGATGATAGAGAATATGAGCAATTGTATAGTGATAGTAAATTAGTTTATCGTTATACGGCATCTACTGATACTGGTGGAGTTGGTATTAATACTGATGTTGTAGGGCAAGAACTAAATGTATTCTCAAGAGGATTTGCTGGTGTAAGAGTTAAGAGTTCAAGAACAGAATCTGAAACTATGGGTACCATGACCCAGATAGGTGGTTTGCAATTTGCTGATAGTGATAGTGATGTTGGTACTTATCCTAATGGTAAAACCATGTCAGCAATTGTTGGCACACTTCGTGGTGATTTAATTCTAAAAACAGGACATGATGCAGTTGACAATGGAAGTTTTGATAGAGTTACTATTACACCAGTAGGTCATGTTGGTATAGGAACTACAAATCCAATTGCTTCTGACAGTAGCCAAGGTAAAACTATTACAGATTACCTTAGACTTAATACTAAAGTTTTAGCGGTTGGTATTGTTACCTGTCATAAATTATTTGTTGATGGTGAGAGAATTACTAGTGGTGGTGGAGGAGGAGGTCTTAGTGCCGTTCAAGTTAAACAATATAAAACTGATTTGGGTCCTACTGGTACTCCAGGTAAGAGTGATCCAAGAACTGTAAGAGACTGTGCTCCTGAAGATTCACCCATTACTGTTACAACTGCTGGTAATACTGCAACTATAGGTATTGGTTCAACTAGTAATGCTTATGGTAATAGGTATGTTAGTGAAGTTGAACCAGTTGGTAATCTTTGTGATGGTGATATTTGGTATGATACATCAGGTGGAGAATCTCCTGAAGTAACTACTGGAGTTCTTGCAACTGTTTTGATGTATGAGAAAAAAGCTTCAGGAGAACCTGCAGGTTCATTTACTGGACAAACTTGGATTACTAGAAAATTAAATACAACTGAAGATCCTCAAAATGTTGTTACATCAAATCCAGATGGTAGTGATGGGGATACGGGTTCTTATTTCAAACTTAAGAAGGGAACATATAAGATTGAATGGGAAACACCTGCATATCAGGCTTCTGAACATAAATCAAGATTGACAATTTATAATAATGCTGATTTTGCGAATGAAAATGTTGTTGAACATGTGTATGGTACTAGTGAATTTGCTGGTGAGGTAACTGATGGTAAAGGTAATACTAAATCATATGGTACTAAAACAATTACACTTACTTCCACCACTGCTGGTGATCGTTATTTTCAAATAGAACATTATAAAGCAAAAACTACTTATGGTTCTACTGATGGACTTGGTATTGCTGTTGGTGCTGGAGCGGGTACGTTTGAGATTTATAGTAGAGTTAGAATACTTAAACTTGATGTTGATGGTATAGGATCAGGTGGGGGAGGAGCTGATAGATTTATAGATCTTACAGATACTCCTTCTAATTATGGTGATGCAGGAAATAAAGTTGTTAGTGTTAAATCGGATTTAAGTGGTCTTGAATTTACTAATCGTGGAGCAACAGTAACTACTTCTGATACTGCACCTGTTAATCCATCTGCTGGTGATTTGTGGTGGAATTCTACAACAGGTATATTAAACGTTTATTATAAAGATATAGATACCTCCCAATGGGTCAACGCTACTGGTCGTGGTGGTCCACAGGGTGGTTCGGGTGTGCCAATTGGTGGTATTATTATGTGGTCTGGATCTTCAGATCAGTTAAATACATATTCTAATTGGAGATTATGTGATGGTAATAATGGAACTCCTAATTTACAAAATCAATTTGTTATTGGTGCTAATTCTTATAATGCATTTGAAGAAAAATGGAAAACAAATATTGAAGGGACTCCAAAGCAAAGTGGTGGTTCTAAAGATGCTATAGTTGTAGACCATGATCATAGACCTTCAGATTATGAGATTGTTCAGAATATGCAAGTACAAGTGACTAATACTACTAACATTTATGCTCCTTCTAATGGTCCTGGTGTTGATACTAATAATGCTGCAAATACTTCTAACACGGGTTCTACTGGTGATAATGCAAACCTACCACCATATTTTGCACTCGCATATATAATGAGGATATCGTGAATAAATATTTAAAAAAATATAGATAATGGCATTAGATTTTCCCAGTAGTCCCACTAATGGACAAATTCATACTGAAAATGGTATAAGTTGGGTATATGATACTACGTCTACAACTTGGAATCTTTCAATACCAGTTAATCCAGATGGGAAAACTAGAGTTGCTATTTTAGAATATAGATTAAATAGTTCTAAAAGTGATCTCCCTGCATTTACAAGTAACCAATGGGAATTGAGAAGATTAAATTATGAGAATGATCCATTTGATATCGTTACCTTTCCAGAACCTAACGATCCTGAGACAAATCCAGATGAAAAGACTCAGTGGTCATTGGATGCAGGATATTACCGAATAAGATGGAATGCTCCTGCTGCTAGATGTGATAGGCATCAGACAAGGCTGACTTATACTAGTGATTCTACTTGGGCAGAAGATAACATCACTAAAGTTGTAGGAAGTTCTGAATTAGTTGAAGATGATCCTGGTAATACAATACAAACTAGATCATTCGGTGAAACTATAGTAACCCTTACTGAAAAAACATACTTTAGAATACATTCAATAGTTGATGCTACTAGAAATGATTCAATTAGGGGTGCTACTACTGCTGATATTTTCTCAAATAATGGTGCTGCAGATCCACCAGAATACTCAGTTATTACACAAGTATCCATAGAAGATTTAACAACTGCTGTTAAAGATAATGCCACTTATGTTGAAGGAACATCTAGAGTTGCAAAGGTAGAAGAGATAGGAGCTTATGGAACTTCAGGAGCAGGAACATTTACTGCAAATCAATGGAATACGAGATCTTTAACCAAAGTAACAGATCCGAAGAATATTGGTGTCAGTCTTAATTTAAATATAGTCACTGTTCCTGCAGGTACTTATAGTATTAAATGGAGTGCTCCTGCATTCATGGTTGATCGTCATGTTGCCAGATTAATTTATTCTAACGATTCTTCATTCTCCTCTATTACAGATGTTTATGGATCTGTATCTTATACTGAGTATGAAAGTCAATTTGATTCAAAAAATAGTTATACACAAACTCGATCAACGGGATTTCTTCCTTCTGTAACCTTTACTCAAGACACCTTTATTAAAGTTCAACATTATAGTAATAAAGGAAATACTGATAGTGGTGATGCCATGGGAGTTTCATCTCCTTGGAGTGCAGCAAGTACTCCTCCTAGTGATACTGTTGGTAGTAGTCCGCCAATCTGGACTACCATTGAAATAGAAGATTTAGCAACTGCTGTTAAAGAACCATCTGTAGGAACTACTAGAGTTGCTATATTAAGAGATCAGAAGAATAATAGTATAAATGGAGGTAAATTTGTCAATGCTGCATGGAAAGATAGAGATTTAAATGTGGAGGACGATCCTCAAAATTTTGTTAATTTCTATTCAACTGTAAGATCTGATGGTGCAGACTCTAAAGCAGAACCAAGTGAAACTGGAGGATCAAGTCCACCATCTGGTGCTAAACCTGGTTATTGGTCATTACCAGCAGGATCTTATGAAATAGAATGGACTGTTCCTGCATATAAAGTTGAGAATCATATATCTAGATTGGCCTGGAGTACTACTGAATCAGAAATTTCAACTCTTGGTCTTCATGCTAATATAATTACTGCTGGTGATTATGCTGATGGATCATCTTCAAGAGGAATGGCTGACTCAGACGCGCAAAATTTTACTCATGGATATAAAACTGTAATTCTTACAGATACTACATGGTTTAAAATTTTACATCGATGTAGTGGGGGAGATACATCTGAGCTTGCTACTAGTGGTTTTGGTCGAAGAACGGGAATGGGTGCTGAAGGAACTGGATTCAATTTTTATACTCAAGTAAAAATAGTAGATTTAGCAACTGCTGTTAAAGAAGGTACTGGAGGAGGTGGTGGTGCAGGTGCGACTACACTTAATGACTTAACTGATGTTAATGCAGCGTCACCAACAGATAATCAAGCATTAAGTTGGGATAGTACAACATCCAAATGGATACCTCAAACAATTAGTGGTGGAGGTGGTGGTACTACTACAGGAACAACTAAAGTTGCTATATTAAAAGATGTAAAGGATCATAATGTAAACGGTGGAACATTTACTAAAAATGGATGGAGAGATAGAGATTTAACAGAAATAGAAGATCCTCAAGGTTTTGTTAATTTTAATAGTAATGGTGGAAAAAAGGATGATTCAAGTATTGGAGAGACACCTGGTTATTGGTCACTGTCAGCAGGAACTTATAAGATAGAATGGAGTGCTCCTGCATTGGAGATTAATCGTCATCAAACTAGATTAGTTTATAGTACTACCGAATCAGAAATTTCAGATGCTGGTCTTAATTCAGCAACATTTGTTGAAGGTTCAACTGAAAATACTACTGCTGACGCAGAATCTAAGATACCTACACAAACAAGATCGTTTGGTTCTGCGATTGTAGATGTCACCTTAAACACAACTATGTGGTTTAAGATTATGCATATCTGCACCGAAAACAATGAAAATGACAGTGGTACTGAAATGACTACTGGATTTGGACGAATGTTGGAGGCTAGTAATGATGGAAATCCTGATAACATTTATACGATAGTAAAGGTAGAAGATTTAGCAACTGCTGTTAAAGAACCATCTTTAGGAACTACTAAAGTTGCTATATTAAAAGATCAGAAGAACTTTAATATAAAGGGTGGAAATTTTACTGAAGGTGCTTGGCGAGATAGAGATTTAACAGTAAAAGAAGATCCTCAAGGTTTCGTAACTTTTGAACCTACTCCTAATGGTCAGACTACTTGTTCTGATGGAACTGATGGTAATGATGATCCTCTTCCTGGTGGAGATAGACCTGGTATTTGGTCACTACCAGCAGGAAAATATAAGATAGATTGGGGAGCTCCTGGACTGGATGTTAATCGTCATGTGAGTAAATTGGTTTGGAGTACTACTAAATCAGACATTTCAACTATTGCTACTGCGGGTGGAACTGGTACTAATTATGCTATGGGTTCAGTTGAAAATACTACTCATAACGACCAAACATCTGCAACACTTTCTGGGACAAGATCATTCGGTTCTACGATTGTAGAGATCAGCACTACCACGTGGTTTAAGATTCTACATTATTCTCAGAAATCACGGGTTAACGCTGGATTTGGCCAACCAATTTATACATCATCTCAACATGGTATAGGTACAGGTGATTATAACATCTATACCCAAGTAAGAATAGAAGACTTAGCAACTGCTGTTAAAGATGTAGGAATAACTAAGGTTGCAACAGTAAAAGATGTAAAGGCATATAATGGGGATGGAGGATCAATTTCTGCAACTACTTGGACTCAAAGAGATTTACAGACCTTATCAGATCCAAGTAATATTGGTGTTACTGTTACTGAGAATAAAATTAAAGTTCCTGCAGGAACTTATAGTTTTAGATGGACAGCTCCTGCTTATTATGTTGGTGCACACCAAACTAAATTAGAATATTCCATTAATTCTGATTTTTCTGCTGCTGTAACTACAATAATGGGTTCTTCTGAGTTTGTTGCTGCTGATGATCCAGGTACTAGTAATTGTCAGACATTTTCAACGGGAATTCTTCCTTCGGTAACCTTTACTCAAGACACCTATGTTAGAATATTACATTTCACTCAACTAGCATCATCATATGGTGGTGCATCAAAGACAGATATTGGACTTGGTGTACCGACTGGTAATGCTTCAGCTGGGGATTCAGTTTATACACAAGTATTCATAGAAGATTTAGCAACTGCTATTAAAGAAGGTACAGGTGGTTCTAATACTGGTGGTACTAGTCTTCAACTTAGAACTACAAAATTTGCAACTGCCAGTAATCTTGCTGCTAATGCATCGACTACTCTTAATATACCAGGATTTAGAGCATATCATTTACTTAAGGTAGTTGTAGATAATCCTGCATGGGTAGTTTTGTATGTAAGTAATAGTAAAAGAAGTGATGATAATAGTAGATCAGAATCAACAGATCCTCTTCCAGGTTCTGGTGTACTTACAGAAGTTAGTACTACTGTTGCTGGAACTAGTACTTTTATAATGTCTCCTGGTGTTTTTGGTTGGAATGATGATTCAACACCAGGAACAACAATTTATGCTAAAGTAACTAATAAGGGTTCTTCTACTGTTGATATTAAAGTAACATTGCACTTAATTCAGGCAGAGGCGACACCATAATGAAAAGATCTGGAGGATATAGATATGTCGTTACTCTTAAAAATAAGAGTGATCTTGATGATTTTTATAGTGAAATGGAATCGTCTAATGGAACTGAAAATATTCCAAATAGAAAGGTACAATGTCTCTTAAAAAGACCACTTAGTAGAAGTACACATTATCAATTAACTGATGAGGAAGCATCAAAACTTAAAAATGATGATAGAGTATTATGTGTTGAGGAACAGAATAAAGCAATAAAATCTAAACTTTGTTGGGATGAACCACAAAATGCTAATTGGGATAAAAATCCTGAATCAATAAATGATAAAAATTGGGCTTTAAAAAGATGTATTGATGCTGAACAAACTTCAAATTGGGGAACTGATGGAACTTCTGAGATAACAGGTTCTGTTAATACAACAAGTTCTGGTAAAAATGTTGATATTATAATTGTTGATAGTCATATTGATCATACTCATTCTGAATTTTCAGATGGAAATGGTGGTAGTAGAGTTATTCAAGAAAATTGGTTTAAGGAGGAATATAGAACTATAGTTGATCCAAATAATGAACGTAATATTCCAGACAATTATTATTATACTAATATGACTGGTGCTGATCATGGTACTCATGTTGCAGGAATAGCAGCAGGTAATACGCAGGGTTGGGCAAGAGATGCTAATATCTATAATATAGGATTTGATAGTAGTATTATTACTGGTGATTTTACACCTGCTGATTGGCGTGCAATGTTATATGAATTTATACAAGCATTTCATGAAACTAAATTAATAAATCCTGCAACTGGAAGAAAAAATCCTACAATAATTAATGCCAGTTATTCATTAGGGATCGGTCCCATATATCTTTACAATGATATACCGTCTGTTGGAACTGAAATGGTGGTATTGTTTAGACATAGAGGTGATATGATTCCCATCGGTGGGGATTCAGATAACAGGAAAGAAACTTTAGAAAAGAGGAGAGTTCCTGTTACAGGAAACGATGAAGATGGTAAAGGTAATTATATACCAGATCCTTCTGCTAGAAGTGCGGAAGTAGAGAATGATATTAAAGATCTTATTGATATGGGTGTAATTATTGTTGCAGCTGCTAGTAATGATAGTTTTTCAATGGATGTTGAGGGTGGTGATGATTATGATAATTACATAGCTTACATGAAACTTAATGAAGCTGGTATCATATATCCTTATCCTGTTTATTGGCCAAATCGAGGAGCGACTCCTGGAGCAGCAGAAGGTGTGATTTGTGTTGGTTCTGTTGGTGCTAAGGTTGCTGAATATAAATCAGATTTCAGTAATTTTGAAAAAAGAGTTGATATATGGGCACCTGGTTCTAATATTATGTCTAGTGTACCTTCTAGTAATTATAAGTATTCACGTACTGGAGGATCACAGCCTTGGCCTTCATCAGATTTCTATTGTGAATGGTATTATGCTGATCCACCATATACTCCTGAAACTTTTTCTGGTATGTATATAGTATGGGAGGGTCAGGTAGTTTATGCTAGTCAAGCTGATTCTGGAGATACAGAACCTTTACCCGAAGGAGATAATAGGATTTTTATAGGAAATGGATTTGTATATGAAGTAGGAAGTGTAAAGGGGGATCATGGTGATGATTTTACTGTAGCATACTCATATGAAGTAAAAAGATATGGTCTTGGTAATCTAAATGGAACAAGTATGGCATCACCTCAAGTTGCTGGTTTACTTGCCTGTTTAGCAGAGCAATGGCCTACTATGAAGCAAGCAGATGCTCTTCAGTTCTTAAAAGAAGGATCTAAAAGTCAAGTGGGAAATAATTTACCAGCAGATAAGTCAGTAACTCAATCTCCATATGAAGCATTTGGTGATGGTAATAATAGGTATGTCTATTATGTTTATAAAAGACCTCAGACAGGAACGGTTTACCCACATCCAAATCATACGAATCGTAATGTAAATACTTCAGGAATTAAATATCCTAGATCCCGTTATAGGATTGTTAAAGGTTACTAAATTACCTTAATAAATAACTAAAAATAATAGATAATGTCAATTAAGATATACAAAGGTGGTTCTTGGGTAACGGTAAGTCAGAATGTAAACACGCCTATTGGTAAGGCGGATACTCTTGCTATTGGTCAAACTAATACTTCTCTTACTGAAGCTGATAAAGCTTATTATCTTTCTTTTGTTGACGTTAATAATCCTCATAACGGTAGGGATTATGAGCATTTCTATACTGGTGCTGGAGTAACATTTAGTCCAATTACAAATCATTTAACCATAGATGGATCTTTTTGGTTAACAGGATCAGATGCTTCATCTGGTGATATTATTAGTAATGGTGGGGATGATGGTATTTTTGGAATTTATAATAGAGGATCATGTCATATATCATTAAGTGTATTGGATAGTGATGGTGATGATGTAGGAATTGCCACCTTTAGTGCAAAAACAGGGGAAAACTCTCAGTGCAGTATTTCATATTTTAAATCAAATGTTAGTCCAAGAGTAACAGATTGTCATAATTTAGGAGATAGTACAGATCTTCGTTGGAATAATGTTTATGCTAATCAGTATTATGGTGATGGATCAAATTTAACTTGTGTTGGTGGTGCAACTGCTTGGCAACCAGATCAACATAAAAACTTAAAAGCAGGTGATGATGCTGGTGCTTCTGTTGATAATGGTACTTGTTATAATATTTTTATAGGACATGAAGCAGGAAAATGTACTAAGGCATCAAATGCTGGTGTTACTGGAAAGGGTGATGATAATGTTTTTATGGGAAAATATGCAGGACACCAGAATACCACTGGTTCTTATAATATTTTTACTGGAACATCTAGTGGATATTGTAATGAAACTGGAGATTATAACATCGCACTTGGATTCGAAGCAGGAAAAGAACTTACGGGAAGTTGTAATATATTTTTAGGTGCTCTTGCTGGTAGATGTAGCACTACTGGTGACCATAATATCTTTATGGGACATAAGGCAGGATTTATTAATGGTACCTGTAGTAATAATATTTTCCTTGGATATTATAGTGGAATTAATGTAACTGGAGCTACTAATGTTGCAATAGGAAATCAAGCATTACTTGGTGGAGGTAAAGATTCAGCCACTGAACTTACTGGTCAGGGTAATGTTGCGATTGGTCCACAGGCAGCTAAATTACTTGTTGGTAGTTCTAATCATAATACTTTCATAGGTAATTTTGCAGGACAGGATCAAACAGCAGGATCTTATAATGTTATAATAGGTGCTAATGCTGATACTGCTGATCATGATGCAGGTTGTCAACTGGTAATTGGTGGTACTAGTGGTGATGCTGTTAA
>MDSY01050354.1_pt1 | contig 16183 bp, 14 predicted proteins | sample 811131 | NCBI WGS metagenome assembly MDSY01 (sample SAMN05326643, study PRJNA326480) | marine metagenome | isolation source: seawater | place: Atlantic Ocean: South West | collected 2010
CATAAGCCATGTATTGATACATATTCATATGATGGTTCGTGAATCCTGATACTGTAGTAGAAGTAGGTTGAGGTTGAGGTTCCTATATAATTCTAATATAAATATAGGGACCTATTACAGTATTATATAATTATAATAAAAATCTATGTAACAAATTGAAAAATATCGAAAAGATGAAAACAAAGATAAAGATATAAATAAGAAGAACTAGAATCAAGAATGCATTCGGTTTTTACAAGATTTGAATGAAGCGTTACACTGCTACATGTAAGCGAAAGCTGTTACAACTTACAAGTACTCCGATCTACACATACCTTCCCCCGTTCTTTTCATTATGTGTGTACATTTATACATGCAGTGTACTTCTACTTGTACATAAGTGTTATTGTATAAAATGAACGTGTTAAGTGTTTAGTGTTCTTGTTGGTGTTTTCAACTGTCCACTTCCTGTCTGCAGCGGGTTATTAGCTCCCCCCAGTTTTGTTTATTCCACGCTCCCAAGCACCTCCTCCCTGTTCCCCGGGGCCTTAGGTTGGAGCAGCTCGGACTGGCGGTGCGTGCGTGTGGTGCAGCTCGCTCGGGTGTGTGGGATCTGGCGGAGTCGACCGCCTACGCCGCGTGTCCCGCCTACGCCGCCGCCGCCATGGGGAAGAAGGACAAGGGCTCCACCAAGGAAGAGGAGACGCTGACGCGGATCGCCATCCTGAACGCTGAGAAGTGCAAGCCGTCAAAGTGCCGTCAGGAGTGCAAGAAGTCGTGTCCTGTGGTGCGCATGGGCAAGTTCTGCATCGAGGTGACCCCCAAGGATAAGATCGCCTACCTCTCCGAGACGCTGTGCATCGGCTGCGGCATCTGCGTCAAAAAGTGCCCGATGGAGGCGATCCAGATCATCAACCTGCCGAAGAATCTTTCGAGCAACACGACGCATCGGTACTCTGCCAACTCGTTCAAGCTCCACCGCCTCCCCATCCCCCGCGCCGGCCAGGTCCTCGGCCTCGTCGGCACGAACGGCATCGGCAAGTCGACGGCGCTCAAGATCCTCGCTGGCAAGCAGAAGCCAAACTTGGGTCGCTTCGAGACACCTCCAGACTGGCAGGAGATCTTGGGCCATTTCCGTGGCTCCGAGCTCCAGAACTACTTCACCAAGATCCTCGAGGATGATATGAAAGCTATCATCAAGCCACAGTATGTCGATCAGATCCCTAAGGCGGTCAAGGGCAAGGTACTCGAGATCATCGAGGCCAAGTGTGAGCTCGACAATATGGAGAGCGTGATCGAGCAGCTGGATCTGCAGCCTGTGCTCGAGCGCAACATCGAGGACCTCTCGGGTGGAGAGCTCCAGCGCTTCGCCCTCGCCGTCGTCTGCGTCCAGAAAGCTGACGTGTACATGTTTGACGAGCCTTCGTCGTACCTCGACGTGATGCAGCGCCTCAAGGCGGCGCGTTCGATCCGTGCGCTGCTGGACATCCAGACGTACGTGATCACGGTCGAGCACGACCTCTCCGTCCTCGACTACCTCTCCGACTTCATCTGCTGCCTCTACGGCGTGCCTGGAGCGTACGGCGTCGTCACGATGCCCTTCTCGGTGCGCGAGGGTATCAACATCTTCTTGGCGGGCTTCATCCCCACGGAGAATCTGCGCTTCCGCGAGGAGGCGCTCACGTTCAAGGTGTCCGAGAACGCCGGCGAGAAGGACGACGGAGAGGGAGGGAAGCACTCGACGTGCACCTACCCGGCCATGTCGAAGATGATGGGGGAGTTCAGGCTGAGGATCGAAGCGGGAGATTTCACCGGCTCGGAGATATTGGTCATGCTTGGGCAGAATGGCACGGGGAAGACGACCTTCATCCGCATGCTCGCGGGGATGCTTCCCGCCGACGGAGACGACGAGTCTCAGGTGCCCCCTCCCTCTTCACGCTACGCCCCCTTTTTCCCATATGCCGCACCCCGTTTCTTCCAGATGTCAGAAATTCATTCTCTTTTTTCCGTGTTTTTTCTCAAAGGTGCCCAGGCTCAACGTGTCCTACAAGCCGCAGAAGATCTCGCCCAAGTTTGAAGGGACTGTGCGCATGCTGCTGCACAAGAAGATCAGGGACACGTCCATCCACCCGCAGTTTGTCTCGGATGTGATGAAGCCGATGCTTATGGAGCCCCTCATGGACCAGGAGGTCAAATTCCTCTCGGGTGGTGAGCTCCAGCGCGTCGCCCTCGTCATCGCACTCGGCACGCCCGCCGACATCTACTTGATAGATGAGCCCTCGGCGTATCTCGATTCGGAGCAGCGTATCACGGCGGCCAAGGTCATCAAGCGCTTCATCATGCACGCCAAGAAGACGGCGTTCATCGTCGAGCACGACTTCATCATGGCAACATACCTCGCAGACAGGGTGATCGTCTACGAGGGGATCCCTTCGGTCGACTGCGTCGCCACGTCGCCGCAGCCACTCCTCTCCGGTATGAACCAGTTCCTCAAGAGCCTCGAGGTCACCTTCCGCCGCGACCCGGAGAACCACCGACCGCGCATCAACAAGCTCGACTCCGTCAAGGACGTCGAACAGAAGCACGACGGCAAGTACTTCTTCATGGACGATTAGATGAGTCGTCGGCACAGGCAGAGAGACGGAGATGCGCCACTAGCTAAGTGTTCCCAATTCGGTGCCAAGTAGCAAGTAGCTTCCTAGATTAAGATTTGTATTTTAAACTGGCATAGATATCTTCATCTAGGGAGATGGGATCAAACTGATATTGGCATCCAATACAATATAATATGGAATAACGAATATCAACAACAATGATTGTAATTTAAATTTGAATTTCGACATTCACGTGAATACTACAAGTACAAGTAGAAGTACTAGAACTAGAACTAGTAATACTTGGCGTTCGCCCTCGGTCGTATCTTAAGGCTCCCCCTCTACGAGGACGAGGTCGCAGACGCAGCAGGTGACGAGGACGCCGACGAGGTCCATGATCACCTGGATGGTGCTCCCAGCGTGCACGGGGTCGAGGCCCAGACGATGGAGCATCATAGGGAGCGCAGCGCCTACCAAGATGGATGTGGAGACGATCACACCGAGCGAGGCAGCAATCGCGATCGCGTCGTGCATGCTATATCCGAAGACAGCAACGCGGCCGAAGCCGGCGGCGACGAGCACGGCGGTGATGAGGAGCGCAAGCTTGAGCTCGTTCCACAGGTACCGCAGCTGTGCTCCCGAGGTGAGCTCGCCAGTTGCAATCTGGCGGATGACGAGTACCGCCGCCTGGTTGCCCGCATTACCTCCAGATCCCACGAGCATTGTGAGGAAGGCGACGATGACAGCGTGGGTGGAGATGAGCTCTTCATAGGAGGCGAGGATGAAGGATGAGCCGCTCTGGAAGATGAGCAGCCCTAGCAGAATCGGCAGCCGGTGGCCCAGCCGAGAGAAGAGGTTAGGGTTAGGGTCGGAGGGCCGTGCGACGACTGCCGGAGCCTTCTGTTCCCTCACAGAGCTCACGCCGGAGCTCAAGGCGAGCATCGTGGGAGAGACCACCACCGCGTTGCTCTCCGCCTGAGGCTGCCGCTGGTTCTTCTCGTTGCCCATTGATACGCATCCTTCGACAGACTTGCTGCACGCATCTCTAGGAGGAGCAGGTTCCGTCTCATCGAGCATCTCCTGGTAGTCACTCCACGAGGGCCGTTTGGGGTCGCGGCGTGGTGCAGGCGCAGGAGACGCGGGCACAGCGGCTGCTGGCTCCACGAGCGTGGTGTCAGCCATTGGCTAACGAGCTTTCTCAGAGATCATCCAAAAGTGTCATCCATTGGCTGAAAAGCTCTCTTAGACATCCAAAAGTGTAAGTCTTTTGCATGCATGCAATCGCCACGCACTTACCCGTCCTCGTCCGCGTCGCGCCAACGTCGGTGCCACCAAAAGTACTGCTCGGGCGACTCCCGCACCGCCGCGTCCACTGCCGCAGCGTACGCATCCACCACAGCTGCCGTAGCCGCTGCCGGCGCAGGAGCCTCCGTCCTCCCAACGAGGCGCTGGATGCGTAGGCGGAAGCGGAAATCGCCACGTTGCGATCCGCCGCCACAGTCGTTGACTTGCGGATGTCTCTCGAGCAGCAAGGCGACGAACCACACTGGAGCGCCCGTGTGAGAATGGAGCGCTCCAGCGCCGTCGTCCCAGAGCGCCGCGCGGCCAAGCAGAGGCGCCCGTGCAGGCTGCTTGGATCTGCGCGATGGGTTTAAAAGAAGGTTCTCCTCACTACTATCCTCATTGCTTGCCTCATGGCTTTCCTCGTTGTTTGCCTCATGGCTTTTCTCGTTGCTTGCCTCGTTGCATGCCTCATCACTCACCTGATAATGAAAGGAGGAGGGCCTCATGTCCGAGAGCAGGCAGACGAGCCCCCCCGAAGCAGCGCCTCCCTCAGCTCACCAAAGGAGCCTTTGTCGGGGAGGAAGCGCGCGCCGGCGCGGGCACGCCTTGCGAGGACCCACCGGTCCATCATCCGGTTGTGCAGCGGCCGGTAGACGACGCGCGTCTCGGCGAGAGACGCCGCGGAAAGCTCCGGGAAGAGGAGCGCCGGTAGAAGCTCCCACACGCCCAAATGGGCCGAGAGGACGATGGCCCCCCCTTGGCGGAGGTCTGCGAGGAGGTGATGGAGCTCTGGTGAGTGGATCAGCCGCCGACGCAGCTCGGCGTCGCGGTGCGCAGGCTGCAGCGAGAGGAGGATGGAGTGCGCGAGATGAGAGTACGAGGCAGACTCAATGTACGAGGCAGACTCAATGGCGGACTCTGACCCTCCCCCCCTTACACCCCCCCTTACACCCCCGGTGGCGTCAGTGTAAGCCGCAGACTCTGTCGGCTGGCATGTGAGGGCGAGCGTGCGAATGTTGGCGGAGATGACGCGCTGGCGGTAGCCTGCATTGGCGAACAGAACACATCTGGGTGCATGCAACATCTGAATGCAACCTCTCGTAGGCGTGACGGCGAGGCGAGGCATCGGGCAGCTATGTTCGGGTTGGCTTTCGTACCGAGGCCTCGGAGCAGCGAGCCGAGCAGCCGGCTGAGCGGTTGGACCGTGCGTAGTGGGAGGAGAGAGACGAGTGATGCGATGCCCCGCACGACGAGCGCCTCCAAGACGTGCTGCGCGCGGCGTCGCAGCCAGCGCAGCCCAAGCATTCCCGGGCCTCTGCAAGTTTGGCGGCCGAGCAGTAGGCCTAGGTCTCTAACTCAGCGGGGGGTTTGTTGTTGTCCTGCGACAGCGATCTTCGCCAAGCTGCGACTCGAGAACGACGCCATGTCGTCCTTTGGCCAGATCTTCCGCGTCTCAACCTTCGGCGAGTCCCACTGTAAGGGCGTGGGCGCCATCGTGGACGGCGTGCCGCCGCGCATGTGCGCTGCTCCCGCCACCCCGCTCGCCCCGCACAAACCCACCGCCTCGCTGGCGCCTCTTGTGGCGAAAGCCGCCGGACTGCGTCTGCCTGGCTGCGCCTCGTTCGCCCCGTGAGCCGCCTCCCCGCTCAATGCACACAGGAAGCTGACGGAGAAGGACATCCAGCCACAGCTCACGCGCCGCCGTCCCGGCCAGTCGCGTCTCACCACCCCGCGTGCCGAGAAGGATATGGTCACCATCCTCTCCGGGACCGAATTCGGCTACACGCTCGGGACTCCGATCGGTCTCTTTGTCAAGAACGAAGACCAGCGTCCTGGGGATTACAAGGAGATGTCCACGATCCCGCGCCCAGGCCACGCCGACTGGACCTACCTCCTCAAGTACGGCACCAAGGCCTCCTCCGGAGGTGGCAGATCGTCAGCGAGAGAGACAATAGGACGCGTCGCTGCGGGCGCCATTGCTGAGAAGTGGCTCAACGACACGTACGGCACGGAGATCAGCTGCTGGGTGAGCTCGATCGGCGATGTCCAACTCCCCGAGTCGGCGGTGCCGCGCACTGCCTCAGGGTTTGGCTGGTCGAGGGAGGAAGTCGACAAGCTCGGAACGCTTCGTATGCTCCGTGACCCGTCGGTGTGGAAGGTTGTGACGGACAAGGATGAGCCTGACGCGGAGAAGCGGAACAAGGCGAATCTGATGCAGGAGCTCGCAGCCGAGGACAAGTTCATCCAAATGCTCACTTCTAAGGCCAAGAGCCTCGCGAAGACGCCGTGCTATGAGGATTGGGAGGGTAAGGTGTACAATCACGAGGGCGTGCTACTGCCGACGCCCGCCGACATCGAGACGATGCGCACCGACGAGCTGCTGCCGCTGCGGTGTCCGCACCCGCCGAGCGCCGCCAAGATGGCCACCGTCATCCGACAGGTCAAGAGCGAGAAGGACTCAATTGGCGGCTCCGTCGCATGCGTCTGCCGGCGCGTGCCACCCGCGCTCGGCGAGCCAGTCTTTGATCGGCTCGAGGCCAAGATGGCGCACGCGATGATGTCGCTCCCCGCCACCAAGGGATTCGAGATCGGCTCGGGATTCGGCGGCACCAGCATGCGCGGCTCCGAGCACAACGACCCCTTCGTCGCCCGAGATCAGACGAATGGACAACCTAGCGGGGACGATGCCCTCGGCAATGCAGCTGTCCTTGGCGTCGGCTCGAACCACGCTGGCGGCACGCTGGGCGGCATCAGCTCTGGCGCGCCAATCTACTTCAAGGTGGCCGTCAAGGCGGTCTCCACCATCGGCCATGCGCAGACCACCGCCGATCTCAACGGCGAGGAGCTCGTTCTCGAGGCAAAGGTAAGGCTCACATTCTTCCCACATGTCACACCCCATTCTTACGTCACACCTCATTCTTATGTCAGACCCCATTCTTATGTCAAACCCCATTCTTCCTATATATCACCGGGATTGTTGTTTTGCTCAGGGACGGCACGACCCTTGCGTGCTTCCGCGTACGCCTCCACTCGTCGAGGGCATGGCGGCGCTCGTGCTCATCGATGCGGCGCTGCTCCAGCGTACGAGGCTCGGTGGAGCGTGCACCACTGTCTGCGATGGATCAGCAAATTTCGAGCCCTGGGCAGATGAGCAGAAGAGTAAGAAGGCACGCACCGCGTAACAAACTCGCTCTGCGCGCGACAGGCGAAATGGGCTCAAGCGCTTGCGGCACCTCGGATCTCTGGCGACGCTCCCGACGGAATGGACAGCGTGCTCCCAAGCACACACCATTGGACCTTCGAATCTATCTATTCAGTTGCGTTACAGTTCACATGTACGTGAGTCATGTGCTCACGGCATGATTATACAATTATTCACGATATCATCCGATATCTTAATTCTAATCATTGATTGCCTATAGTGTCGTACTTATATATCTCGCTATATTTTTTTTATATATTATCTATATATGTATTTGTATTCAATATGAATATGATTATATCCCGTATTCATATTGATATTCGATATGCATATTCATATTGATAATTGATATACATTATGATTATCGCATATATAATTTTAATTATAATAATATAAATATATATAAATTCTAAATATATAATATATATATATTATTTAGTATTTCAACGCATTCGACATCTCATACCAGTAATTTTTAATAGATAGATTCATCTGAGCCACATCCGCGTGTGCATGTGCGTCTTCATGGTTGTGCGCGTGTTCCATTATCTCCATGTGTCAACAGCATTCTCACATCATGATCATCGAGGCCCATGAGGCGGCGCAGAGGTCACTTTTCAAGGATGAATTTCCGTACCTGCTGGCTAAACAAGGTAGCCGCGTGCCGTTCCTGCGCAGACGCGCTTGCAATCTCACACACGCCACGAGAAGAGACGGGGTGGTGATTAATTAGTGATGATGATCGAATCTGGGCTATCGGCTTAAGGGATGAGAGGGTTAGACTCCACCTTCGGCAGCGGCCTGTGGCCTGGACCGGCGTGGCGCAGCAAGCTCGAATTTGCAAACAGAGCTGCCACATCGTGTGCACCCTCGCAGATGGAATCGCCCTCAGCTGAGCATACCTGAAAGTCGCACGGAAGGCCACAGCAGAAAGGGTCACATCACCGCTGCACGCTTGAATGGCATGTTGCGCTCAGGGGCATGGCAGCCACATGCATCGAAACGCAGCTCAGCCTCGGAAGCAAAATGGGCGCGCGCAGCCGAGGGCACGCTGACCAATGCGCGCGTCGGAATCTTGGTGCTGAAGAGCCCTCCGAGCTGGGAGGTCCACCCAGGTCGTGAGGGACAGAGGAGTACGAGGGAAGGGAGCGGCGCGGCGCGTGCCGCAGCTCGCGCCGCAAGGACTGTCGCAAGGTTCGCCCCCTGGGAAAAGCCGATGATCACGTCAGGGGCGCCAGGAATCGCCGTTTCGATTTGCGCCTGCTCGGAGCGCACTGTTGAGTACGTTTGTGCATGCATGAGGGAGGGATGCACTTGACATTGGCGGCGGGTGAGTCGAGGCCAAACAGAATAGTGTACTCATCACAATCATCACAATCACCTCTAGTTGTCGTATGAGTAGAAATGAAAAAGAACGGTGGTGTATAGGAAGAATGGGATGTGACATATGGGAAGAATGGGTGAGTGAGAGAAAAAACGCATACTCATCACAATCACCTCTAGTTGTAAGGTCCCCTGTTCAATCGCCTCATACGTGCGCCATCCACGCGTGTCTGTCGCTGCACGCATGTACTCTCGCAAAGACTGCGCCTCACCAAAGTACTCGCGCATCAGCGGCGCCTGCACATTCGTCGCCAACACGAGGCGCTCTCCCTCGAGGAAGAAGAGATCACAAGCATCTTCGAGCACTTTCCGAAGCGCTGCGAGCTGCAGCTTGAAGATGTCGGCGTTGGACGCGGAGCCGTGCAAGCAGAGAATCCGAGGTCTGCGAGCTCGCGCATGTTGCCCCATTGCAGTACCGGTCGCACTCGCAGGCGGTGCGGTCGTAGCGGCTGCGGGAGCCGTGGTCGGCTCGGTTATGCATTCGAAATCGGTTACGCCTTCGAAATAGGCGTGCGCCTGGTCTTCGCTCCAGTGCTGCATGCGTTCCTGGGCGGTAAAGTGCACTCTGATGAAACGGTTGAACAAAATGGTTAATCTGTATGACTCGACCATCGCCGTATCGGTCGCAGATCGGGCTTGCTTGTGACGTCTTGACCTTGCTGCTGCCGTTTGTGCTGCTGCAGTTCCCATGAGCAGTAACAAGAAGAGTCTGCCAGAGAGCACCTCCGAGGATGCTGGTTCTCGTACACGTGCAATACTGCGGCGTATACGATCTCGATCGGCAGGTCATCCGCCAGATGCTCGAGCTGAAGCTCCTCGAGCCGCTCGAGCGAAAGCATCGCGCTTGCGCCACAAAAAGTGAGCGACTTATTAGTTATTACAGTAGGACTAAGTAAGGATACATGGCCGTGACTATTTTTGCTTCAAGTACATATATTTGTATTATCATTATGTATCAACTATGTAAGTAGCATAATACACTTTCGGATGGAACAAGGTTGAGCTGGTAATGACGCGGCTGCAAGTGCTGTGCAGCCTTCGACGTGGCAGGATAAAATCTCGTCCAGTAAACGGAGCGAAAACGAATACCGTTCCGCAGTTCATCGTACAGTGCCCGCCCCCACTGACACGAGCGACCTGTAGGCCGTGCTCTGCCATGTACTCCCTCATTCAGTTACTTTTCTGAAAAAAGGCCATCAGGCTCGTCTGCCCTTTCGCCGCGCTCGCCTCAGCGTTGCGCTGTTTCGTCTTCTCGCCCTTGGCAGTGTTGTCAGCGAGAGCCTTTGGCAGCTGCTTGCGTTTCTCACCCACAGCCTCGGCGCTGCCCATCTGCGAGGGTTTAGCAGCGGGCTTCGAGGCGGGCACCTCAGTGGCAGGCGTCGTGGGCGCCGCAATCTTCGCCTCGGCCGCCATCGCCTTGGCGGCGGTGGAGGGCGGCAGGGGCGGTGGCGGCGCGGACGGCGCCGTCGGCGCGGTCGTTGGCGGTGCGGACGGTGCCGTCGGCGCGGTCGTTGGCGGCGCGGACGGTGCCGTCGGCCCCGGCTGTTCCGTCTTCGGCTCGGCCGGCATCGCCGTGGTGGCGGCGGCACGGGCTTCCCTCACCAGCGCGATCAGTTGAAGCCATTCTAAGCGGCTATAAGCATTCAATTGCATGCCGAGCAGCTTGCACTCTTGCTTGAGCTCGGATTTGTCGAGCTCCTCGATCGTCAGCTCGCCGGCCGCATACCGCCGCGCGCGCTCCTGCTTCCGCTTCGCCCTGATCACCGCAGCCTCAGCATTCTTCGCCTGCCGCTTCTCAAATTTCTCTCGGAGAATGGCTGCCTCGGCCGCCTTACGAGCCGCAAGAGCATCGTCCAGCACCTTCTGCTTCGCCATAACCTCGGCCTCCCGCTCGATCGAGTAGCCTGCGCGGATGATCCGGTCGATCATCTTATACTTGGCCGTCTCGAGCGGGGAGCGAAAGCCGCCCTCGCAGCGGGTGAGGATCTGCTGGAGCTTTTCTTTCTTTAGGTTCATGAGCCGCTCAGCCGGAACGACCGCGTGTGGAAGCTGGTCGGCGGCGATCTGAGCAGCGGCGGCCTGCCTATCCGCCCTCTTCTCCGCTTCCTCCCGCTCCTCCCGCTCCTTCTCTGCACGCTCCTTGGCATTGATGCCGCTTGTCTCGCGCCCATACTTGGTCTCTGAATCGAAGCGATCCTGGCCGACGCGGCGCACGACGTGTGCGACGAGGTCTTTGAGGTAGTAGAGGGTGAGTGTTGAGCGAGCGCCGCGGTGCCTGTAGCCCTCGATGTGATAAAGGTCCTGAGTCGTCAGGAAGGGCGCAAACTGCTGCTTTGCGTGCGTCGTGTTCGTCATCATCTCGTCCTTGCGCGGGCCCACGCGATCCTCTTCGGTCAAGTAGCGCCAGTTGCACGATGCGGGTTGGACAGCCCACGCACCTTGACGCTTGGGCATTCTCGCCCAACCCATTCTTGCAGCGACGCAGCAGCCGCAGCAGCAGACGGTCTGAATTCGTTTGGCGCGAACTCGGCGTCTTTTAGGTTCCTATTCCTCTCCTGGGAGGCTTATTCTAAGCTTTCTTATGTGTAACGCAGGTTTGCCTCAAAGCGGAACAGACATTCACATTGAGATCTCGAAGCCAGCCGGCTGTCGCTCAGCCGGAGCCGATGATGAAGCATTGTGTGCATCCTAAAGGCACGAGCCTCCCATCATGTAGCTGCGACGACCGGCCCTACTCCATCAAGCAGTGCCACATGCCTTCCTCAACCAGTGCCTGTACATCCCGGATTGCTGCAGTCAGCATACACTCAGCAGCAGCGTCCTCGCCTCGCGCACCAAGGACAAGTCCAACCGCGCCCAGATGTGCCGAGAGTGCATCGCGTCTATGCAACGGCGCCTCGGACGCATCAAAAGCCAGCTCTGTGCAGATCACACTTCACCGAGATGGCAGCGGACTGCTTGGAGCGCCAGCGCGTGATCCGCCATCTAGGCTGCCGCAGCCATCTCCCCCATCACAGCGTCGAGGGAGCCCCAACGCTACCGCACACGTAACGATGACTCACAGCGCAGCAGCGGCTCGCAGGGCCAAGTACGAGAGCAAGCTTCCGCGGCCAAGGCATCGGGTGCGCTCAGACACGCATGCCGACACCGCATGCTCCGTACGCGCATCGACTCGATCGATTGATCCCGAGAGAACGAGCGGCTCAAAGAGCGCGGCGGGATCACTCAAGAAGTTAGCTGCCGTGTCACACCCGCTCCTTCCTCACGGGGCCGCAAGCACACCTCCGAATGCGGGCGCCGCTACCCCTAGTCCACCACGGCGGAAGGACCCACAAGCCGCTGGCCCGCTCGCTGCCGGCACTCTAGTGCTGCGTGCTCAAAGCATCCGGGCCATGCTCCGGATTGAATGGGAAGATGACAAGTGCCTCGAGGCTGCTCATGACGCGATTGCTGCGGGTCTCTCCTTCTTCACCCAACTAGAGAGAGGCGCCGCACGGCTCGGAGTGACGACTGGAAGGCTCTGGGGCGAACTAAGCGCTCGAAGAATCGCCAATCTTTCGGATGCGCCAGGAGGGATGGGGTCCGCCCTGGAGCAAGGCTCGGCTGCCGGTCATCGGCGCTCAGGGTCTCAAAGTGGGGAGTCTCAAAGTGGGGGGTCTCAAAGTGGGGGGTCTCAAAGTGGCACTGCTGAGCTGTCGGCGAAGGAATGCGTGTTGCCGCTCTCGGATGAGCTTCCGGTGGGGGGTCTAATGGGAGATTTGATGGGAGGACAACCCCCACCGCGCGTGTGCCGAACGCCGAGCACCCTGCGCGCCATGGGCCAGCATCTCGAGCTCAAGGAGATTTACGGAAGCGCGGAGGACCTTGTGAGGGTGCAGGGCGAGGCGGAAGCGCTCAAGCAGCTGTTGCGCCTCTCTCTCTGTGATGTCATGGATCTGCAACTCGCGCATGAGGTACTCGTTGACTCCAAAGGCTTCTTCGAAGCGCTTCAAGAACGCGCGCTTGCTGTGAACAGCACGCCTCACGAGCTCTGGCTCAAGCTGATTGACGAATCAGCTGCCTAGCTGGAGCTTGAGGGCTTGCATTTTGATTCATTCACATTATACTATGCGACCAGTCGGTATCGAAATATAAATATACATTTATATATTTTTTTAATAATTTTATTAAAAGTTAATAATATTAATAATTATATAAATATAATTATAATATATTAATATTTATATACGACGCATATAGATATAGCGTTACTCATATTCATATTCTGACAGTGACAGAGTTTAAAACACATATCAAATAGAAACTCGAGATATCATACACATACCACGATGAAATATTGTTGACTCAATTTCCCATGCGAGTAAGACTGAGCCACATGAGCTCCACGAAAGTGAAAGTCAATTTACTTGGCCATCATGACCTTGACGAACTCCTCGTAGTTGATCTGGCCATCGCCGTCAATGTCGGCCTCACGGAGCATCTCATCGACCTCCTCGTCGGTGAGCTTCTCACCGAGGTTGGTCATGATGTGACGAAGCTCGGCGGCAGAGATGAAGCCGTTGCCGTCCTTGTCGAACACGCGGAATGCCTCCTTGAGCTCCTCCTCGGAGTCGGTGTCCTTCATCTTGCGGGCCATGAGGGTGCAGAACTCAGGGAAGTCAATGGTGCCGTTACCGTCAGCGTCAACCTCGTTGATCATGTCCTGGAGCTCAGCCTCGGTCGGGTTCTGGCCGAGGGAGCGCATGACGGTGCCCAGCTCCTTGGTGGTGATCGTGCCGTCACCGTCCTTATCGAACAGGGAGAAGGCCTCCTTGAACTCAGCGATCTGCTCCTCGGTAAGCGGCTCGTCACCCTGCGAGGAGAGGGGGGCGGGGGGGGTGAGGACACAGGAGTCGTGGGGGGGAAAGCAGTCGGCCTGGAGGCGTCGAACTGGGGGAGCGGGGAGGCATGTGCCGGGCATGGGAAGGGCGCAGCACTGTCTGAGAGTCCCGTCGTCCAGGCGCCGAGGACGACAAAGGCACGCAGCGCAGCGCAGGGGCGGCTGGGGGGGAAAAAGGCGGGCACACACCATGATTTCTGTGTGTTTTTGGTTGTGAATCGGCAACAGCAAACGCCGCGTGAAGGAATCATTCACGCGGCGATTACGCGCCAAAAATGGGGGGCCAATCAAATTATTTTTAGACGCCGATGCCGGCCTGAAATCACAAATGTCGAAAGCCACGCCGCCGGCCGACCCGTCCAGGCTGACAAAGGTGGAACTGGCGGGCATGGGGGCGAGCGCGATCACCGCCGCGGGTGCACTCGTGCGCAGGCTCGGCAAACCGGCCGAGGCAGCCGAGGCAGTCGCCCTCCACCGCACGATCAGCGGATTTATTGAGCATGAGCGAACGATCCACTCGACGTGCGAATTGATGGGCAAGATCCGTAGCGGGGCGATCGACCTCGGCGATGCCATAGACGAGGTGCTGCAGCAGCAGCAGCAGCAACAACAACAACAGCACACGCAGAAGAAGGCAGAACCGCGGCAATACGAATCTCAATCAGAATCAGCAGAATAATACAGATAGAGATACCTCTAACCTTTGCTTCTAACAATAACGATCATTTGAATCATAGATGGGCTGTCCTATCAGAGGAGGCTGCGACGCTACGCCGAGCAGTCGCCCTCGGCCTCTATAAAGCTCTGAAAGGTCTTATAGCGCGGCTCCCATCCAATAGCTTTGCGTGTATAGGTGGAGTCGATCACCTTGCCCGCGCCGCCAGCGGTGCCGAATCGCGGGAGCTGGCGATCAGCGAAGATGCGCGCGCGGCGCGCCTGCACACAGATCTCCTCCCTCGAGAGAGGCGAGTCGTCTGCGGCGTGCAACGTCTCGCCCTGCCCTCCGCGAAGCAGTGCCGCGACGACGGCCGAGGCGGCGTCCGCGTAATGGATCTGGTTGATGAGGCCGTCGGGGTTGGCGTCGACCTCCTCGCGTGAGAGGTACGCCTTGTGAGCACCGCGCTCCAGCAGATAGAGCCCTGCGAGACGGAGCACCGTACCGCCAGCCTCGACCACCGCCTTCTCGGCCGCGATCAACTTGCGCACGCGCGCGCTATCACCAATCGGCGCAAGCTCGTCGACGCGGGCGCCGGAGTCTTCGGCGTAGACGCCCGCTGAGGAGGTGAAGATGAAACGGCTCCCCGGCTCATCGCGCTCCCACAGCTTGAGCGCCGCAGAGACGGCGGCTGGGTAGTCGTCGTTGCCTCCAGGCGAGGCACAGAAGACTACATGAGCGCAGCGGACTTCCTCGCAGGCGTCGGGGCCGCAGGCGTCGGCGGATGTGATGGGAGTCATGCCCTCGGCGCGCATCTGCGACGCGCGCTCCTCATCGTCGCGACGCGTGATCCCGTAGACCACGCCGGGGCTGGCGCCCTGAGCCTCACGCCACTGCGACGCGATGAGCCGGCCGAGGACGCCGGCGCCCACGATGACGAGGGGTGCCTGGGGTGGCGGCACCTCGAGCTGCATGCGCGGTCCACTCGCGCGCGGAGAGGCGCCCACCACCGTGCGCACCGGTGAAAGCAACGACAGGCTGAACACGCCGACGACGGCCGCTAGCATGTCTTCGCGCCGATGCACTGCGAAAAAGCAGCGCAGCTTTACACATTGTCGACATTGACATTGTAATGTTTAAAAAGGAGCGCGGTTGGGAGATCCGTCCTGTGTGCAGCCAAGCACCTTTCGCATGCCCAGGCGACGGGAGTCGGCGCTGGCCGCGTGCTCGCTGCTGGCTGTGGCGTGCGCATGGGAGGCAGCGGCGCTTGCGCCGCTGCGCTACCTCACGCCGCGACCGCTCCACCTCCGCCACACCACGCGGCTCCGCTCGACTGCTGCTCCGTCGTGTGCGCTGAGCTCGGCTGCTGCGCTGCTCGCGGAGAGCGCCGGCGACGCTGGGAAGCTGTCCAAGCTGCTAAGCAAGGATGAGCTCAAGGCCGAGTGTGCGCAACGCCAGCTCAAGGTCAGTGGCAACAAGGATGAGCTCGCAGCTCGATTACTCTCGGACATGCAAGAATCGGCCATCCAGCATGCACCTGCGTCTCTGAACGAGCCAGCACACACCACTGAGCATGGAGCGGCGGTTGGAGCGGCGGTTGGAACGGCAGTTGGAGCGGCAGTTGGAACGGCAGTTGGAGCGGCGGGTGGAGCGGCGGGTGGAGCGGCAGAGCCGGTGGATTCTAACGTCGGTGCTCGTGCGGCAGCTCCTTACGAAGCCACCTCCGCCTCCTCTTCCTCCTCGCCGCACGCACCGTCGCGACGGACGACGCCGACGCCAGACGCGCCGGCAGTGTCCTCTGGTTATTCGTACGATGCTGCCGACGGAGAGGCGGTGGACCTGCCGGCAGTGGAGGCTTTGCTCTCGCGCCGCCAGGCGTTGCGTTCGGCGCGCGACTTCCGCGGCGCTGACGCCATCGCCGTTCAGCTGAAGCGAGAGCACCGCGTGCTCATCGCCGACAGGCAGCAACGGTGGTCTCTGCTCAAGAGTGAGACGAGCGCCGGTGGAGAGGGCTCCGAGCTCGCGCTCACTGTGCTCGGCTCCGGATCGTGCTTCCCGTCTCCCGCGCGCGGCGCCTCGTGCTATGCGCTGAGGGTACTCGACTCGTACTGGCTCTTTGATGTTGGCGAGGGCACGCAGGTCAAGCTGGTGGAAACAGTTTGGGGGAGATGTGTGGTGGAAAAAGTTTGGGGGAGATGTGTGTGGGG